>WNGD01000773.1_pt1 | contig 57942 bp, 46 predicted proteins | sample 5400671 | NCBI WGS metagenome assembly WNGD01 (sample SAMN13153369, study PRJNA577476) | soil metagenome | isolation source: 40 cm soil or saprolite under grassland replicate 2 | place: USA:California | collected 2016-06-15 | reverse complement strand
CAACGCCCTCTTCGTGAACTACACCGGCACCATGACCGGGGATTACCATCTCCGGAGCGGCGCCGTGGCGATCGATGCGGGCACGCTCAGCTGTGCCGCCGGCGTGACCGGCTGCGTGCCGCTGCTCGACTGGGACGGCATCGCCCGGCCCGCGGGCAGGGCCGACGACATCGGCGCCTATGAGTGGCACTGATGCCTAGCTTATAGAGCCAGCATTCCGCGCTCCCCTCGGGCTTCGACGCCGGGGGGAGTTTTTTTGTGCCGATGGCGCGGTGAACTCCCTCCTTCGAAGACCTGCGGCACTGTTTATGCGGCTGCGTCCCTCGGCGAGAACCGAAAGAGGTGGTCGAAAAAATGTGCGGTGTGGTAGTGATGCTCGGCCTTGGCGGTCGCCCGGCGGACGCGGCGGTCCTGACCCGGATGGCGCAGCGCATCGCGCACCGGGGCCCGGACGACTCGGGTCTGTACCTCGACCAGCACGTGGGGTTCGGTTTTCGCAGGCTCTCCATCCTCGACCTGAGCTCCGCCGGCCACCAGCCCATGTGCTCGGAGGATGGCCAGCTCGTCATCGTCTTCAATGGCGAGATCTACAATTACGTCGAGTTGCGCGACGAGCTGCAGGCCGCCGGGCACTATTTCCGATCGGCGAGCGACACCGAGGTCTTGCTGGCGGCCTACCGACACTGGGGCCCGAACTGCCTCGCCAAGCTGAACGGGATGTGGGCATTTGTCATCCACGACCGGCGTCGCGGCGTGCTGTTCGGCGCGCGCGATCGGTTCGGGGTAAAGCCCCTCTTCGTGCACCGGGGCAAGGACTGCTGGCTACTCGCCTCGGAGGTGAAGGCCATCCTGGCTTCAGGTCTCTATGTGCGCGAAACGAACTGGCAGGTGTCTGCCGACTTCCTGCTCGACGGCAAGCTGGATGAGACCCCGGCGACTTTTTACGCCGGCATCGACCAGGTCCCCCCGGGATGCGCCTTCGAGCTCAGGCTCGATGGCCGCTGGCGACAGTGGGCCTATTGGTCGCTCTCAGCGATCGAGCCGGAGCCGACCTCAGGGGTCGAAGACGCGTTCGCAGAGCTGCTCGAGGATGCCGTGCGCATCCGTCTGCGGAGCGACGTTCCGGTGGGCGTGTGTTTGTCCGGCGGGCTCGACTCGACGGCGATCATTTGCGCCATGGCGCGAAACCGTCAGGGTGGTGCCACCGTCGCTGATCAAGCGGCCTCGCTCCTGGCCTTTTGCTATCATGAGTCCGCGTTCGATGAGCGCGCCTTTATTGCCGACACCCTTGCACAGACCGGCGCGCTGCTGCGACGCATCTCGCTGACTCCCGAAGCGATGTGGGAGAGCTTGACAGAGGTGCTGCGCTTTCAGGATGAGCCGATCATCTCGGGCGCGCCGATTGCCGGGTTCCACCTGATGAAGCTGGCAGCGAGCAACGGCGTGAAGGTCGTGCTGAACGGTCAGGGTTCGGATGAAATCTTGGCGGGCTATCCGAGCTACTTCCCGGACCACTGGTACACGTTGCTCCGCACCGCCCAAGTCACCAGAGCGTGGCACGAGATCCAAGAGTACGCCGCCTGGCACGGGGGCAGCACCGGGCCGCTGTTCCTGCGCTCCCTGGGTCGCTTGTTCCACCAGGAACTGCGGCGTCTCCCGGCGTATCGCCGCCTCGCGGGCAGGCGGCGGTGGCGGCGCTTCAAGCACAAGGGCTGGTTTGCACCATATCTGCTCGAGCGTCAGGCCGCACCCGATGACGGCTACCAGGACTCTCACTTGAACGCCGTGCTCAGACGCTCGGTCGAGCAGGCGCGCTTACCGCATTATCTCCGGCTGGAAGATCGCAACTCGATGGCCCACGGTGTCGAGGCTCGCTTGCCCTTCATGGACTACCGCTTGATCTCCCTCGCCTTCCGCGTGCCCGCCGACCGAAAAATGCAAGGAGTCTGGAACAAGGCGCTGCTCCGCCACAGTCTGCGCGGCCGGATACCGGACTCGGTGAGAACCCGCGTCGAGAAGATGGGTTTTCCGACCTCGCTCCATGTGTGGATGACGGGCGCGCTCGCCGAACCCCTGCGTGACATCCTGGCCAGTCAGGCTGCCCGGGAACGCGGCATCTACAACGTGGAGGAAATATTGAGCGTCTTGCAGAACAGTCATCGCATCGAGCCCGAGACCGCACTCAAGCTCTTCCACGTAGCCGAATTCGAACTGTGGCACGAACTCCACCGTAGCTGAAAGGCCGCGCACCAGGGCGCTGCTGCCCGGCGACAGGTGTTGCCGTCGGGGCCACAGGCCATTGGGCACAAGGGTGTGCTCGCACAATTTACGAAGCGGGGGCGCCGCAGGTGCGGAATTTGCTGGCCGCTCGTCAGTCATGCACTCTGTCAGCGCCCGCATGTTGCCTCGCTTCGAGCCGGGCTGGGTGCGCTTCGCACTCACGCCGTTGCTGCTGTGCGCCGCCTGCGCACCGCCGGATGCGGTTGGCCCCGATGGCGGCCGCGCGACACCCGTACTCGGCGACTACCGCTTCGATCCAGCCCCGCAGTTTTTCGTCTCACCGACCGGCGCTCCGTCCGGCGACGGATCGTTCGCTAACCCCTGGGACTTAGCGACGGCCCTCGACGGCCCGGCCGCAGTGACGCCGGGCAGTACGATCTGGTTGCGCGGAGGAACGTACGCCGAAGGGCCGTACTACGGCGGCTACTCGAGCAATCTGACTGGGACCGCTGCCGCGCCCATCGTGGTACGCCAGTTTCCGGGCGAGCGCGCGACCGTGACGAAGTTCCTCGTGGTCCGCGGTGGCTATACCTGGTATTGGGGATTCGAGGTCGTGCACACCCTCCCGCAGGTGGCCCCTCAGTTGTTCGGCATCGACGACCACGGGCCCGGCGCCAAGTTCATCAATTTGGTCGTCCATGATGCGACCGGGAGCGGGATTTTCATCTGGCCCGAGGCAACCGACGCCGAGGTGTACGGATCCATCGCCTACAACAACGGACGGACCGACAATCTGGATCACGGCATCTACTGCCAGAGCCAGACCAGCACGCTGTTGCAGGATAACATCGTGTTCGACAATTGGGCGTTTGGCCTTCACTGCTTCGCCAAGGTTGGACCGTACCTCCAGAACATCACTCTCGAGGGTAATGTCGCATTCAACGACTACGTCTGGGGTGTGCCGTCGGACGCCGACATCTTTGTTGGCGGCCACTTTCCCGCGTCAGGAACCGTCATCGATCAGAATTACACGTACCGTACGACTGACGCCGACACCAAGGCAGCCGACATCGGCTACAATCTGGTCGTGAACCACGACATCATCCTCACCAACAACTACTTCGTCGGGGGATGGTCTCATGTGGGCGCCTGGGAGACGGCCACAGTGTCGGGAAATACGCTGTTCGACTTTGCGGGCGGCATGGTGTGGAACATGGGGACTCTCAGCGGCCAGACGTGGAACGGCAACACATTCTTTGGCGACTCCACGGCCCCGGCGTGGCGCTACGATAGCAGTACCGTCACCACGTTCGACGGCTGGCGCACGCTCACCGGATTCGCCGATCCGGGCACCTACGCGGGCAGTGCCCCAACCGGGGTCAAAGTCGTGGTCCGCCCGAACCGGTACGAGCCGGGTCGTGCGAACATCATCGTCTACAACTGGGCGCAGCAGAGCACGGTGAGCGTGGATGTCTCGGGGATCCTCCGGGTGGGCGACCGCTACGTGGTGCAGAACGCCCAGGACTTCTATGGCACTCCCGCGGCGAGCGGCGTCTACACTGGCGACCCCCTCCAATTGCCGATGGTCAGCGTCACGCCCCCGATCCCGCTTGGAACCACCACGGCTCAGCCGCCGCCCGTGACGGGGCCGACGTTCAACGTGTTCGTGCTCATGAAGACACGGCGCGACCGTTGCGTTCCCGGTGAGCGAGGAGATCGAGAGGCTGGCGGACCTCCCCGTTGAATGGGACGACGTGGCGCCCGGGCTGGGCGCGCTGCGCGCTCGGGTGGTCCTTGCTGTGTGCCTCGTGCGCACAGCAAGACGTCGTCAAGGCCCGTCCCGGTACGCCCGGGATAAGCACGCCGCTCCCCGCCGGCCCGGAGTTCTACGCATCGTCGAGCGGCTCACCGCGGGGCGACGGATCGCGTGCCAAGCCGTGGGACCTGCAGACGGCGTTGAGCCACCCGGCGCCGGTCACGCCGGGCAGTACGATTTGGTTGCGCGGGGGCAGGTACACGGGCGGCACGGATCGCGGCGGGTTTCTCAGCAAGCTGACCGGCACGGCTGACGCACCCATCGTGGTGCGCCCGTTTCCCGGCGAGCGCGCCACGGTTACGAATAGCCTCGACGTCACGGGCGCGTACACGTGGTTCTGGGGCTTCGATATCACGAGCACGCGGCAAGCAGCCACGGGCACAGACTACGAGTATCTCGTCAAAGTCCACGCCGGTGTCGGGAATCGCTTCATCAACCTCGTGATTCACGACGGGCCCAACACCGGCGTGGCGAGCTTTACTCCGCTGTACACCACCGCGACCGAGATCACCATCTACGGCTGCCTCATCTACAACAACGGGACGCACTTCAACTTGGACCACGGCCTCTATCTGCAAAACGACGTGGCCACCGGCACCGTAACCGTCGCCGATAATATCGTCTTCAATAACGAGGCGTTCGGCCTGCACGTGTATTCCGCGCCGGCGGACGGCCGCCTCAGCGGCTTCCACATCGAGGGCAACGTCCTGTTCGGCAACGGATCGATCAGTACGCCCGTCAATCGGAACAACGAAATCCTGATCGGCGGCACCCCGGCCGCCAACGACATTGTCGTCCGCAGCAATTTCACCTATCGGGAGTCGGCCTCAGGCTTCAGTCCCTACAAAGTGGCCGCGGAAATCGGGTATATCGATGGCTCCAAGGCGAACGGCGACGTCGTGCTGGAGAACAACTACTTCATCGGAGGCTTCTACATCGACCGGTGGTCGTCGGGGACCGTGCGCGGCAACCTGGTCTATGATTATGCGGGGCCGATGGTGCTGACCGACTCCAGCGTAAGTAGTCAGACCTGGTCCGACAACCGGTTCTACGGCGTCTCGACCCTGTCCAACTGGCAACATGCACCCAACGCGCCTGCGGCCTTCAGGACGTGGGAAGCGCAAACGGGCCTGACCGGTGCGGGTCGTTATGCGGGGAGCGGTCCCCCACCGAACCTCGTGGTCGTGCGCCCCAACCAATATGAGGCCGGGCGGGCGAACATCATCGTCTACAACTGGGCGCAGCAGTCCACAGTCAGCGCGGACCTCTCTGGGGTGCTCAACGTGGGGGACCGCTACGTCGTGCAGAACGTCCAGGACTTCGATGGGACCCCGGTGGCCAGCGGGACTTACGAAGGGGGCAGTATTCAACTCCCCATGGCCGCGGTCACGCCGCCGGCTGTCCTCGGGAGAGCTTCCTCGCCGCCCCCGGTCACCGGGCCGACCTTCAACGTCTTCGTCGTCATGAAGTCAGCGTGAAATCACCGCCTCCTGATCACGCCCAGGTAGTGCGTTCGCAGCGGCGGAACCAGGTTCAAGAGCAAGCACAGCGTCCACGAAAGCGGCGCGACGAGGCGTGCCACCGGCGGGGCCAGCGTCACCCGGTCCAGCTCCACAGAACACCCGGGGAACAGGCGCCTGATCTCTGCGGCCTTGACGGGGCGGATATCGGGGTTGCGAGGGTTTGGCACACAGAAGTCATACCAGAGAATGACCCCCTCGGGTGTGAGAACGCGAACCATCTCCTCCGCGACACAACGCCGCACATCGGCGTCGAGGATGGACGTGAAGACCATGAACTGCGTGACCAGATCGAAACTGGCGCTGCGGAACGGCAAGGCGAGCGCGCTGCCGCAGGAGAGCCCGATCTGCCGCGGACAGAGCCGCGCTGCCTTGCAAACTCGGTCGCGCAATAGGTCGATGCCGGCAGCATGCTGCGGCTGTGCTCCCCACGCGATCAGACGCTGCAGCCAGTAGCCTGTGCCGCACCCGACGTCCAGGATGCGTCTCGCGCCCAGCGGCCACAGCCTCGACCGGCGCAGCGCTGCCAGCACGCGACGCTCAACATCGTGCATCATAAAGACGTAGGCCGGATTGCCCCAGTCGTAACGCCATGCGCCTCCGCGCCTGGCGTACGCGGCGCGGATCCGGGCTTCCTCGGCGCTGGCCCGATCTTCTGTCACGACCTTCAAGGTGCCGGGCGTCATAAACGCGCCGTGACTGCCTGGCGCGCGGAAGCCAGTGGCAGGCTCATCCCGAGGACCTGATCGACGAGCCGGGCAATCGCGTCGTAGGTAATCGGCACCGGGCAGGGAGCTCGCTCGCGCGCGCCGTCCCGCCAGAGCTGCTCGAGCACGCACGCAATTCCATCGACATCGGCCGAATCGCGAACCACGGCGCCGAGCCGGTTTCCCTCGACTGCCGCGGCACTGTCCGCCGGCGCCACGACCAGCGTGGGGACCCTCATCGCAACCGATTCATAGAGCTTGGCGGGGATCTGCAGCTCTTGGTCCTGGGCGAGGACCACCGCCAGGTGCGACCGAGACACCACGTTGAGCGCCTCGGCGCGAGACAGCAGGCCCAGCACGTCCACATACTGCTCGACGCCTGCCGCGGCGACGGCGTCGTTGAATACCTGGGCGTGGCGTGAATCGGCGTCACCGGCAATGCGTAGTTTCGAGCCCGCTCGGGCCTCCGGATGATGCTGCAAGAAGATCCCAAGTGCCCGCATCACCGGCCCGAGATCGCGGCCTGCGTACAATCGGCCGGTGTACGCGATGCCCAACCCCGGATAGTGCTGGCGCGCCGGTGGTGGCACGCCATCGGGGTCGACGCCGTTGGGAACGCACACCACGGGAACGTTGGCATACTTCGCCGCAAGCACTTCGGCCAGCTGCGGCGTGTTCGTAATGACCCCGTTGGCCGCCCGGAAGGCGAGGCGCTCCAGGCGCGGGGCGAGTGTGCGAAACACCCGAGTCCCGAGTCTCCGATGCGACTGCCAGACCTTCGGGATCGGTCCCGCCCACGGATCGCGCAGGTCGATCAACCAATGCGTCGCGCTCCCGATAGTGGCCAGCGCCGCCACCAGGTGGGCGGAGTGCGGCGGGCCGCTGCTCACGACAATCTCTGGCTGGAATCGCCGGATCACCGACCGCGCGCGCAGCGCCGCTCGGAGTATCCAGCCGTGGCCCTCGTCCGGGAAGGCCAAGACTGTGGCGACCTCATTACCCAGCTGGCGCAGCACACCGCGTGGCCACTCGGGAGCCGTAACGCGCGATACGTTCCGGGACAACCCGACCGATTCCCCGAAAATCAGCCGGCGTAGCCGCCGGTAGCCGTCGCCCAGCGTCCAGAGACGCGGACAGCACTCCACCTGAGCGCTGATCGCCCCGGTATGCCTGCCCGGAGGAGCGGCCGTTACGACTGAAATCTTCCAGCCCAACCGGGCGAGATATTTCGTGATGCCCAACCAGCGAAGCCCACCAACGGGACCATCAGGATCGAAGTAATACGTAATAACCAGCAGACGGCGGGCGCTCACAGGCGTTCCCTGGGACCTTGGCGCGCAGCCGTGACAAGCTCCCGAAATGCCTCGAACCGGTCCCGGTGCAGGACCAGGCACCCGAGCCCATAACTGATCACTCCCGCTCCGATCTGGGCAGCCAACCGAAGGCCCGCGGTCCACCCGCTGCCGCTGAGCGCCCCGACGGCGAGCACCACTGCTGCCATCAGGGCCGTCCCGCTCACAGCAGGCCACAGCGCCATGAGGTACGCCCTGGGGGTCAGGTCGAGCTTCGAGAACACTCGCCAGTACAGTATGATGGCGATCAGCGGGTCCATCACCACCCATGCCATCGCGAGACCGACCGTCCCCCATCGCTGCCCGCCGAAGTAAAAGCTCGTGGGCATCACAACGGCGGCAGCAACCATGGTCCACATTTCGACCTTCGTGTCCCGGATGGTGTGGAGCACCTGAGGCAGGAGTGGAGTGATCGAGCGCACCGCACCATAGGCGGCGAGGATCTGCAGCGGTGCGATCGTAGCCTCCCATTTGGAGCCGAGCACCGCGAGCACGAAATCCCGCGCTACCAGAGCGAGCCCGACGCTGACCGGGAACGTTATCAGTGCGATGCCTTCGGTAATCTTCAGGAGGTAGCGCCGCATGGCTGGCGGGTCCCGCTGTACCGCGGAAAAGAAGGCCGGCGTCACCTGCCCCACCAGCGCCGTGATCTTGTCCACCGAGACGTTGGCGAGGGTCCAGCCGACGTTGTAGAAGCCGAGGGCGGCCTTCCCCAGGATGCGCCCGGCCACCAGGAAGTCCGCGTTCGCGGAGGCGTACCAGCAGAGACGGGAGATCAGGACGTTGGAACTCAGCGTTGTCGCGTGCTTCAGGGAGTGCAGGCGTGGCCACGCCAGCGGTGGGTGCCGCAACCGGAGCACGGCTGCCGTCGATATCAGCGCGCCCAGCACGCCGCCGCACACGAGTGTCCAGTACCTAAAGCCTGCTACGGCAAGGCCGATCATGCTGGCTGCCAGTACGAGCGCCTGGCTCAGGTCAATGAGCGCGAGCGCCCTGAAGCGCAGCTCCCGCTGCAGCAGCGCCAGCGGCACGGTCTTGAACGACGTGATGACGAAGGTGGCGCTCATTGCCGCGACGACGAGCGGCAATTGCGGAGCGTGGAAGAAGCGCCCCAATGGGATCGCCATGACGCAGGACGCAACCAGGCTAGCCAGCCCCAACAGCACGGCCAAGCCGTTGAGCTGGTTGATCTGCGCAACACTCAGCTCGCGCACGGCCAGCACCGCGGTGCCCAGACCAAACTCGGCGACCAGCGTGATCAGCCCGAGGTAGATCGCGGCCATGCCCACGAGGCCGTAGTCCTCCGGGGTGAGCAAGCGGGCGACGATCAGCCAGGATAGCCAGCTGAGCGCCTGGCTGGCCCACTTCGCCGCCGCAGTCCAGGCGACGCCGCGTAGGAGCGAGCGATCCAGGGCCCGCGCTTCGCCGTGTGTACCGGACCCGGTCGCCTCGGGAATCACCGCCACGTCACGCACAGCCTACCCGGGAAGCAAGAGCGAGACCAGCCGAGCGCTGCTCGATACGCGGGGCCGGTCGACCCCGAATATTGCGAGCGCGCAACACCGCATGTGGATCGAGGTCCATCGCCGGCTTGCCTGCCCGGCACCGGGCTTGCGGGGTAGACCCGCCATGGTGTACGCATGCGTCCCAACCGCTGGTGGATCTCGGATGCGATGAGCGCCACTGCGGCCGTCCCGTTCCCCGCTGCCGACGTCACGCGGAGGCATCGCGGCCTGCGCGTGCTGATGCTGAATCCCTCGTCCGGCGCGCCGGCGTATACGCACAACCTGTGCGACGCGCTCGTGCACGCGGGCTGTGAGGTCGAGCTGTTCACCAGTCCGCAGTTCGCTCGCGCGAGCCGCTGCTGGCGGGAGATCACATATACACCACGGATCGCGTTTTATCGACGGACGCAACTGCCCTCGTATCATGCCGGGCGCCTGACGCGCCCGGCGTGGCAGCTGCTGCGCCTCGCCGGGCATCTCACGTCCCTGGCCCGTCTCACGAGGGCGGTCGGCCGGTATGACGTGCTGCACCTGCATTTCCCGCCCGTGGTTCCGGTGGACGCCCGATGGTTACAGCTGATCCGGCAACGCATCCCTGTGGTGCTGACGGTGCACAACCTTTGGCCGCACCGCTCAGGGCGTGACGCACGCGACCGGCAGCGGCTCCAGCGACTGTACCACGCCTGCCATCAGCTCATCGCGCACACCGAGGACACAGTCCTGGGCTTGATCGACGAGTTCGGGGTTTCGCCCGAGCACATCGCGCGCATTCCGCACGGCAATTTCCGGCAGTTCCGGAATCAGGCACGGGTTTCGGTGCCGGGGCTCGACAACCTAGCGGCGCGCACGCCCACGATCCTCATGTTCGGGGAGTTGCGGCCGTCGAAGGGCGCAGACGTGCTGCTGCGCGCCGCCGCGACTCTTCGTAACCGGGGACTCGTCTTCCGCGTCGTGCTCGCCGGCGCCCCGTACGCTCCCACCCCACCCTACTGCGATCTGCCGCGCGAACTCCGCGATCTCGCGCACGAACTCGACATCGAGGATCGGGTGATGTTCCACTTTCGGTATGTCGAGGAGGAGGAGGTACCGTCCTTTCTCGAGGCCGCCTCCGTCGTGGCCCTGCCCTACCGCTCGATCGACCAGAGCGGGGCCGCCATCGCGGCCCTCACGATGGGCCGTCCGATCGTTGCGACGCGGATCGCCGGGCTCGCCGAGCTGGTAGAGCGGGGCGAATGCGGGCTCCTAGTGGCAGTGGACGATGTGGAGAGCCTGGCGAGTGCGCTCGAGCGGCTGCTCACCGACGACGGCCTCCGCCAACGCTGCGCGACCAACGCCCGGCGCTACGCCGATACGGCGCTCGCGTGGGAACCCATCGCGGAGCGGACCATCGACGTGTATCGCAAAGCCGCCACGGCTTCGCTCGCTCGCCGATAATCAACAGAGGTTGTCGACCACGTGTCGTGGGGCCCGCGCCACTTGCTGGTAGACCGCGTCGTAGCGCGCAACCCAGCGAGCCAGGGTGAACTCCCGCGTGAGGCGCGCCCCCGCAGCCGTCACCCGGGCGTGGGTGGCACCCGGATCGAGCAACGCGGTGCGAATCGCTTGCGCGAGCGCGACGGGATCTTGAGGGGGGACGAGGAGGGCCTCGGTGCTGGACACTACATCCGGCACGCCTCCCACGGCGGTCGCGACGACCGGTACACCCGCTGCCATCGCTTCAAACAGCACGATTGGCGTTCCTTCGGTCCGGGAACTCAGCACGAACATGTCGAACGCCGGGAACAGCCTAGCGGCGTCGTCCACCTTTCCGTGGAACGTCACACGGCTGCCTAACCCCAGCGTGCCGGCGAGCCGTTCCAGGCGGCAGCGCTCAACGCCATCGCCGACGACCGCAGCAGACCACGGCATGTCTCTGAGCTCGGCAAGCGCTCGGAGGAAAACGTCCGCCGCTTTGACGGGGATCAGCCGTCCCACCCAACCGATGAGAAACCGGTCCACGGGGGCTCCCAGCGCCTGACGCGCCACGGCTCGATCCCAGGCGGGAGCACACCCGTCCCAGCCGTTCGGGACCACGTGGATCCGATGACTCGGCACCCCAAAGCGACTCAACGAGCGCACCAGCGGTCGCGACACTGCAACGACGGCATCGAATTTCCGGAACATAGCGAACTGGACCAGCTCGTAGAGTCGAACCAGCCCCCCGGTGCGGCTCGAGCCGTGCACGGTTGTGACGGTCGGCACGCCCATCGACCGGGCAATGCCCGCGTCCAGCACATCCGGCCGGTAGCCGTGAGTGTGTACCACATCAGGCCGGAAGCGAGCGCACAGCTCCCGAATCAAGCGGCGCTCTTGAAGATAGGCCCTCGCCGGGAGTCGCAGCATATCCACCTCGACGCCGGCCGCCAACAGCGGGGCGACGAACCCGTCCCGCTCCTCCGCCGCCCGGACTACCAACGCGACTCGCACGCGATGCCCGCGTTTGCGTTGACCGATCGGCAGGGCCTGGAGCACGCGCTCCAACCCTCCTACCGGACCCGGGGCGGCGATGTGCAGGATCGACAGCGGCTCGGATCGCGTCAGGCCGAACCTCCGTCGCACAGATAGCCTTCATGCCGCAACCATGCGACGCTCAAAGCGATGCCGCTGGGCATGGTGAACTTCGGCTCATACCCGAGAATCCGTTGAGCCTTCTCGCTCAGGTAGAAGGCGGTCCGGCGGTACAAGCTGAACTCGCCCGTGTCTGGCACCTTCCGCATCAAGCGTTGGACGCTGCGCATGAGCTGCCGCACAGGCCGGTAGCGCTCGTACAACGCCATGATGCGCTCTCGTTGATGGTTCAACAAGAAGTGCGCGGACGTCCGCAGTGGCTGCAACAGCCACGCATCAGCGTGAGCCGCAAGCGGGCCCTTGGGATCCAGGCTGCCAGCACCCACCGCTGTGCCGAGCGCTCGGAAGTACTGATTCCAACTGACCCGTTCGCTCCCGTTGACGTTGAACGTTTCGCCGACCGCTCGGTCCGACCATAAGGCGAGACCAATGGCGGCCACGAGATCGTCGACGTACAGCAAGTTGCACGTCCCGCGGCAGGACACGTCGGGCAAGGACCACCTGCCGGACAGCAGTCGTTCGACGAATTTGACCGTCCAAACCTCGCTGAACGGACCGTATACGATGGTCGGCCGAAGGATGACGAGCGGGAGCCCGCGAGCCATGTATTCCGCGCACACGCGCTCGGCCGCGATCTTTGATCGGGCGTAGTCGCTTTGCCCGGGGCCGACGGCATGGCCTTCATCGATGTCCCCGTCCACGGCACCGTAGACCTCGGTTGTGCTCAGGTGCACGAACCGCGTAACGCCCCGCCGGTAAGCGGCTTCGAGGAGGTTGCGCAGAGGGGCCTCGCTCCCGGGGCCGGTGACCTTAGCGCATTGCACTACCGCCGTCACTCCGTCGCAGGCCGCGTCCACCTGGCCTGGATCGGCCAAATCACATCGCACGATTTCAACCGGCAGTCGCCCGATCCGCGCGGCGCCGGCCCACCGGCGCACGCCCGCGCGCACTTGAGCGCAGCCCGAGCTGTGTAGCACTTCTGCCACCCGCCCGCCGATGAATCCCCCGGCCCCGGTGATGAGCACCCGGTGATCAGAGCGCATAGCGAATCCGCTCCCAGTCGTCGTGCCAGGGCATCTCAAAACGGTGCCGCCGGGCGTAACAGGCCTCGATCATGGCAATGGACGGAGCGACATCCCGACCCGACACCAGCGGCGGTCGTCGGCTCTGGATGACGTCGAGAAAGTCTTCTACAACCAATCGTCCGGCATCGCTGCTTGTGCGGATGCGTGAATTGAGCGGGATCACCTTGCGCTTGTGCGATGGCGACACGAGTTCGACAGCGTGCCAGTCGTAGACGCTCCCGACGATGGTTCCTGCCTCGCCCTCGATGCGGAAGCCGTTTCGCAACTTGGCCAACCAGCTGAGATGCACCTCGCCGTGCGTCACCCCGTCCGTGAACGAGAGCTGCGCGACGGCTTCGCTACCGCCGAACGAATCGTCCGCGTAGGCGGTGACCTGAGGCTGGCGGCCCAACCACCAGCAGACCAGATCGAGCACGTGAGCTCCCACGTCGAGCAGGACGCCCTTCCGGGTCCCACGGAGGCCGAATGCAAAGCCGGACGCGCTGGGCCAATCGTACTTCGTGCCGTCATAGTAGCCGAGGAATCGGACTGCGCCGATAGCGCCCTCGCTCAGCAGCTCATGGACTCTTCGCGAGGGAGGAAACAGGCGCCGTGTGTTGTTGACGGCGAGCGCGACATGCGACTGCTCAGCTGCTGCAAGTAGCTCAGCCACCTCGGCGGCGGACTCCGCCAGCGGCTTCTCGCACAGGACGTGTACGCCGGCGCGAAGGCAATCGAGGGCAACACGAAAGTGAAGGTGATGGGGCAGGGCAATCACCACCCCGTCGACCTTCCCGAGGACATCCCGGTAGTCCGCGGCAACGGACGCCACCCCGAACGCGTGCGCCAGCTCCCGCGCTCGATCGAGGTCCTGATCGACAAGTACCAGCCGCTCCCGCACGTCGGGGCGCTCAGCGAGTACTGGGACGTGTCGCATTTTGGCGATCGCGCCGCACCCAACCACCGCAACCGCCGGCGCTGCGCCCCTACCCAATCCCGTCTCGCGTGCGCCGTCGCCCGCCGTCACGCGGTCGCCGTCCGGCCAGCGAGCTCCCGAGGGGCATCGACGTTAGCCGGGATCGCGCCGATCACCGCGTGCATAGCCATTACTCGTCATTGAGAAGTCACCTGAACGCAAGGAGAGATCTTCTTAAGCCAACCGCTCCGCGGAGCGTCAAGATCCGTGCCGCCCGAGTCCGCCACGCCCCCTTCACATCGAGCCGCTCGGCAGCGTTGCAGCGGCGCGACACGGCTGGCGATGTATCGCAACTGCCTTGGTCTCCGTCTTGCTGTACGGTTCCGGGGGCAGACCATCGAGGTCGCGTGCAACAGCCGCACATGAAGAGCTCCACGGAGCCGACGGCGCCGGGCGGACGTGAGAGAAGCGAGCCAGCAACCGCGATGATTCGCGACCAGTACCTCAGTGGCGAATACCTCGTCAAGAACCCACTGTGGCATGTCGACGAATCGCCGTGGAAGGTCAAGTACGTCCTTCAGATGATCGCTCGCAATAAGCTCGCGCCCACGACGATCTGCGATGTGGGCTGTGGCGCCGGAGAGGTGCTGCAGCTGGTGCACGAGGGGCTGCAGGGACGATGCAGCTGTTGGGGGTATGACATCTCGCCCCAGGCCTTTGCGCGGGCGCAGCGCCTGTCGCGCGACCGGCTGCAGTTCAAGCTAGCGGACATCAGACAAGAGAAAGATGCGCACTTCGATCTCCTCCTGCTCATGGATGTGCTTGAGCACGTGGAGGACTACTTCACCTTGCTGCGCGACCTCCGGCCCAAGGCCGAGTACAAGATCATCCAAATTCCGCTCGACCTTTCGGTGCGAACGGTCTTGTTGGGCAAGCTGTGCGACTTCCGGGCGGCGTATGGACATCTCCACCATTTCACAAAAGAGGTAGCCCTCGAGATGTTGGGCGATGTCGGCTACGAAGTCATCGACTACGCGTACACGTGGCAGGCAAACAATCTCCGATACGTGTGGAACGAGAACCAGCAGCACCCGTGGAGACTGGCGCGGCGGGTCGCCGGCTTCGTCGCGCGAGCCATCGTGGCCCTGCCCAGTCACGTGCTGTTTGCGATTCACGAGGACTGGGCGGCTCGTCTCCTGGGGCAATGGAGACTCCTGGTCCTGGCACGATGATGGGCCTCCGCATCGATACGGTGCAACAGCGGACCACTGGGCACCATGGCCGGCGCCCGGCGCAGTTTTTGCGCTCCCGCTCGGCCACGATGAGATGCGACGCCCTCGTGCTCGACGCGTCGCTTCGCCAGGCGCTCGTGACCGTGCGGTCCCTCGGTCGGCGGGGGCTGGCGGTCGCCGCTGCGGAAACGCACCCTGAGGCACCGGCCTTTGTATCACGCTGGTGTCAGGGAGGGTTCGTGTTTCCGGCGTCGGAAGGGACCGACGGCTACGACGCCCTCCTCGAGCAGTGGCTGGATCACACCGGTGCGCGAGTGCTCTTCGCCTCCCACGACGCCACGATCGCGCTGCTGCGTCGGCATCGCGCGCGGCTCGAGCAGCGACTCCGCCTGGCGCTCGCACCCGAACAGGCGCTGGCGACCGCGATCAACAAGCAGCGGACGCTCGAGGTGGCGCGGTGCCTCGACATACCGGTGCCGCGCGAGGTTGTCGTGCGCGACGCCGGAGATGTCGCAGCGGCGCTGAAGGAAGTTGGACTGCCGGCGGTGATCAAGCCAAGCGAATCCTGGTTATGGAACGGACGCGAGGGAGCACGCCTGAGTGCCCAACTCGCGGTCACCGCCGCCGAGCTGCGTGACGCCGTCGAGGCAGTGACGTGCTTCGGGGAGGTCGCGCTGGTCCAGCAACTGCTCACCGGAAGGCGCGAGGCGGTGAGTTTCCTGTATGCGGAGGGGGAAGTGTACGCGCGCTTCGCCCAATGGGCCAAGCGCACCAGTCCACCCCTGGGTGGGCAATCGGTCCTGCGCCAGAGCATCGCCATTCCCTCTGACATAGGGCGTTACGCCGAATCGCTCGTGCGCCACATCAAGCTCGAGGGCTACTGCGAAGTGGAGTTTCGCCGTGACGCGGCCGGCGTCCCGTACTTGATGGAGATCAACCCGCGGCTCTCGGCCTCAGTCGAGATCGCGGTGCGCGCCGGCGTCGACTTCCCATATCTCCTCTACCAATGGGCGAGCGGCGGGCCCATTGAGCGAGTTGCCGGCTATCGGATCGGCGGCTGGATGCGCCATCTGGGCGGGGACATCACGACGACGCTGGCTGCCCTGCGGCAGCGAGGCCGGCCCGGCATTCGGCCTCCCGTGCGGACGCTGTGGGACTTCGGGATCTCGTTTCTCAGGCCGATGGCCTACGACTACCTGCAGTGGACGGATCTCCGTCCCGCAGTCAAGGCCACGACGACCCGTGCGCGCGGCGCGATTAGGAGCTTGGCATCCCGCGTGAGGAAGGACTGAATGTGAGGCCCGCCTTTGACGTGGTGGTCGTCGGCGCCGGTCCGTACGGCCTCTCCGCCGCGGCGCATCTCCTCGGCCGAGGCCTGCGGGTCGCCGTCTTCGGCAGGACGTTGGAGATGTGGCGCGATCACATGCCGAACGGCATGCTGCTACGCTCGCACCGGTGGGCCACCAACCTCTCCGATCCACGTCAGGACCACGGATTCGAACAGTTCGCCCGGGACGCGAGGCGCGATCTTCGCTATCCCGTGCCGCTCCAGACGTTCATTGAGTATGGCCTCTGGTTCCAGCAACGGGCGGTCCCCGACGTCGATGAGACGTACGTGTCATCGATCGAGCATCGGGACACCCGGTTTCTCCTGACGCTGCAGGATGGGCGCGAGGTAGAGAGTCAGTCGGTCGTGATGGCAATCGGACCCTATTACTATGCCAATCGACCGGAACCGTTCACCGGGCTGCCGGCTGAGCTGGTCTCGCATTCCTCCGACCACCGGGACTTCCGCCGTTTCAAGGCACGGGACGTCGTCGTGATCGGTGGCGGTCAGAGCGCGATCGAGTCTGCCGCCTTGCTCCACGAAGCTGGTGCCGCGGTGCAGGTCGTAGCACGGCGGCTCATCCAGTGGCTGGAGCCCGATCGGTCGGGCACGCGCAGCATCCTGGAACGGATCGTGGCTCCGGATGCGAGCATCGCACCTGGCTGGCTCAACTGGGTATGGGATCGCATGCCCGTCTTGTTCTATCGGCTCCCCCAACCGTGGAAGAACAAGTACAACGCGAAGTACCATTCCGGGGCGACTGACTGGTTGCGGAGCAGAGTCCTCCGCAAGGTGACGCTGCGCGAGCGTCGGACGGTGACGAAGGTCGAGGTAGCACACGAGAGGCTCAAAGCAACCATTTCGGACGGGGCGACGGTGAGCGCGGATCATATCATCCTCGCTACCGGATACACGGTCGACGTCAACAGGTTGACGATGATTCACCCTTCGCTCCGGGCAGAAATCGAGACACACAGGGCGAGTCCGAGCCTCAGTCATTGGTTCGAAAGCAGCGTTCCCGGTCTCTACTTTGTTGGACTCACCTCGGTGCATGCCTTCGGCCCGCTGTATCGGTTCGTGGCGGGATGCGGCGCGGCGGCACGGCGCGTGGCCGGTGCGATCGCGCGAGGACGCGTCGGACGTCCACAGGCCGTGCCCCAACGCGCTGCTGTTGAGAAGCAGGAGGCATGACGGCGGCCGACGGGGGCTCTAGGTGCGTGCGACGATGCGAGCGCGTCTGAGAACAGTCGCCTCCAGGGTGCTGCCGTCCGGGGTGAAGCGGGGGCTGAAGCGCCTCGTACGGGCCTACCACCAAAGGTTTTTTGCCTTCACGCCGGCGGATCTGCAGCGCGCCATGTTGCAACTCGGTGTCCTCCCCGGCGACGTGCTGATGGTGCACAGCGCGTTCGACCGATTCTTGGGCTTCCATGGCGGCCCGGTGGACGTCATTCGGGCACTACAGGAGGTCGTCGGACCGGATGGGACGCTTATGATGCCCACCATTCCGTTCCAGGGCACCGCCGTCGAGTACGCACTGGGCGAGCCCGTGTTCGACGCGCGGCAGACCGCGTCGCGGATGGGGCTCATCACCGAAGTGTTCCGCCGCGCTCCGGGAGTCGTTCGCAGCGTCCATCCGACGCACTCGGTGGCCGTCTGGGGAAGCAGGGCTGACGCCACCATCGCCGGTCACGAGCTGGCCGACACTCCGTGTGGGCGGCTCACGCCTTATGGGAAGTTGCTCGACTACGACGGCAAGATTCTGCTGGCGGGCGCGCCGGCGAACACCATGACCTTCTGTTATTTCGTCGCGCAGGAGCTCGAGCCGCGACTGACGGTTCCGGTGTTGACTCGGGAGCGGTATCCGATGCGCTGGAAGGACCAGGAAGGGACGGTGCGGGTCTCCAACCTGCGGCTCTTTTCACCGCGCCTCGACCATGACCTGAGCCCGCTGGTCGGTGAGCTGAAGCGGCGCAACGCCTGGCGCGAGCGGCGCGTGGGGTCCTTACGTCTCACGCTGCTGCGGGCGCGCGAAGTCTATGACGCCGCGGTGGCATTGGCGGACAGAGGGATGTTCTTACGTGAGCGGCCGGTGCGTTGAGGCGAAGCCTCACGCGTTGTGGCGGGACCGCAGCAGGCGTCTTCCCCACCAAGACTTCGCCCTCGTGGCACCGCCCATGCACATGACGGCTGGCGTGAGCCAGAGAGGAGCGAGCATGAGCAGCAGCGTGGACCGCCTGACCGACGTGAGTCTCGAAGTGTTTTCGACCTGCGTGCAGTCCAGCGAGGGAGATCCCGAGACCTACGTCCAGCGGGTGGCCGATGTGGCGCGCTGGAGTGAGCAAGCCGGGTGCAAAGGGATCCTCGTGTACTCCGACAACCGGCTGCTCGATCCTTGGCTGGTGTCTCACATCATCATCCAAAACACGACCTCCCTGTGTCCCTTGGTCGCGGTCCAGCCCATCTATATGCACCCGTACGCCGTCGCGAAAATGGTGGCGTCGCTGGGCCACCTGCACCGGAGACGGATTTATCTGAACATGGTCGCCGGGGGATTCAAGAACGACCTGGTGGCGTTGAACGACACGACGCCCCACGACAAACGGTACGATCGGCTCATCGAGTACACGCTCATCATCCGGGAACTGCTGCGCGGCTCCGCCGTGTCCTACGACGGCACGTTCTACCAGGTCAAGAATCTCAAGCTCACGCCCTCCCTGCCGGGCGACCTGTTTCCGGGGATCTTCGTGTCGGGCTCGTCGGAGGCCGGGCTGGTGGCCGCGAAGGCGATCGGCGCCACGGCCGTCAAGTACCCGAAGGCGCCCAGCGAGGAGGTCGCCCCGGACGAAGGAGTCGGTGCGGGCGTGAGAGTGGGGATCATCGCCCGCGAAGATGGCGATGAAGCATGGCGCATCGCGCGGCAGCGCTTTCCCGAGGACCGCAAGGGCCAGCTCACTCATCAGTTGGCGATGAAGGTCTCGGATTCCGTCTGGCATGGACAGCTGTCGCAGTCGGCGAACGCCACGGCGTCGAGCGAGAGCCCCTACTGGCTGGTGCCGTTCCAGAATTACAAGACGATGTGCCCGTACCTCGTGGGAAGCTACGACCGGGTCGGGGACGAGTTGTCGCGCTATATGTCCGTCGGGTATCGGTCATTCATCCTCGATATTCCGCCCACGCAGGAGGAATTGCACCACACGAACCGGGCCTTCCGCAGAGCGCTGACACTGGCGAGCGGATGACTGCTGATGAAGCACCCGTCCCGCGCACCGCTCCACCTGCTACTTGTCACAGATGGCAGAACGATTCCCAACTGGTTGTACAAGTGCCTGGACGCGGTTGAGCGATCCAAGGCCGCAACCGTCGTGCTGGCATTGCTCGCGGCCCGCAAAGAGGGGCGGAACCTGCGCCACTTGCTCTTCTCGCTGTACGAGCGGATAGATCGTTACCTGTTTCGCAGCGATGGGGACGCTCTTGTCCCGATCGGCTTGCAATCCGCGCTCCCCAGTTGTCGTGTCGTCAATCTCCGGCACACCGCGCTGGTTCGCGTGCTTGAAGAAGAACACATTGACGTGGTGCTGGATCCCTTCTGTTTGCTGCCGGATGCGGGCTTGGCCGACCTGTCCACGTATGGTGTTTGGAGCGTGCCATTCGGTCACAGCGGTGACCCGAGAACGCAATCTACCCCGGCGTTTTGGGAGGTTGTCGAAGGAACGCCAAGCACCGAAACGCGCCTGTGTGTCCACTGGACAGGGTCTGACAGCAAGCGTGCGCTCTACCTGTCTGTCGCGCCCACCGATCGTCGTTCGGTGTCTCGCAGTCGGAATCACGTCTACTGGAAGATTTCCGCGGCTTTGGCGCGGAACATTCAGAACCTGGCGGAAGATCCCGACGCATTCGTCGAGCGGCTCAAGGAAGGCGCGCTGGTGGACGTCACGAACAGTCCGTCAGGTGCTCCCGCAGGCGCTCCCGGGAATCTCGCCATGTTGCGAGCAGGCACTCGTCTCGTGCGACGCTACGCATCCGACAGGTGGACGAGGGCTTTGTATCGCGAGCAGTGGGCGCTGGCATATCAACGCGGCAGAAACGGTCGACCGGTGACGGGACCGTTTCAGACGTTGATGCCTCCGAGGGATCGTTATTGGGCCGATCCTTTTCCGATTCAGGTAGGGAGCGACTATTACATATTTCACGAGGAATTGCTCTTCTCGACCGGTAAGGGATCCATTGTTTTGACCGTGGTGGACGACCGAGGTAGCCTCGCCCGGCCTGTTCCCGTCCTTGAGAAGGAGTATCACCTCTCCTATCCGTTCGTGTTCCAATGGGATGGCGATTTTTTCATGACACCGCAGACGGCTTCACATGAGGTCGAGCTGTATCGTTGCGTGAATTTTCCGTCGCGTTGGAGACTGGAACGCGTTCTTCTCTCTGGCCTGACAGCGTTCGATCCGACTCCGGCATTCTTGTTTGGAAGGTGGTGGTTGTTCGCAACCGTTCTCACCTACGGCGCAGCAGGGACTCACGACGAACTCCACCTGTTTTACGCCGACTCACCATTGGGACCCTGGACTTCTCATTGTAACAACCCGATAAAGAGCGATGTGCGCTCGGCCCGCCCAGCGGGACGTATTTTCGAGAGCGACCGACAGTTCTATAGGCCCGCTCAAGACTGCTCCAAACGCTATGGGTATGCTGTGTCGATCAATCGCATCGTTCAGCTGGACCCTGAGACCTATCGAGAGGTGGAGGTAGACAAAATAGTCCCCAACGGGGAGTCGAACGTTGCGGGCGTGCATACGTTCAATGTGGCGGGTGACATGACCGTGATCGATTGCCTTGTGAGGAGAAAGAAGCTGTGGACCGACCGTTGGAATGGCCCCTTGCACGTGAATAGAGTAGGCTAACACGGGTCGACCGAGACGGCGGGGCGTGTGTCCGGGGTACACACGTATCTCCTGATCGGCAACGGCGTGCGGTGTATCTGTTAGGTGACGACGGTCCCTGTGAGAGCGGTTCTCGTTCGACCCCGAGCTGGCCAGGCCGCCATACATGCGCGCGTCCCAACGCCGTAGCGTCCGACGGTTTCTCGCCTACGTCGCGCCCTATCGCGCGACGATCGCCCTGGCCACGGCCTGCGGCGTCGTCCGCTATCTCATTCCGCTGGTCCTGCCATGGACGCTCAAGATCGTGGTGGACGAGTTCCTGGTACCGACCGGCGCCCGGCCGCGCACCCAGCTCCACCTGCTGATGGCAGGCCTCATTGCGCTGTACGTGGTGTTCGGGATCGCGAGTTACTGGCGCTCGTACCTGGCGGGCCTCGCCGGGCATCGCTTGATCTTCGATCTGCGCCGCGACTTGCATCATCACGTGCAACGCATGAGCCTGAGTTTCTTCGACCGGCAGCGCATCGGCGAGGTCGTGGCGCGCATGACGAGCGACATCGCCTCCGCCCAGAACTTCGTGGGCGCCGCCTTCGTGAACACCGCGATGGATCTCGCTGCGATCTCGGGCGTCGTCGTGGTGCTGCTGGTCGCGAACTGGAAGCTCGCCCTGGTCGCGCTGGCCGTGCTCCCGTGCTACGCGTGGGTAAGCTTCCGGCTCACCCGGCGGCTCCGAGAGCAGAGCCGGGCCATCCATGACCAGCTGCAGGAGATCTCCGGCGAGCTACACGAGCAGTTCGGAGCGATCTCCACGATCCAGTCGTTCACCCAGGAAGAAGCCGAGGCCCGGGCGTTTCACAAGCAGAGTGAACGCTTCCTTCACAGTGTCCTCTCCAACGTGCGGCTCCAGTCGGTGGCGCTCGGGGCTACAGGGTTTCTCACGGCGATCGGGCCGATCCTGGTGCTCTGGTTTGGTGCCCTCGAAGTGCTCGCCGGTCGACTCACGATCGGAACGCTCATGGCGTTCTACGCCTACCTCGGCCTGCTCTACCAGCCGGTGCAGCGCCTCACCGAGCTCAACCTGATCGTCGCCAGCAGCCTCGCCGCGATGGACCGCATCTTCGAGGTGTTCGACACCTATCCCGAGGTGCGGGAGCGACCGGTCGCGCGCGTGCTCGGCCGGGTGCGTGGGGAGATCGTATTCGACGACGTCGGCTTCCGATACGATGGCGGGCCGCCCGTGCTCGAGCATTTCAGGCACCACCTCTCAGCCGGTACGACGGTAGCCCTGGTGGGGCCGAGCGGCGCCGGCAAATCGACCCTCGCCAAGCTCCTGCCGCGGTTTTACGACGTCACGGGCGGCCGCATCACCATCGACGGGACCGACATCCGAGACGTGACGCTGCGATCGCTGCGGCAGAACATCGCCATCGTGGCCCAAGAGCCGACGCTGCTGTCAGGCACGGTCGCCGAGAACCTGCGCTACGGCCGACCCGAGGCCACGGACGCCGACCTTGCAGATGCCGCCCGACTCGCGTTCGCCGGCGAGTTCATCGCGCGGCTGCCGCGGGGCTACGAGACCGAGATCGGTGAGCGGGGCCTCGGGCTCTCCGGCGGCGAGAAGCAGCGCCTCGCCATCGCACGCGCGTTCCTCAAGGACGCGCCCATCTTGATCCTGGACGAGCCCACCTCGGCCCTCGATCCCGAATCGGAAGCGTTCATCAAGCAGGCGCTGCAGCATCTGCTCGAAGGCCGGACGGCGCTCATCATCGCGCACCGACTGTCTACGATCGAGCACGCCCACGACATGTCATCGAGCAGGGGCGCCACGATGACTTGATGGCGCGGCCGGAGGGCGTGTACTGCCGGTACGCTGCACAGCAGCTCGGATTGGGACGGTTGAGTTAGGAGACGGCAGCGCGCGTTGCAAGCAGAGCCCAGAGAAGGATATCCTCGTCGAAGACAGCAAACTATTTAGTCTACTCCAGAACCTGGTTCCTATCGAACACCGGGATCCACGCGGCCGTCGATTCTACTGCGAAGCGCGTGGAAGAAAATACCTGGAGGCAGACCCGTTTCGATCCGCTGATCTGACGCGCCTGCACAACATGGCCTCAGGTCAGCACAACTTTGTTGCGCGGGGCACTCGAATGAGGCCTGGCTCCCCCGTGGCGTTGAGGCCGTAGCGTTGGGGCCTCGCTCGCTAATGCCGTAACTGACTGTTCCGCAATAAGTTGCGAGCGCACACCTGAGCCACGCCCGGCGGTACCCGCGGTACAGAATGTGATTAAGCGCGGTCCAGGAAGTTCTGCGGGGTCTCGATCAAACACCCGTACGTACGAGGATTCTGGCCGATGGTGTGGTCGCTGCAGGAGACGATTCAATGAAGATCGTGGTGACTGGGGGCTGCGGGTTCATCGGCTCTCATGTAGCCGAGCACCTGCGAGGAGTCTTCCCCGAGGCGCGCCTCACGATCCTCGATAAGCTGACGTACGCGGGAGACATGGACAATGTCTCCCACCTCGTCAACAGAAACGGAGTGCGCCTCGTCATCGGGGACATCTGTGACGGCGACCTCTGCCGGCGCGTCGTTCGCCACGCCGACGTCGTCGTCCATCTCGCAGCCGAGAGCTTCGTCGACAATTCGTTCGGCGACCCGCTGACCTTCACGATCACGAACACGTTGGGGACCCACACGCTGCTTGAAGCGTGCCGCGTTGCTGGCGTTCCCCGCTTCATCCACGTGAGCACAGACGAGGTGTATGGGGAGGTCTTGCGCGGACACGTCGGAGAGGACGCGCCGTTCAATCCAACCAATCCTTACTCGGCATCCAAGGCCGCGGCCGAGATGATCATCTTGGGCTACCTGAGGTCGTATCGACAGCCGATCATCCGCGTACGGGCCAACAACATCTTCGGGATCCGGCAGTATCCAGAGAAGGTCGTCCCCAAGTTCTGCCTGAGCCTGGCCCTCGGCGAGAAGCTGACGATTCACGGGAACGGGTCGCATCGGCGTCATTACTTGCACGCTCGTGACTTTGCCGCTGCTATTGCCCTCTTGATCGACAAAGGCGTGGCGGGCGAGGTCTATAACGTGGGATCTGACGACGAATACTCGACCCTCGAGGTCGCCGAGATGGTCTGCGACGTCTTCGGGAAGGAGTGCGGCGCGGAGGTCGTGTTTGTGAAAGACCGCCCCTTCAACGATCGCCGCTACAGTATCTCGAGTGCACGAATGCAGAACTTGGGCTGGCGAGCACAGCGTCGCCTGGTGGACGAACTGTGCTTCATCGCTCAGTGGTACGTGCACCGGGTCGAGCGCTATCGACACCTGTTCGACGCTGGGGTTGCCCAGGAAGCCCTCGCCTACGCCTAGCACGGACCGTGGAGGAAACTCATGATACGCCCCGTTAACCTGAGCTGCTTGCCAGCGGCGTTCGCGCTGGTCGCGCTCGCGACCGCATGTAACGATCCACAGAGTCCGGCGAGTCCGACGCCAAGAGCTAGTCTTCTTCCGTGGGGCGGCACGATGGCCGTCGGCAACACGACCACGGGCTCTGCCTTGGATCCCGATGGCTATGAGGTCTGGGTGGACGACGCCTGGAGCCAGGCGCCCCCTGACAACGGAGCCTCGTATTTCTACGGGCTCACGCAGGGCGACCACAAGGTCTCGCTCATCATGGTTGCCGCCAACTGCGTGGTGACGGCCACGGTCAACGGCGGCACCGCGGTGGACAACCCCCGGAACGTCTCCATCGGCGCCGCCGAGGCGGCGACCACGAACTTCGACGTGGGGTGCGCGTCGGTGGGCAGCCTGGTCGTCGGGACGAACACCACCGGCGTGGACCTCGATGCCGACGGTTACACGGTTTCGGTCGACGGCTCCAACCAACCGGTGGCGACGAACGGCAGCGTGACGTTCACCGGGCTCGCGACCGGTAGTCACTCGGTCGTCCTCTCCGGCGCCGCGGCGAACTGCACGGTGAGCGGGGCGAACTCGCAGAGCGGCTCGGTGACGGCCGGCGGGATGACGTCAGTGACGTTCTCGCTGAGCTGCGCCCCGATCGGTTCCGGCAGTGGCAGCCTGTCGGTTACGACGAGTACCACCGGCTACAACCTCGATCCCGACGGCTACACGGTGACGATCGACGGCACGAACAGCCAACCGATCGTGACGAACGGCAGCGTCAGCGTCACAGCGCCGGCGGGCGCCAACCCAGTCGCGTTGTCGGGGGTGGCCGCGAACTGCACGGTGAGCGAAGCGAATCCCCAGACGGTGACGGTGCCGGCGGGCGGGGCGGCCACGACGACGTTCACGGTGACGTGCGGCGCGCCGCCGCCAGCGGAAGTGAGCGGCCACGTCCAGCTGGGGTGGGGTTCCGCCACGCCCGGGAACAGCGTGCAGACCTTCGACTTCGTCGTCCGGGCCGACGGCACCGGGCGGCTCACCGGTACCGACTGGGGCGACATCCACCCATCGGGCCAGCCCGCGTCGATGACGACGGATCCGGTGGCCGACCCCGCGACGTCGTTCACGGCGTACCGCAACGCCGCGCCGAGCAAGTGCCAGGATCCGACCCGCGGGGTGGAGTTCGACGCCGTGGGCCGGGGCGACGAGGGTGACCTCAGGAACTACACGGTGCAGGTGTGCGACGACGACCCAAGGACTGGGTCGGGGGGGAGCCGAGTCGACTTCTTCAGCATCTACATCGCGGTGGGGGGATACGGGCGCTCCGGCATTCCGACGAGCGGCGACATCGTGAAGCGGTGAGCGCCGTGCGCAACCCCATCGCTCGACGCGCCGCGGCGGTTCACACCGTCGCGGCGCGTTGCCTTTGTCAGGCCAGGACAGAAACCCGCGAAGCAGCCTCGTGCCGCATCAACGCGTCCGCGAAGAACTTCGTCGCCCAGCTCAGGACCTCGTACGCTCCGTAGGCGCCGCCGACCGGCCAGGCGCCCTTGATCCCACCCCGCAGCCCCAGCTCACCGCTGCGCCGGTTCTGTGTGCGCTTGAGGAATCGCAGGACGGCCGGCACAGGCTCGAGCCAGGTCGCGTCGCCGGTGATTTCGGCTAGACGCATCCAGTTGTTCGCCATCTGGGCCTGGCCCGTGAGACAAGACCACCGCACGGCGGGAGACCAGTCAGAGTAGTAGCGGCCGGGCATCCAGCCGTCCGCCCGGACCTTCGCCGTCAAGGGCCTCGCTGCACGCTCGGCCGCGTGGAGCAAACGCGGTTCGCTGAGTACACGACCGCCTTCCAGCAATCCCCGGATGGCGTATGCGAGCGTGTGTAGCAGCGGCTGCTCGGGATCCGTTAAGCAGCACCGAGGCAGCCAGCCGTTCTCGGTCTGGAGGTCGGCGGCGGCATGCAGACTCCGTGCGGCGGCAGCGGTGAACCTGCGTTCATCCAGTCGGGCACCCGCCTCCGCCAGCGCCCAGGCGGTGCGGGTGTTGTAGGTCGTCGAGTCCGCTCGGGCGAAGCGCGAGTTGTCGCTGCGCCAATGCCCATCGGGGTCGAGCGTCGCCACCAGGTAGCGCGCAGCGCGCCGGGCAGCGTCAGCGAAACCGCCGTGCGCGGTTTCTTCGAACGCGGCGAGCCAGCCGAGCAGCACCTGCCCGGTGTTGAACACGGCCGGTGATGCCGGCTCGCCGATCGCTCCGCCGCGGACCGCGCCCGTGGGCAGCTGGATCTCGATCTCCCAGCGTGCCGCGCGCTCGGCGCGGACCGCGAGCTCCGGACGTCCGAGGCGCCGCGCAGCGGCATACAGCGTGGGGATGATGTAGCCCGTGGTCTCGGGATAACTCGGTTGCCACCCCCGGCGGCCGTAATGCGAATGCCGTACGAGGCTGTAGCCGCGCGAGAGACCTCCGTCGGCCGTCGCGTCCTGGGCCCGGACCAGCCACTCGATCGCCGCCACCAGATGAGGCTCGTGCGTCGGATCCGCCGGATGGCTCCGCAACCACTCACGCCATCCCTCAGCTAGCGCCGTCGGATTGAAGAGCGGATGAGCGCGGATGGCGCGCAGCCGGCGCTCGAGGGAGGTCTGGAAAAATGGGGGCGCCACTCTAGCCTCTGAGGCTTTCGAATACGGCGATCAATTCGCAAGGTGCGTACCGCATCGGGAGGCGCGCTCTCGCGTCCCGAGGGCTGTCTCGAAGTCACAGGCGTGGCGCAGACGCAACGGCGGGCCGGGATCTGGACCACTGCGGCGGCACGTCGGAAACGGACCGTCGGGCGCGCCGCGTGGCACCGGCCATGCATCAGAGAGCGCTGGAGGCATGCGCCCATCATGAAACTGTTGCCGCTGGATACCCCCGAACGGATCGAGCTCGTCGCCGGTTGGCTGGGCAAGGCCGAGAATTACAAATGGCTCGACTTCGGTAACGGCGTACAGCGCGTCACGCCGATCACACTGAGGATCATGACCCAGCGCGACGTCCATGTGTTCCGGATCTATACGGCGGGCGATGAGGACGCGCCGGCGGGGGTCGTGGGCCTGACCAACGTCGATCGGAACTTCAAGACCGCCTCGCTCTGGGCAGTGCTGGGCAACAAGCGATACGGCGGGCATACGACCGAGGCGTGTCACCACTTGCTCACGCTGGCGTTCACCGAGCTCGGGCTCCAGGCCGTGAACGCGTGGACGGTCGAGACGAACATCCCGGCGCAGCGGGTCCTCGAGGCGCTCCACTTCCGATGCATCGGCCGGCAGCGGCAGTGTCACCATATCGACGGCCGTGCGCTGGATCGCCTCCTCTTCGACCTGCTCGCGACCGAACACCGGGACGTGCCACATGCCGGACTCGAACACACTAGCGCAACAGATCTCCGCCCTGCTGTCTGAGAAGTTGCACCTGCAGGTTCCGTCGCTCGACACGGACCTGATCAACACGGGGCTGGTGGACTCGCTCATGTTCGTAGAATTCCTGGCTCAGCTGGAGCAGGAGTTTGGCATTCAACTGTCGCTGCAAGATCTCGAGCTCGATCACATCCGGACGGTCACGCGCATCGCCGCGTTCGTTGCGACCAAGGTTCGGAACGGCACCACGCTCAGCCTTCGAGAATCACCACCGCCGACTTCGTAGGTCCCGCGTTCTAGTGAGTGCCGCCCCAGACGGGAGTGCCACGGTACAATCGCATTAGATTGTTGCGCGTGCACCACAGTCTTGATTGTGCCCGCGGCCTGTCGTATCGTGGCGTCGTTCGCGCGACGCGCCGCGCAGTCCGGCGTCCGCGTCTGCGAGGCGAGCAGATCAGGCGGCTTGGGTGCAATCGCTGGAGGTCTAGAGGGAGGGACCGCACGCCCAACCTCGACGGTGATTCACCCAAGCCGTCTTTCCTTGACTCATGCCGCAAAAGCGCCCCTCAGTGCCGCAAAAACACCCTAGCGTGGCGTCGCCATTCCGCGATACGTGTGCATGCCACGGTGCTCCCTCCATCCTGCCACGACGAGTGATCGCATGAGCGGGCATCCGGAAGTCGAGATCCTGTTGGTCGAGGACAATCCCAGTGACGTGGAGCTCACCCTGCGGGCCCTCAAGGCCCGAAACCTCGCGAATCAGGTCTTCGTGGCCCGCGACGGCGCCGAAGCCCTGGAGTTCTTCTTCGGCGAGCAGGGCGGTCCACTCCGCGACATCGGGGTTACGCCGCGCGTGATTCTGCTCGATTTGAAGCTCCCGAAAGTGGACGGGCTGGAGGTGCTACGGCGACTGAAGAGCGACGACCGCACGCGTGCGCTGCCGGTCGTCGTCCTCACGTCGTCCAAGGAAGAGCCCGACATCGCGGCGGCGTACCGGCTGGGCGCCAACAGCTACATCGTCAAGCCCGTGGACTTCGAGGCCTTCGCGCGCGCCGTTTCCGAAGTCGGGCTCTACTGGCTGCTCCTGAACGAGCAGCCGCACTGATCCGATGCCGGACCTCGTGCGGGTCCTGATGGTAGAAGACGTCGCGGACGACGCGGCCCTGATCGAACGCGAGTTGCGCCGCGCCGGGATCACGGGGGCGACGCGCCGCGTCGACTCCGAGCGCGGCTATCGCGAGGCGCTGCAGAGCTTCGTCCCCGACATCATCCTGACGGACCACTCGCTGCCCACGTTCGGAGCGGCCGACGCGCTCCGCATCGCGCTCCTCGAGACGCCGGAGACTCCCGTCATCGTCGTGACGGGCAGCCTCGACGAGGAAACCGCGGCGGAGTACATCAAGGCGGGCGCCGCCGACTACGTCGTCAAGCACCACCTCGAGCGGGTGGGCCCCGCCGTGCTGCGTGCCCTCGACCTGCGGCGCGCACGGGCGGAGCAGGCCCGCGCAGAAGAGGCCCGCCGCCAGGGCGAGGAGCGCTTTCGCGCCCTGATCGAGCACGGGGCGGACGCCGTCGCCCTCGTCGCGCCCGATGGGACCCTGCTGTTCGCCAGCCACTCCATCGAGCGTCTGCTGGGCTTCGCGCCGGCCGAGCTGGTGGGGCATCCCGGGTTCGAACGGGTGCATCCCGACGACGTCCCGCGGGTCCACGCCGCGCTGCGCGACATCGTCGCAACCCCAGGCACGCCCGCCGGTCTGGAGCTCCGCTGGCGCCACAAGGACGGGTCGTGGCGCCACATCGACGCGGTCGCGGTCGACCGCCTCGCCGAGCCCGCGGTGGGCGCCATCGTGGTGAACTTCCGGGACGTCTCGGAGCGCCGCAAGGCCGAAGCGGCGCTGCGGGAGTCCGAGGAGCGCTACCGCACACTCGTCGAAGGCGTGCGGGACATCATCTTCGCGCTCTCCCCAGAAGGCACCCTCGCATCCCTCAACCCGGCGTTCGAGACGATCACCGGGTGGCGGCGCGAGGAATGGGTGGGCCAGCCGTTCGAGCGCCTGGTGCATCCCGAGGATCTGCCGCTCGCGCTCGAGCTGCTCGGGCGCGTGGTCCGCGGCGAGCTGCGCCCCGCCAGCCAGTTCCGCGTTCGCACCGCGAAGGGCGATTTCCGCGTCGGAGAGTTCTCCGCGACCCCCCAGCTCCACGAGGGTCGGCTCGTCGGCATCCTGGGAATCGGGCGCGACGTCACCGAGCGCGTCCAGCTCGAGCAGCAGCTGCGGCAAGCCCAGAAGATGGAAGCGGTCGGCCGGCTGGCGGGCGGCATCGCTCACGACTTCAACAACATCCTCACGGCCATCACGGGCTACGCGGACCTCCTGCTCGAGGACCTCGGGCCCACCGATCCCCGTCGCCAGGACGCCGACGAGATCCACAAGGCCGCCGAACGGGCCGCCGGGCTGACCCGCCAGCTATTGGCCTTCAGCCGCCAGCAGGTGCTGCAGCCGACGGTGCTCGAGGTCAACAACCTCGTCAGCGACCTGGAGAAGATGCTGCGCCGCCTCCTCGGCGAGGACGTCGAGCTCAGCACGCGACTCGCACCGACCACGGGGCGGGTCAAGGCCGATCCCGGCCAGCTCGAGCAGGTGATCATGAACCTGGCCGTGAACGCCCGCGACGCGATGCCGAACGGGGGGAAGCTCACCCTCGAGACGGGCAACGTGGAGTTGGACGAGGTGTACGCCACCGACCACTACCCGGCCCGCGCGGGCCCGTTCGTGCTGCTCGCGGTCTCGGACACCGGCATCGGGATGAGCGACGAGACCCAAGCCCACATGTTCGAGCCGTTCTTCACGACCAAAGAGAAGGGCAAAGGCACGGGGCTGGGGCTTGCCACCGTCTACGGCATCATCAAGCAGAGCGGCGGATTCATCTGGGTGTACAGCGAGGTCGGGCACGGCACCACCTTCAAGCTCTACCTGCCGCGCGTGGAGGAGCTGGCGGAGCGCGCGTCCCAGCCCGTGCAAGCGCCGGCGCGCCCGGCGCGCGGGACGGAGACGGTCCTGGTGGTCGAGGACGAGGCGCCCGTGCGAAGCGTCGCCCGCCAGGTGCTCGAACGCCACGGCTACACGGTGCTCGAAGCTCCCAGCGCAGAGGCGGCGCTGGACCTCGCGACGCGGTACTCGGGCACCATACACCTCCTCCTCACGGACGTCGTGATGCCGGGGCTCAACGGCCGCGAACTCGCCAGCAGGCTGGCGGACCTGCGCCCCGACGCGCGGGTGATTTTCATGTCGGGCTACACCGACGATGCCGTCACCCGGCACGGCGTGCTCGAGCCCGGCTCCGCCTACGTGCAGAAACCGTTCACCCCTGATGCCATCGCCCGCAGGGTGCGGGAGGTGCTCGACCGGTGAGCGCGGCACCGGCTGGCGGCCACGGCCCGCCGGACCGCGGCGCCACCTTCTACTTCACGCTCTGATGACCCAGAACAGGATGTCCCAGCGCATGATCCTGCTGGTCGAGGACAACCCGGACGACGAGGCGCTGACGCGTCGCGCCCTCGCCAAGAACAACATCCAGAACGAGGTGCGAGTGGCCCGCGACGGCGCGGAGGCGCTCGATCTCCTCCTCGGCACCGGCGGCCAGGCGGGCCCGGGAGGCCAGGGGGGCCGCGCAATCGCGCCGGAGTTGGTACTCCTCGACCTGAAGCTGCCGAAGGTTGACGGCCTGGAAGTGCTGCGCCGCATCCGTGCCGACGAGCGCACCCGCCTGTTGCCGGTCGTCATCCTCACCTCCTCGCGCGAGGAGCGGGACCTGGTCTCGGGCTACGGGCTGGGGGCGAACAGCTACATCCGGAAACCCGTCGACTTCGGACAGTTCGTGGAGGCGGTGCGGCAGCTGGGGCTCTATTGGCTCGTGCTGAACGAGCCGCCGCCCCCGCGGCGACCCGCCGCCTGAGACCCGGGGGGGGGGGCGGCCAGCGGAGTGACGCCCATCACCTCCGTCGCCGAGGGAGTTGCCCCCGTGTGGTCGCCGGGTGAGTATTGGTGCCCCGGAGAATGACCACCGCGAAGTCCGCCGCACCCGTGGCCCGCGACGCCGATGCCGAGCTCGAGGCGTTGTTCGCGGCGATCGACGACGTGATCCTCGTGCTCAACGCCGAGGGTCGTTACGTCAAGATCGCTCCCACCAACCCATCCCTACTGTACCGCCCGGCCGCCGAGCTGCTCGGCAAGACGCTGCGCGAGGTGTTCGACGGGGCTCAGGCGGAGCAATTCATGGAGTACATCCGCACCGCGCTCGAGACCCGGACGACGGTGCACTTCGAGTACAGCCTGTCGATCCGGGGCCGCGAGGTCTGGTTTTCCGGAGCGATCTCGCCCATGAGCCGCGACCAGGTCGTGCTGGTCGGCCGGGACATCACCGATCGCAAGCGGGCGGCCGAGCGGTTGCGCGCGAGCGAGCAGCGGTTCCGCGCGCTGGTGGAGCACTCGAGCGACGTCATCATGCTGCTGGCTCCGGACGGCACGGTGCTCTACGCCAGCCAGTCCACCCAGCCGGTGCTCGGCTACGTCCCGACCGAAAACGTGGGGCGAAGCGCCTTCGAGCTCGTCCACCCCGACGACCGGATCCAAGCCCTGGAGCTGTTCGGCGAGCTCATGCAGCGACCCGGCCACGCCGTCAAAACGGAGTTGCGCGCTCTCCACAAGGACGAGACCTGGCGCCGCCTCGAGGCGGTCGGCGTCAACCGTCTGGACGACCCGGCCATCGGCGCGATCGTCGTGACCTACCGCGACATCACCGAGCGCCAGCGGACCGAGCGGGACCTCCACGAGACCCTCTCGCTGCTCAGTGCGACGTTCGAATCCACGGCCGACGGGATCCTGGTGGTGGACCTGGCGGGCCGCATCGTCAGCTTCAACCGGACGTTCGCGGAGCTGTGGCGGATCCCCGACTCCGTCCTCGAATCCAAAGACAGCGCCCAAACGATCGCCTTCGTGCTGGAGCAGCTCGCGGACCCCCCGGGCTTCCTGAGCAAGGTGCGCGAGGTGTACGCGCGCCCCGACGCGTCCAGCTTCGACGTCCTGACCTTCAAGGACGGGCGTATCTTCGAGCGCTTCTCCCAACCCCAGCGGATCGCCGGGAAGAGCGTCGGACGCGTGTGGAGCTTCCGCGATGTCACGGAATCGAAGCGGGCCGAGCAGATCCAGCTCGCCACCTACCGGATCTCGGAAGCCGCCCACGCCGCGCGCACCCTGCAGGACCTGTTCGGCGCGATCCACGGCATCGTGGGCGAGCTGATGCCCGCGAAGAACTTCTATATCGCGCTGTACGACGCCGCGGACGACGACCTGACTTTCCCGTACCACGTGGACGAGTACGACACCGACTTCCCGTCCAAGAAGCCCGGCAAAGGATTGACCGAATACGTGCTCCGGACCGGACAGCCGCTGCTGGTCACGCCGGAGGTGCAGGCGGAGCTCGAGCGACGCGGCGAGGTCGAGCTGATCGGGCCGCCCTCGATCGACTGGGTGGGCGTCCCATTGAAGATCGGCGACCGCACCATCGGCGTGCTCGTGGCTCAGACCTACGCCCCAGGCGTCCGCTACCGCGAGACGGAGAAGCACGTCCTGCAGTTCGTCTCCACGCAGGTCGCCATGGCGATCGAGCGGAAGCAGACCGAGGAGCAGCTGCACGAGAGCGAGCGCAAATACCGGTTGTTGTTCGAGACCAATCCCGAGCCGATGTTCGTATACGACTTCGAGACCCTTCGCATCCTGGCGGTGAATGGGGCCGCCGTCGCCCGGTACGGGCACACGGAGGCCGAGTTCCTGCAGCTCACGCTGCGCGACATTCGCCCGCCGGAGGAGCAGGCCCGGCTCGAAGAGGAGCTGGCACAGCGGTCGGACGACGGTGCCGTGCGCGCCGGGGTCCGTCACTGGACGAAGCAGGGCAAGCGATTCGACGTGGATCTCGTCGCCCGGCCGCTCGAGTTCGCCGGCCGCCGCGCCCGGCTCGTGCTCGCCCGCGATGTGAGCGCCCAGCGCCACCTCGAGGAGCAACTGCGTCAATCGCAGAAGATGGAAGCCGTAGGGCAGCTCGCGGGCGGCATCGCCCACGACTTCAACAACTTGCTCACGGCCATCCTGGGCTCGACCCAGCTGTTGCTGCACAACACGTCCCCCGGCGACCCGCGTCGCGAGGATGCCGAGGAAATCCGCCACGCGGGGCTTCGGGCCGCGGAGCTCACGCGGCAGCTGCTCGCGTTCAGCCGCCGGCAGGTGCTCGCTCCCAAGGTGCTCGGCCTCAACGCCGTGGTCGCGAACATGGATCGGATGCTGCGGCGGCTGCTCGGCGAAGACGTCGAGCTTGCCACGTCGCTCGACCCCGGCGCGGGCGCGGTCAACGCCGACCCCGGTCAGCTCGAGCAGGTGCTCCTGAACCTCGCTGTCAACGCCCGCGACGCCATGCCCGGCGGCGGCCGGTTGAGCATCGGCACGACGCGCGTCACGCTCCACGAGGAGCACGTCGAGCGGCGCCACCGTATGCCCCCCGGTGACTACGTGTGCCTGGCGGTCGCGGACACCGGCGTCGGAATGGATGAGACGACCAAGGCACACCTGTTCGAGCCGTTCTTCACGACCAAGGAAGTCGGGAAGGGCACGGGCCTCGGGCTCGCCACGGTGTATGGGATCGTCAAGCAGAGCGGCGGCTACATCTGGGTCTACAGCGAGGCTGGGCACGGCACGACCGTCAAGGTCTACCTCCCCCGCGTCCCCGGCGTCGCCGAGGCTCCTGCCCCCGCGGCCGAGCCGCAACCGGCGCGCGGCGGCGACGAGACGGTGCTGCTGGTCGAGGACGCGGCGCCGGTGCGCACGCTTGCCCGCCGCAGCCTCGAAGCGCGCGGCTACCGGGTCCTCGACGCGGCCGACGGGCCATCCGCGCTGGCGCTCTCCGCCCGCCACGGGGGCCGGATCGATATCCTCCTGACCGACGTCGTGATGCCCGGCATGAGCGGCCGCGAGCTGGCCGAGCGGCTGGCCCCGGAGCGGCCCAGCATGAAGGTGCTCTACACGTCCGGCTATACCGACGACGCGATGGTCCGCCAGGGCGTACTGAGCGCCGGGGTGGCGTTCCTCCAGAAACCGTTCGTGCCGGACTCGCTCGCGCGGAAGGTGAGGGAAGTGCTGGACGGGGAGCAGGGAGCCGGGAGCAGGGAGCAGTAGCCGCGTCAGGCCTTCGGCGCGCCCTGCTCCCTGCTCCCCGCTCCCGGCTCCCTGTCCAGGATCTCCCTGATCCGCGTGAGCAGATCCGGCTCCGTCCACGGCTTGTGGAGCAGGGGAACAGACGGGTCGAGACTCGCGGCGCGTTGGGGGTCCGAGTAGCCGCTGGCGAACAGGAACGGGGTGGTGTGACCCTCCCGACGCGCCGCGTCGTACAGGGCGCGTCCCCCCAACCGCGGCATAACCAGATCCGAGAACACGAGCCGCACGCCCGCCGTCTGGCGCAGCGCCTCGAGTGCCTCGAGGCCGTCCGCCGCCGTGACGATCTGGTACCCGGCCGCCTCGAGGATACGCTTGACGGAGCGGCGCAGCTGGTCGTCGTCCTCCACGACCAAAATCGTTTCGAGGCCGCCGCGAACCTCGGGGACACCCACGTTGGGCCGCACCGGGGCGGCCACCCCGTCGGCCGCGGGGAAATAAATCCGGAATCGTGTTCCCTTCCCCAGTTCACTGTCTACATCGATGCCACCGCCGTGCTGTTTCACCAAACCGTACACCGTGGCCAGGCCAAGGCCCGTCCCCTTGCCCGGCGGCTTGGTGGTAAAAAACGGCTCGAAGGCGCGTGCCCGCGTATCCCCGTCCATCCCGACGCCGGTGTCGCCCACGGCGAGGCAGACATGCTCACCGGCGCGCACCGCGCCGCAGGCGTGGCGTTGATCCTCGGTGAGGTGCGCACGGCTCGTCTCGATCCGCAAGACCCCGCCGTCCGGCATCGCATCGCGGGCATTGGTCGCGAGGTTGAAGAGGATCTGCTCCGCCGCATGCACGTCGGCGCGCACCTCGGGAACATCGTCGCCACTCGAGATCACGATCTCGACGTCGGCCGGGAGGATGCGTCGCAGGAAGCCGGCTAGATCCGTGATGAGCCCGCCCAGGTGGACCGGCTGGAGATCGAGGCTCGAGCGTCGCGCGAAGCCGAGCAGCTCCTTCACCATCACGCGGCCCCGCAGGGCCGCCCCCATCACGTCCCGCAGGTCGGCCTGGGCATCCGCCTGGCCGGACGGCAAGGCTTTCGCGACCAGCTGGGCGTTCGCGAGAATGATGGTGAGCAGGTTGTTGAAGTCGTGCGCGATACCGCCGGTGAGCTGGCCGATGGCTTCCATTTTTTGGGACTGCCGCAGCTGCTCCTCCAGCGCCCGCCGCTCCGTGACGTCCTCCGCGATCGTCTCGAAACAGTCGATCGCGCCGTCGGCCCGCCGCACCGCACGACCGGAGAGGCGGACCAGGATCGCCTCGCCATCCCGGCGCTTCCAGGAGACTTCGATCCCCTCGACTACGTCTTCGACCTCGAAGAGCGCGAGGATCCGCCGGCGCTCGTCCGGGTCGGCGTAGACGTCGGCCGGGAGATCGACCGCCAGGAGCTGCTCCTCGGATTCGTAGCCGAGCATCCGCACCAGCGCGGGGTTCACCGTGAGGAATCGCCCGTCCACGGAGGACCGGTAGATGGCATAGGAGGCATGGTGGACCAGGGCGCGGTGGCTCTCCTCCGACCGGCGCAATGCCGCCTCCGCCCGGCAGCGCTCGGTGATGTCGGTACCGACGCCGATCACGCCCGCCACCGCGCCATCCGCTTCGCGGACCGGCGAGTACCAGGTCTCGAACACGACCCCGAATACCTCGACCGTGGACGAGAACGTCTCCCCCGTGAGGGCCCGGCGCACGTCCGCAAGGGCCCCCGGCAGGTCCGCGAACAGCTCGAACACCGAGCGGCCGATGAGCACGGCGGGCCGCACCCCGACGGCGTCGAGCCCCCGCCCCTCGACCATCGTGAACACGCCGTCGCGGTCGAGCGCGAAGAGCACGAGCGGCGCGCCGGCGATGACGGTCCGCAGCCGCTCTTTGTTCTCCCGCAATGCTCGCTCCTGGCGTCGCCGCTCGGTGACGTCGCGGGCATTGACGATCAGGTGAGCCGACCCGCCGGGATCCAGGCGCGCCTGGCCCACCGTCTCGAGCACCCGCCACGTGCCGTCCTGCGCCCGGAACCGGAACTGCGCGCCCTGCGGGCTCCCGGGGTTGTGAATGGCGCGCGCCAGCGCCTCGCCGACGATGGCAATGTCCTCCGGATGGACGTAGTCGAACGCGTTGCGCTCGAGCAAATCGCGCGGCGCGTAGCCCAGCACGCGCTCCACCGACGGGCTCGCGTAGCGGAATACCCCGTTCTCGCCCACGATCGTGACGATGTCGGACGCGTTCTCGATGAGGGAGCGGAAATGCTCCTCGCTTTGCCGCAATGCCTCCTCGGCGTGCGCGCGGTCGATGGCGGTGGCCAGCACGTTCGCCACCGCCTGGAGGAAGTGCGTGTCGTGGATCGTGAACTCGCGGGGCTGCGCCGTATGCACGCCCAGGATGCCGAAGGGGCGGCCCTTGCCGTGCACCAGGACGCTCAGGCTCGATACGACCCCCTGCGCCGCCAGGAGTGGCGCGCTGCCGAATCGAGCGTCGCTGGCGAGGTCCTCGACCACGACCGGGCCTGTCGAGCGGAGCACGTACCCGGCGTGCGAGTCCGCATCCGTCGGCAACACCGTACGCCCCACGGCGCCGTCACGCCAACCGACACCGGCGCGCAGCAGCAGTGTGCGGCTCTCGGGACGGAGCTCGAACACGCTTGCGAAAGGGACTTCCAGCACGCGCGCCGCGATCGCCACGGCACCCGCGATGAGCTCGTCGGGCGGGGCGCCGGCCAGCGCCCGCTGGCCGACGTGAGCCACCGCTTCCTGCTGCCGCGCCGTGGCGCGCAGCTGCGCCTCCGTCCGCGACAGTTCTGCGTCGCGAACGGCGTCGTCTTGCCGCAGCAGTCTGAACCGACTCGTGCCCACGTCTAATGATGTCCGGGACGGTTTGGGGGTAATGCTGCACGAAATGCGCGCCACAACCTTGCACCCGGCGACCCGGTTTTCCATTATGGCCTTCACACGAGGCGTGTGCCCTGCGTCACCGCCAACGCCAACTGGGCCCGAGGCAATGACATACCACGAGCCGCCATGAGCGAGTACCACATCCTCAAGGACCTGGCGATTATCTTCGCCGTCTCCCTACTCGTCATCCTGGTGTTCCACCGTATCAAGCTCCCTGCCCTCCCGGGGTTCATCGTCGCGGGCGTATTGCTCGGCCCCAACGCGCTCGGCCTGGTCTCCGATGTACACCAGGTGGAAAGCCTCGCGGAAGTCGGAGTCATCCTGCTGCTCTTTACCATCGGCATCGAGTTCTCCCTCAGCCGCCTGCGGGAAATGGGACGGCAGGTGGTCGCCGGAGGCGGATCTCAGGTCGGCCTCACGGTCGTGCTCGCCAGCCTCATCGCCATGGCCCTGCGGCTCGACTGGCGCGTGGCGGTGCTCCTGGGCTTCCTCGTCGCGCTCTCCAGCACCGCCATCGTCCTCAAAGGACTCACGGACAAGGGCGAGATCGATGCTCCCCACGGACGCCTCGCCACCGGTGTGCTGATCTTCCAGGACTTGTGCGTCGTGCCCATGATGCTGGTCCTGCCGTTCCTCGCCGGACGATCCGGCGGCGGTGCCGGGGGGCTGTTCCTGGCGCTCGGCAAGGCGGTGCTCGTCGTCATCGGCGTGCTGGTACTGGCCCGGACCGTGGTGCCGCGCGCCCTGGCCGAGATTCTCAAGACCAGGAGCCGGGAGCTGTTCCTGATCGCGGTCATCCTGGTCGGAACCCTCACCGCCCTGGGAACCGCGGCGGCAGGGGCGTCGCTCGCCCTGGGCGCGTTCCTGGCGGGTCTCGTCATATCGGAGTCCGACTACGGGCACCAGGCGATGGCCGAGCTGCTGCCGTTCCGCGACGTCTTCATCTCCCTGTTCTTCGTGGCGGTCGGCATGCTCGTACAGGTCGACTTCCTGCGCGCCCACCCGGTGCTGGCTGTGGGGGGGGTCGTGGGTGTCATGGGGGGGAAAACCCTGCTCGCGGCGGTCGGGCCGGCCCTCATGGGCTACTCGGGACGGGTAGCCCTGCTCGCCAGCCTGGCCGTCTCGCAGATCGGCGAGTTCTCATTCGTGCTGGCGCGCGAGGGGCGCGGGACAGGGCTGCTCTCGGAGGGCCTCTACCAGACGTTTCTCGCGGTGGCCGTGCTGACCATGCTCGTCACGCCGTTTCTGCTGCAGGGCGGCCCTGCCCTGCTCGAGGGGCTGGAGCGACTGATCCCGCTCGATCGCCTCCTGCCGGGGCTCCGCCCCGGTGCGATCGCGGTCGCCGACCAGCCGCTCACCGACCACGTCATTATCGCCGGGTACGGCCTCAATGGGCGCAACCTCGCGGCCGCGCTGCGGTCCATCCGGGCACCGTACCTCATCGTCGAGCTCAACGCACAGACCGTCCAGCAGGCCCGCGCCCGCGGCGAGCCCGCTTTCTACGGCGACGCCACCCGCGAAGAGATCCTGCGCGCCCTCGGCGCAGAGCGCGCCCGAATGCTCGTCGTCGCCATCTCCGACCCCGCAGCGACTCGCCGTATGGTGCGCGTGGGACGCAGCCTCAACGCCCACATCCATATCATCGCGCGCACCCGCTACGTGACGGAAATCCCCGAGCTCAGCCGGCTGGGAGCGGACGTCGTGATCCCGGAGGAGTTTGAGACCTCGATCGAGATCTTCGCTCGCGTGCTGGCCCACTACAACGTTCCGCGCTCCGACGTCGAGCGTCTGGTGGATCAGATCCGCTCGTCCCACTACGAGGCACTGCGCGGCGGCGACGGAGCCGGGCACATGAGCCTCGGCGCCGTGGCCGGCATCCCGCAGATGGCGGTGGAGCGCCTGCGGCTCGCCCCGGGCTCGCCCCTCGTTGGCCAGACCCTCGCAGCCACCGGTCTGCGTACGCAGACCGGCGCATTGGTGCTGGCGGTCTCTCGGGGTCCAGAGGAGATCGCGACGCCGGATCCCCATTTCCGACTCGCCGCCGACGATGTTCTCGTAGTTGTGGGTCAACCCCCTCAACTGCGAGCGGCAGCTCGCTTGGTGGCAGGGGAGAGCGGTGCGCCGGCGCCACTATAGTGGTCGCCCGTGTGGCGTCATCGCTGCCCGAATGTATACCGAAAACGTAAGGAAATTGGGCACTATCTCGCGAGTGTGTCCTCACTTTCAGTTATAAGCTTATGAAGCGCAATATGTTACACTAGCACAAGTCCCAAGTAGTACAGCTAACACATTGGTACGTAGCGTGTTGCGGTTTGCTCACAGACCTCATTTGTCACCGCAGGCTAGATTCCCGCCATGCCAATCCCCCCCCTGTACGGCCATGAGGGGATCCGATACCGGCTGGCAGGCGCCATCGCCTCCGGCCGGTTGCCACAAGCGCTCCTGTTTGAGGGCCCGGCAGGGGTCGGGAAGCAGCGGCTGGCCCTGTGGGTGGCACAGGCTCTGGTGTGCGAGGGCAAAGGAGACCCTAAGGGACTCCCTGACGGTCGCGGGAAAGGGGAAACGGGAAAGGGAGAACCTTGCGGCAGGTGCCACCACTGCAAGCTGGTGCTCAACCTGTCGCACCCGGACGTGCACTGGTTCGTGCCGCTCGAGCCGTCCAAGAAGGGCGGCGATGCGGACAAGCAAGTAGAGCTGGTCGAGGAGGCGCTAGGGGAGGAGATGGCGACGCGGCGCAAGCAGCCGCTGTACGAGTCGCCATCGGGGTTGGCGAGTCATGGGATCGCCGCCGTTCGGCTATTGCTTCGACGTCTGGTGCTGACGCCAGCCATGGGTCGGCGCAAGGTGTTCCTGATCGGGGATGCAGAGCGCCTGGTACCCCAGACGGGAGCGGAAGCAGCCGCCAATGCGTTACTCAAGGCGTTGGAGGAGCCGCCAGCGGATACGGCGTTCATCCTGACGACGGCAGCGCCTGATTCCCTGCTGCCGACGATTCTGTCTCGCGTAGTGCGTGTCCGGGTGGCACGACTGGCCGACAGCATCGTGACAGCGTTCGCACAGCTTGAGCTCGGCGTGACCGGGCAACGTGAGTTGGCGCAACGAGTTGCACTGGCGGACGGGCGGATAGGCAGGCTCCTTGCAGAAGGGGACGGCAGGGTGAGGGGCGCGGACGCCGCAGCGCGGTTCGTCGCGGCCGTGGAAGCAGGTCCCGTGAGCCGCTATGGGTTCGCGCTCGGCCTGCAGCCCTTCCAAGCACGGGGCGGGTTCACGGACATGCTCGACGGGTTGCTCGAGCGATTGCGCGAACAGGCGCGCGCCGGGGGCGAGTCCGAGAAGCTGGTTGAGGCCATCGCACGGGTGCTCGAAGTGCGCGGCCTCGCACAAGGGAACGTGAACCCACAGCTCGTTGCGGCCGTATTGGCCGACGACCTGGCGGAGCCGGCATGAAGCTGTCGCATGTAGACGAGGCGGGCCGGGCGCGAATGGTGGACGTGGGCGACAAGCCGGTCACGGTCCGCACGGCAGTGGCGGAAGGGGCGATCCGGATGTCGCGCGAGGCGTTCCGGCTCGCGGTCGAACAGCAGGTGGCCAAGGGCGACGTGCTGGCGGTGAGCGAGGTGGCGGGCACCCTGGCGGCGAAGCGGACGGCCGAGCTGATCCCGCTGTGCCACCCGCTGGGCCTGGATCACGTGGAAGTCGACGCGAGGCTGGACGAGGAACTGCCGGGAGTGCGGGTAAGGGCGGCCGCGAAGGCTGTCGGGCGGACGGGGGTGGAAATGGAAGCGCTCACGGCGGTATCGGTCGCCCTGCTGACGGTTTACGACATGATGAAGGCGGCGGACCGGGCGATGGAGATCGAAAAGGTCCGACTGCTCGAAAAGACGGGTGGCACGCATGGGGATTGGCGGCGCGACTCAGCTGATTGACGGGAGATTGATGGGGCGGTGCCAGTATGGGGACCGCCTGGCCATACAAGAGAGGGCTATGCACACGACAACCCAGAAACTGATGCTGCAGGGAGGGCTCATTCTCCTTGGTGCTCTGGTTGTGAGCAGCATCGGCGGTTGGGCTCGACGCGCCACTGCCGACGACCAGCCGGCGCCGTTGACGGCGCCCGCGCTGATCGGGGAGCTGCGCTCCCTGGAGCAGGCACTCGAAGCGACCCGGGGAGAGCTCGCGGTCGCCCGGCTGCAGCTGGAGCGTGCCAACGCGATTATCGACTACTCGACGCACTACGCCATTGCGGCCGACCTGGCAGCGGCGATCTACGACGTCGCCCTGGCGGAGGGCGTCGACCCGGCGCTGGCCTTTCGCCTCGTGAAGGTGGAGTCGGGATTCAACTCCAAGGCGAAGAGCAAAGTGGGGGCGCTCGGGTACACCCAGGTGCTGCCGAGCACGGCCCGGCTGTACGAGCCCGGTCTGACCACGGCGCAGCTCTACGACCGCGGCACGAACCTGCGGCTCGGCTTCCGCTACCTCCGGGATTTGCTGGAGCGCTACGAGGGGAATGCCGACGCGAAGCTGCGTCTCGCGCTGCTGGCGTACAACCGCGGACCGGGCAGGGTGCAGGAGCTGCTCGACGCCGGGAAGGATCCGCAGAACGGTTATGCGGCGGCCCTCATGAAAGGCTATCGGCGTAAGAGCTAAAGACGTAGCACAAAGACGTAGCACGAAAGCGTAGCACGAAGGCGTAGGGGAGGGGTCCCTACGCCTTTCGTGTTACGACTTTGTGTAACGTTTCTGTGCAACGTCTTTGTGCTACGTCTCTATTGTTTTTGCGGTATTTTGATGACGTCTCCCGCCCGCAGCACCGAGCCCATCGTGAGGCCGTTGTAGTTGAGGAGCGCCGTCAGTGACACGCGGTACCGGCGCGCGATTTCGCTCGCCGTCTCGCCCGACTGCACGCGGTGGTTCCCGGCACTTACGCCGGTGCTCGACACCCGCCGGTAGCGGGGTTCGGGGGGCATCGACCACGCCGAGGCGGGCACGACGCGCCCGCTCATCGGGATGATGAGGCGCTGCCCGACGCGCAGCGCGTGCGCCTTGATGCGGGGGTTCGCGCCCTCGATCATGGTGACGCTCACGCGATAACTCTTCGCGATGTCCGACAACGTCTGGCCGCGCGAGACGTAGTGGTCCACGAACGTGATTCGCTCGGTGACCGGCAGGCTGTCGTAGCGCTCCGCCACGCGCGTGCCGTGGCCGCGCGGCACGCGCACGACCACGCTTCGGCCCGGGGGCGTGACGCCCCGGACGTACTGCGGGTTGAGCTCCAGGAGCGCCGCCACCGTCGTGTCGGCGAGGCGTGCGACGACGTCCAGGCCCGTCGCGTCGGGAACGGTGATCTCGTCGAACGCGAGGGGCGGAAACGGCTCGACCTCGAAGCCGTAGCGCCCCGGCTGCTTCGCGATCAGCGACGCGGCGATGAGCTTGGGAACGTAATCGCGCGTCTCGCGCCGCAGGTAGCGGCGGTCCGAGAGCTGAAAAAACGTGCGATCGTCCACCGAGTCCGGCTCGCCCGGCAGCCGATCGATGCCGCGCTCGATGCGTCCCACGCCGGCGTTGTAGGCCGCCGCCGCCAGATAGACACTGCCCAGGCGCTCTCGCAGGTCCGCGAGGTAGTTCGCCGCCGCTTCGGTCGCCCGGAACGGGTCGCGGCGCTCGTCCACCCAGGGATCGACCGTGAGGCCGTACAGGCGGGCCGTGCTCGCCATGAACTGCCACATCCCGACCGCTTTGGCTCGACTCACCGCGGTGTTCGAGAAGCCACTCTCGATCAGGCAGAGGTAGAGGAGATCTTCCGGGAGCCGCTTCGCGCGGAGCCGCTCGCGGATCATGCCCTGGTAGCGGCCGAGCCGCGCGAGCCAGATCTCGAACCGATCGCGCGAGTCTACCTGGAAGAACTCGAGATACTCGAGCACGCGCCGGTTCGTGGCGAAGCTGGTGACGTCGATGTCGAATGTCGGCTCCGGCGATGGCGCCGCGCCGATGACGGCGCGGCCCTCGGTCCCGAACAGCCGCACAGCCTCGCGCTCCACCTCTTCGCCCTTGATCGCCGACGTCGCTGGCGGACGACCCTCCAGGCTGTCGGCCCGAGCATGCGGCCGATGGAGGCTGTCGAGCAGCTGCTGGTCCGCTGCGGAATCCTGCTCGGCCTTGGCCACGAGCACCCCCATCGAGTCCGCACTCCGCGAAGCGGGCGTGAGGGAGAGGGCCGTCGAATCGGGGATGGCCGGGGTCAGTGCAGCCGGGCCGGTGCCGCGGGCACCGCCGCACGCTGCGCTCAGCGTGGCGCCCAGCGCCGCGCTCATCACTGCGAGCAATCGAATCCGCTCGGTCACAGTCATCGCGTCGCGAAGAAATTCCCCAGTATGCGGTTCGTCGCGTTCAACACCGCAAGCGCCGCGCCGCGTGGTGGATCCGTCTCGGCCAGATAGGCCCCCACCAGCCGCGAGGCCCGAGCCTCCTGGCGCGCCGAGAGCGAAACGATTACGACCACGGCATCGAACGCCCGGACCGCTTTAACGCCCAGGAGCTCGAACCCCATCGTCGGCTGCACCACCCGCTCCAGGGCGTGCACCGTCGCCTCCGCGCAGCAGCGTAACTCGCCCGCCTGCGAGATCACCCCGTCCGCCTCGCCCGTGAACTGTCGCCCGTCGGCCCACGCCAGCACGACCTTGGCGTGACAGCGCCCGCTCGCGAGGCGTTGGAACGCGAAATCCTGGAACCGCAGACGCTCGGTCTCGCTCACGCGAGTCGCTCAGCCAAGAGCTGGGAGAGAGCCGTGTCGGGGATGCGCTCCGCTTGAATGAACAGGGACGATTTCGAGCTGGCCTCCAGCGGGTACAGGGTCCAAAACGACCGCCCGGAGCGCTCCGACGCCGACCGGAAGGACAACACCAGCTGCCATGCCTCGGCGTTGGCCGGGCGCTCCGCGAGGGCGTCCACGTGCCAAACTTGATCGCCGTGGGCAATAACTCTCCATGGCATGCATCACCACCTTGCGAAACTTGGGCCCGCCAATATGCGGCTAACCCCAAGTCCTGTCAATAGTTGAGAGCTGTTCAGTCGCCTCGGGTGGCGAGCGCCTTGAATCGCTTGGCGAGGGCTTGCGTGGTGGGACCCGGCTTGCCGCTCCCGATCGTCCGGCCGTCCAGCTTGGTGACGGCGACGATCTCGGCGGCGGTGCCGGTGAGGAACATCTCGTCCGCCGTGTACAGGTCGTAGCGGTTCAGCGGCAGCTCTTCGACGCCGTAGGTCGCCTCACGCGCGACCTCGATCACGGCATCGCGCGTCACGCCGCGCAGAATCCCCGCGTAGGCGGGTGGCGTCTTGAGCGTGCCGTTCGTCACCGCGAACAGGTTCATCCCGCTCGCCTCGGCGACGTAGCCTTGCGGGTCCAGCATGATCACTTCGTCGACGCCGGCGGCGATGCCTTCGACCTTCGCCAAGATGTGCGAGAGGTAGTTGAGCGATTTGATGCGCGGCGACAGGCTCTCCCGGTGGCTGATCGGGGTGGCGGCGGTCAGGGCAGTGAGCCCTTTTTCGTAGCGCTCCGGCGACCAGAGCTGGATCGTATCCACGATGCAGATGACCGACGGGGTGGCGCACTTGCGCGGGTCGAGCCCCAAATCGCCCACGCCGCGCGTCACCACCAGCCGGATGTACGCCTCCTCGAGCCCGCTCTTCGCGACCGCCTCGTCCACCAGTCGGTGCAGCGCCGGCTTCGCGAGTGGGATCTCGAGCCAAATCCCCTTGGCCGAGGCGTATAACCGGTCGAGGTGCTGCGCCAGTCGGAACACGCGCCGGTTGTACACCCGGATTCCCTCGAAGACGCCGTCGCCGTACAGCAGCCCGTGGTCGAACACCGACACCTTGGCGTCGGTGCGGTCGTGGTACGTACCGTCGATCCAGACGATGGGCGGCATAGATCCCTTAGCGCGAGTTGGCGACGATCTTGTCGAGCACGGAGCGGGCGAAGTCCTTGTCCCAAGTGACAGCGCTGCGCTTCACCACCACCCGCACGCGGGTCGCGTTGTTCCCGTCCACTTTCAGCGTGATGCTGACCTCGCGGTCACCGGCTGTGCCCTCGATTTCCCGCTTTTCTCCGTCGTCCCCCTGCTCGACCTGGGATTTCGTCTGCCGGATCTTGAGCTGGTCAAATGCCTGGCCGGTGGCGGTCGCCGCACGCTCAACGGTGACGGGGACGACGGACTCGACCCCGCGCTGGGTCAAGTAGATACCGCCCCCCGCGCCAGCACCCGCGGCGGCGACCACGCAGCCGGCGAGCAACAGCGCCGCAGCGCTGGCAGCCGCCTGGGACCGCGGGGTGCTCGTCGATCGTCGCATGCCGAGGAAGCCTCCGAAGCGGGCTAGCCGCCTGCCCCATTGTATCTTGCGCGAATATACCTGGCTCACCGACCCCGCGGCTACCGTGCCAGGCAGGCGCGCGTGTTACGCAGATCACAGATTTTGGGGCCCAGAACGGCAAAACTCTAACGTCATGGAACAGATACTCGGCTGGGCGCGCCTGTGGTTTGCGGCAAAGCGCGAGGATGAGGGTGAAACAGCCTTGCGCAACGGCGCGTGGTATCCCGTTTTGAGCAGCGGCGTCAACCGGGCAGTGCTGGAGGTCTCGGGTCAGCGGGTCACCGTTCCGCAGGACCTGGTGGAAGTGCGCGACAAGCGCCCCGACCGCTTCACCGTCGTGTACCGGACCTACGACGACCCCAATCCGGCGCGGGGCACGCGAGCGGACGCCGGGCGCCGCTACGGCGTGTGTCCGAAGTGCGCGACCCGCATCCCGTTCCGCAGCGGGATCATCCCGTCGCGCGCCACGTGCCACAAGTGCAAGCACGAAGGGATCGTGGCGTGGTGGGAGACGGGGTGAAAGCGGGAATGACCCGGCTGGGGATCGAACCCAGGACCTACGGATTAAAAGTCCGTTGCTCTACCAACTGAGCTACCGGGTCGAACGCACGAAACCTCGCCCAGGGACGCCACTTAGACAAGCGCGTTACGCTCGACCAGGTCCCGCACTCTTTAGGAAGTATGCTGCGCCCCGCCGCCGCTCGACCTCGCCTCAGAAACGCCGCGGCCACCGATCGAACGTTGGTGGAGCGGATGAGCCGGGGCGATGAGGCGGCGTTCTGCGATCTCCTGGCACGCTACCGCAGCACCGTGTACGCCACCGCCTACGCCGCACTGGCCGATCCCGAGCAAGTCGACGCCACGGTGGCCGACGCGTTCGCCGAGGCCCGCCGCACGGCGGCCGGCTTTCTCGACTCGCTCGGGTCAGTGTCCGGCTGGCTCACGCACCTAACCCGACTCTGCATCGCCGCCCGCCTCCACACCGGCCGACCAGCGACCTAGCACCCGCGCTCGACGCCGCCGTTTGCCGCGGGTAGCTTTCTCCCGCCTTTCGCCCCGGGCGGGAGCTTGAGCGACGCATCCGGCCAGATTCAGCACGTCTCCGACACCGCACGCTGGGTCGCGCTGTACCGCGCGATGGAATCCGAGCGACCGGATGCCCTGTTCCGCGATCCCTACGCCCGGAAGCTCGCGGGCGAGCGCGGGGAGCGGATCCTCGCGTCCATGCGGAGAGGCCGGGCGTGGGCCTGGCCGATGATCGTGCGCACGGCCGTGCTGGACGAGCTGATCCTGCGGACGATCGAGAGGGACGGTGTGGATACCGTGCTCAATCTGGCCGCGGGCCTCGACGCACGGCCGTTCCGGATGGCGCTGCCGCCCTCGCTCCGTTGGATCGAAGCGGACTTCCCCGACGTGATCGCATACAAGCAGGAGCAGCTCCGAGGCGAGCGGCCCGCGTGCCTCCTCGAGCAGGAGGGCATCGACCTCACGGACCTGGGGCGGCGCCGCGCCCTGTTCGCCCGGATCGGCGCGGCCGCACGCCAGGTCCTGGTGGTGAGTGAGGGATTGTTGATCTATCTGAGCCCGCCCCAAGTCGCGGCGCTCGCCTCGGACCTCGCCGCCCCGGCACCGTTCCGCCGCTGGCTGATCGATCTCGCGTCACCGCGGCTGCTCAAGATGATGGAAAGGACCTGGGGACGGGCCGTGGCCGCCGGGAACGCCCCGTTCCAGTTCGCGCCCGTGGAGGGTTCGCAATTCTTCCAGGCGCAGGGCTGGCAGGAAGCGGAATTCTGCTCGATGTGGGAAGAATCGCTCCGTCTCAAACGGACGATGCGGCTCGCGTGGTTGTGGAACCTGATCGGACGGCTGTATCCCAAAGCCAAGCGGGAGGAATTCCGGCGCATGTCCGGCATCGTCCTGCTCGAGCGCACCGGAAACCGAAAGAACCCTGGATGAACACCCGCCGACTCGCGCTCGCCAGCCTGGCCTGTGCCGTCGGGTGCAGCCGGCCGGCGCCTCGAGCCGCCGGCCCGAGCGTCGTCACCATCACGGCCACCGACTACGCCTTCGGAGTGCCGGACACGATTCCTGCCGGGCTCACGACCTTCCGGCTCGTCAACCAAGGGAAAGAGCTGCATCACGCATCCCTCGTCCGGCTGGGCGACGGCAAGACCACGGCGGACTTCCAAGCGGCGCTCGCGGCGGCGATGACCCGCCACACGCCGCCCCCGACCTGGATCGGGTTCGCGGGCGGGCCCAACACCGTGGCGTCGGGTGACACGGCTACCACCGTGCAGACCCTCGAGCCCGGCTCGTACCTGTTCGCGTGCTGGGTCCCGAGTGCGGACGGCGTTCCACACGTGATGAAGGGGATGCTGCACCCGGTCGTCGTCTCCGTCAGCCGAGCGCCGGCCACGGCGGAGCCCGCGGCCGATCTGTCGATCACGCTCACCGACTACGATTTTCGGCTCTCACAGCCGGTGGTCGCGGGCAGGCACGTCGTGCAGGTTGAAAACGACGGGGCGCAGGCTCACGAAGTCGCGATCGCGGCGCTTGCGCCGGGAAGGACGCTTCAGGACTTTATCGCCTGGGACCAGGGGGGCGGAAAGGGTCCGTCGCCCACCGACCGGTGGCTGGGCGGCGTGTCGGCGATCGACGCGGGCAGGCACGCCCAGTTCACCACGACGTTCGCGCCCGGGAGCTACCTGTTGCTGTGCTTCTGGCCCGACGCCAAGGACGGCAAGCCGCACCTGGTACATGGGATGGTGACGCAGATCACTATACCTTAGGCGGCAATGGGCGGCAGAAGGCGGCAAGGGCGGCACGTCCTCCGAGGCCCGTGCCGCCCTTCTTGCCGCCCCATGCCGCCTCTTGCCGCCCTGTCAGAACACCCACCTCAGCCCTGCCTGCAGCTGGCGCGGGTCGCCCAAACCAGACCGGACCGTGCCATCGAAGTTTAGGAAAGTTCCCACGCCCGGATCCTTGAAGTTGTCCGAGTTCGTGAGATTGAAGATCTCGATCAGGGCCTCGAGGTGACCCCGCGGGCCCGCCGCGAACGGCCTTGAGATCCGAATGTCCCAGGAGAAATAGGCGTTGTCTTTGCGGAGCGTGTTTCGCAGGACAATGCTGCTGTCCGCACAGATACGGTCGGCCGGGCCCGTGGCGCGGCTTCCCGCCGGCGGGGCGAAGGGATTGCCAGGAAGACGCGGGCCACAGCTCGCCGACGTCGGCTGGGCCGAGTAATAGCTGACCCGATTGTTCACGTAGAAGCCGAACACCTTGGACAAGACCCACGCGTTGAAGCGGTGCCGCTGGTCTCGGTCGCTCCAGTTGTATTCCTTGTTGAGCGAGTCGACCTGCGCATAGCGGAACGTGAAGGGGTCACGCTCGTTGTCGTCGTCCGACTTGTCGAACGAGAGCGTGTAGTTGATGTCGAATTGGAAGTTCGGGTCCAGGACACGTTTCAGTCCGATGGTCACGCCGTTGTAGCGGGACTTAGCGCTGCTCTCGACGCTGAAGAGCGTGCCGATGGCCCTTGTGCCCCGCTGGAACGGACCGATTGTATCGTTGAAAAAGTGCGGGTCGTTGCGATTGATGAAGCGCGTCAGGTGGTCGGTGCGTGCATGCGTGTAGCTGATCGAAGCCGCCAGATCGTTCGCGACCGCCCGCTCGTAGCCGACCGTGATGTTCAGGGTCCGCGGATTCTGGAAATTGCGGTCCACAACGTAGACCGTCGGCTGGAACGGCGTTCCGCTCGAGAGCGGCAGGAGGCTGTCGAACGCAGGGGGCGGCAACGGGAAGGCGCCCACAACGGTGGCGCTCGACCCGAACAGCGTCTGGCCGAGCGAGCCGTTGGTGCTGCGGACGCTGGCGAGGTTCAGGGCCGGAATGCGGGCATAGTACAGTCCGGCGTTGAAGCGGAAGACTTGCTGCCCGTTGGCGTTCGGGTCCCAGGCGATCCCCAGACGCGGCTGCCACATCTTCTTGTCGGACGGGATCGTACCGTCCGAGGGGAACGTGACACTACCTTTGGGGCCCACCACGGTCGAATCGATCCACGACGCGAAGTACACTTGCGAGGGCGGAGTGATCGGGTCGGGCTCGATTAGGGCTTCCCATCGCAAACCGTAGTTCAGCGTCAGTTTGGCCGAGGGCTTCCATGTATCCTGGAGGAATACGGCGAGCTCATTTTGTGTAATCGTCTGCGTCCCCGCCTGTTCAACCGTGTTCGCGCCCACCCCCGACTGCTGCAAGTAGAGGATGACAGGACCCGTGATCGTCGCGGTCCCCGCGCAATTAAAGGTAGGGTAGACACCGCTCGTGCCATCCGAGCACTCGATGTAGTGCGAGCCCTGATTCACGAAATTCTCGAATCCATGCACGCTCGTGAACGCCATGCGTCCGCCGGCGAATCCAACGAACACCTGCGTCGTGGACGTCCGGTTCCATTCCCCGCCGAACTTGATCAGGTGGTTCCCGCGGGAAATGGACACGTTGTCGAGCAGCTGGACGCGTGTGTCGTGGTCATCCCGAATCGGCAGGAAGAACGGCAGGCCGAAGCGCAAGGAGTGCAGAGGGTCGACATCCGTGTCGTGGAACGGCACCCCCGAGCCGAAGATCGATGACACGCCGACCGTGTCGCCCAGATGGTTGTTTGGACCATCGTAGGGGCGCGGCCGGTCCTCCCGAGAGAACTGGAACCGGAGCTCGTTGGACGTGCGCGAGGATAGGAACGACACGAGACTCCCGTTCACCGCGTGCGAGTGGCTTTGCTCCAGGCCGTTGGCGCTCGCGCCCCACGTGTCGACGTCGAACGTGCCGCTCTTCTGCTCGGCCCAGGTGTAATTGTATTTGAGCGACAGGTTGTGCCGGTCCGAGAGCCGGAAGTCGAACTTGGCCAGCGCCGCACGGGCGTTGTTGGTGCGTGAAATCGGGCCAAAGTCGTTCGCCAGTTCGGGATAGCGGCCCGCCAAGAACGTCTTCAGGGAGTCGAGCTGCGGGCTCGACGGTCGACTCTTCTGCTTCACGTCGTCATAGATCTGCTGGTCGTAGGCGAGGAAATAAAAGACCTTATCCCGCTTGAGAGGACCGCCCAGGGTGAAGCCGAACTGATTCTGGGAGAAGTCGGGGTTGAATTTTTGGACCTGGCCCGACGGCGACGTGTGCTCAGGCGTGCCGGAAACGGCGTCGAATTTGCCGAAATAATGGAGGGAGCCACGGGTCTGGTTGGTACCGGACTTGGTGATCACGTTCACGAACCCGCCGGACGAGCGCCCGAACTCAGCGTTGGCCCCACCGGCGATCACCACGAGCTCCTGCACCGCGTCGAGGTTGAACGTGAACGCCGGCCGCTGGCCACCGCGCTGCTCGCCGAAGAACGAGTTGTTGAAGTCCGCGCCGTCCACCGAGACATTGTTGTGAATGCCCCGCTGTCCCGCGACGGTCAGCTCGTCGCCGTCCGGGCCCTGGACGATCGCAACGTTCGGCGTGAGCAACGTGAGATTGATGAAGTTGCGCCCGTTGTTCGGAAGGCCCGTCACCGCTGCCGCGTCCAGCGGCGTTGCGGCCGCCGATTGGGTCACGTTCACCACCGGCTGCGTCGCCTCGACCGTCACGGCGGCGAGAGTGACCGCCGCGAGCGGCAGCCGCAGGGCCACCGTCTCCCCGACCCCGAGCGCGATCCCCGTCCGCTTCACCTCGGCGTAGCCGACCGAGCGGGCGGTCACGTCATACGTCCCGAGCGGCAGCAAGGTACCGGTGAAGTTGCCCGCTGCGTCCGTCGTGAGCGTGCGCGTGAAGTTGGTCTGCCCTTCGTGCAGGATGACCGTCGCGTTGGCGACGGGCGCGCCATTGGGGTCCGTGACCACGCCGCGAATGATGCCGGTCGTGGCTTGGCCTTGGGCACCGAGCGGCGCGGGCGAGCCGAGCAGCACGAGCGCCGCGCCGACCATGAGTGTTGAGAGGCGCACCAGAGTTCCGCACGTCATGACCGAGCCTCCGGGGAGGTGGTTACGCAAAGGGCGGGGCAGAATTAGCACCGGAATGAAACGGCGGCAAGGGGCGGCACAGCGGCACAGGGCGGCAACGGGCGGCAGGGAAGGCGGCACCTCGACGACGGCTCTTGCCGCCCCTGCCGCCATCTGCCGCCCTCTGCCGCCACACGACGGAACCCGCATCTTTCTACCGGATGCAGAATCCCGACATCGCCCGGCTGTTCGATGAGGTCGCCGACCTCCTCGAGATCCAGGACGCGAACCCGTTCCGGGTGCGCGCCTACCGGAACGCCGCCCGCACCATTCGAGACTTCCCCGAGCCGATCGCCGACCTGGTGCGCGCGGGGACCAAAGACCTGACCGAGATCGCCGGCATCGGCGACGACCTCGCCGAAAAGATCGCCGACATCGTCACTACCGGTGAGCTGCCGCTCCGCAAGCAGCTCGCGAGCAAACTGCCCGCCGGGCTGCTCGACCTGCTGCGCATCCCCGGCCTCGGGCCCAAGCGCGTGAAGCTGCTCTACAAGAAGCTCAAGGTGAAATCGGCGGCCGACCTCGCGGCGGCGCTCGACAAGGGCAAGGTCCAGAAGCTCAAAGGCTTCGGGCCGAAAATGGAAGAGAAGATGCGCGCGGGGCTCGGCCAGGCGCAGGTCGGAGAGCGGCGCATGCTCCTCAACGAAGCCGAGGCCCAGGCGACCGCGGTCGTCGCGTATCTGGAAGCGAGTGGGGCGATCCGACAGATCGAGGTGGCGGGGAGCTACCGCCGGCGGCGCGAGACGATCGGGGACCTGGACATCGTGGTGACGTCGGGGGAGAGCGCCCAGGCGATGGACCGGTTCGTCAAGTACGGCGACGTGGCGGAAGTAATCTCGAAAGGCGAGACGCGCGCCACCGTGAAGCTCCGGGGCGGGCTCCAGGTGGATCTGCGAGCGGTGGAGCCCGACGCGTATGGCGCGGCGCTGGTGTACTTCACCGGCTCCAAGGCGCACAACATCGAGCTCCGCAAGATCGCCCAGGAGCAGAGCTACAAGCTGAACGAGTACGGCCTCTTCAAGGGCACGCGGCGCGCCGCCGGGAAGACCGAGGACGAGATCTACGCGAAGCTCGGCCTCGACTGGATTCCGCCCGAGCTGCGGGAAGCACGCGGCGAGATCGCGCTCGCCCGCGAGCACCGGCTGCCGCACCTCGTGGAGGTGAAAGACATCCGCGGCGACCTACAGATGCACACGAGCGCCACCGATGGGAAGGGGACCATCGAGGACATGGCCCACGCCGCGCGCGCCTTGGGCTACCAGTACATTGCCATCACGGACCACTCGAAGCGCGTGACGATGGCGCTCGGGCTCGACGCGAAGCGGCTGCGCGAGCAGTGGAAGGCGATCGACGCCTGGAACGCCACCAGCCGCGGCTTCACCATCCTGAAGAGCATCGAGCTCGATATCCTCGAGAACGGGAAGCTCGACCTGCCCGACGACGTGCTGGCCGAAGCGGATTATGTCGTGGCCACCATTCACTACGGCATCACGCAGCGCGAGAAAGAGCTGACCAAGCGCCTGGTGGGCGCCGCAGAGCATCCGTGGGTGGATGCGATCGGACACCCGACCGGGCGCCTCGTGGGAAAGCGCGAGCCTTACGCCTTCGACTTCGAGGCCCTGTGTCGTGCCTGCGCCGCCACGGGCTGCCTGCTCGAGTTGAACGGCCACCCCGAGCGCATGGACCTCCCGGATACGCTCGCGGCGGCCGGCAAACAACACGGCGTCCGGTTCGTGCTCTCGACGGACAGCCACCAGCCGGGGAACCTGCCGTTCATGAAATACGCGGTGTACCTGGCGCGGCGGGCGGGACTTGAGGCAGCGGACATTCTGAATACCCGGCCCTTGGCGGAGTTCAGAGCGGGGCTCAAAAGGGCGGCAACAGGCGGCAACGGGCGGCAGTAGGCGGCAAGGTCGCTCCGTGCCGCCCTTGCCGCCCCTACCGCCTATTGCCGCCCTATCAGTTCCAGCTGCACCACCGGCGCGAAGCTCTTGCGGTGATGGGACGTGAAGCCGAACGCCGCGAGCGCGGCGAGGTGATCCGGGGTGCCGTAGCCCTTGTTGCTTGCCCAGGCGTACGACGGATGGCGGGCCGCCAGGAGCTCCATCAGGCGATCGCGCACGGTCTTGGCGATCACCGACGCGGCGGCGATCGAGTGGCAGTGCGCGTCCCCGTCCACAATCGCATCATGCGGACACCCGAGCTCCGGACAGGGCAAGCCGTCCACCAGGACGAGGGCCGGGTCGAGTCCCAGTCGGGCGAGCGCACGCCGCATGGCGAGGATCGACGCCCGTCGGATGTTCAGCCGGTCGATCTCGCGTACGCTCGCCGCGCCCACGCCGATCGCCAACGCGCGGGCCCGCACCACCAGGGCGAGCCGGCGGCGCTTGGCCGGGGGTAAGAGCTTCGAGTCACGCAGTCCGCGGATGAGTTTGCAGTGGGGCGGAAACACGACGGCCGCGGCCACCACCGGACCAGCCAGGGGACCGCGGCCAGCTTCGTCGACACCGGCGACGACTCCGGCGCCCGCTCGCCAGAACGCGATCTCGCGCTCGAGCGTGGGGCGGGGACCTCTCACGCCTCTTGCTTCTCCACCGTCTCGGGGACGGTGATGCCCCGTTTCTCGCGGATCCGCGCCGCTTTGCCGGCGAGCCGACGCAGGAAGTAGAGCTTGGCGCGCCGCACGCGACCCTTGCGCACCAGCTCGATCTCGGCGATCGACGGCGCGTGCAGCGGGAAGATGCGCTCGACCCCGACGCCCGCCGAGATCTTGCGCACGGTGAACGTCGCATTGATCCCGGCACCGCGGCGGGCGATGCAGATGCCCTCGAACGCCTGCAGGCGCTCCTTGTCGCCCTCGCGGACCCGCACCATCACGCGGACCGTGTCGCCCGGATCGAACGCCGGAAGGTTGGTCTTGAGCCCCTCGCGCTCGATCGCTCTCAGTCTGTTCATGGTCTACTCTCTCGATCTCTCTATGCGTCTGCGCGTCTGTGCGTCTACGCGTCTAGGTGTTTCGTCCACAGGTCGGGCCGCCGCTCCCGCGTCAACCGCTCAGCCTCCGCCTCGCGCCAGCGCGCGATTTGCGCGTGGTCGCCGCTCAACAATACCGCCGGTACATCCATTCCGCGATAGCTCGGTGGCCGGGTATAGCTCGGCGGCGACAGGAGCCCGTCGTAGTGCGAGTCGGTAGCCGCGGATTCGTGGTCCCCGAGCGCGCCCGGGAGCAGCCGTACCACCGCATCCAGGACGCACAGCGCCGCCGGCTCACCGCCCGACAGCACGAAGTCCCCCACCGACAGCTCCTCCGCCTTGAGCCCGTCCGCCACCCGCTGGTCCACGTCCTTGTAATGGCCGCAGAGCAACGTGAGCTGTTGGCCCACCGCGAAGCGCACGGCGTCGCGGTGGCTGAACGGCCGGCCGCGTGCCGACAACAGCACGATCGGCGGCCCCCCCTCCGGCCGCAGATCCTCCACCGCTTCGAAGAACGGCTCCGGCTTGAGCACCATCCCGGCGCCGCCGCCGTACGGGGAGTCGTCCACCGTCTTGTGCCGGTCGTGCGTGTACTCGCGCAGCTGCACGACTCGGTAGCGCACCAGCGCCTGCTCCGCGGCACGCCCCAGAATACTCACCCGGAGCGACGCTTCGAACACCTCCGGGAAGAGCGTCACGACGTTAATCGCCAGCATCGGTCTCTTCCACGGCGACGAAGTGGTCCCGCCACGGCTCCACCACCGCGCGCGACGTCACGCCGACGAACGACAGCAGCCACTCGCGGTGGTAGGCGCGCCGCCGCGCCACGACCAGCGGCCCCGCCACGACGTCACGCTCCTCGTTCACGACCAACAGCCGGGCCTTCGGCGTGAACACCGCGCCCGGATTCTCCACGAGAGGAAACACCGCGACCTCTCCCCGCTGCCCGTGCGGCTTGCGCACGCGCCCGACTAGGCGGGGCGTTTGCCCAGCACTCCCGCCTTCTTCAACAGCGAGCGGACCGTGTCGGTCGGGAGAGCCCCTTTGTCGAGCCAGGCGCGCGCCTGCTCCGCATCGACCTGGATGTCGGCGGGATTGGTCCGCGGGTTGTAGTGGCCCAAGGTCACGACGAACCGCCCGTCGCGGGGAGAGCGCGAATCCGCGACGACGATCCGGAAATAACTCTGCCCCTTCCGCCCCACGCGCCGCAGCCGAATGCGAGTTGCCATAGCGTGCCTACGTCCTTTTCAAAAGCTTCCGCATCTGCTGAAACTGGTCCAGCAGCCGGTTGACCTCCTGTACGGTGCGTCCCGCGCCCTTCGCGATCCGCAGGCGCCGCGATCCGGTGAGGATCGACGGATCGGACCGTTCGCCGGGCGTCATGGCCAGCACGATCGCCTCGACATGCTTCACGCGCTTGTCGTCGCCGTCGACCGCCTTGAGCGCCCGCGCGTTCACGCCCGGCAAGAGGCCGAGCACCTGCTTGATCGGTCCCATGGCCTGCATCTGCTTCAGCGCGACGAGAAAGTCCGCGAGATCCATCCCCTGCTTCGAGCGCGCCTTGCGCTCGAGGCGCTGCGCCGTCTCGGCGTCCATGGTGGCGGCCGCCTTCTCGACCAACGCCACGACATCGCCCTGGCCCAGGATGCGGCCCGCAATACGCACCGGGTCGAAGGGCTCAAGCAGGGGTGGCGCATGCTGCGCCCCTACATTTTCCCCGATGCCGATGAATTTAATCGGCACGCCCGTCTCGCCATGAATCGAGAGCGCCGCCCCGCCCCGCGCATCGCCGTCGAGCTTGGTCAGGATCGCGCCGGTCAGCCCGACGCCCTCCTGAAAGCCGCGGGCGATCCGCACCGCGTCCTGCCCCGTCATCCCGTCCGCCACGAGCAGCACCTCGCGCGGGCTCGTCGCCACCCGCAGCGCCTTGAGCTCGTCCATCAGCTCCGTGTCGATCTGCAGCCGGCCGGCGGTATCGACGATGACCGTGCGGCAGCGCGCCTTCTCCGCCTCGCGAATCGCTCGCTTGACCGATTCGAGGACGGTACTGCCCCCCGCTCCCCGCTCCCTTGGGAAGACCGGCACCCCGACTTGGGCGCCGAGCTGCTGCAGCTGCTCTCGCGCGGCGGGGCGGGAGAGGTCAGCGGCGACGAGTCCCGGCGCCTTTTGCTCGAGCTTAAACCGTCCCGCCAGCTTCGCCGCGGTGGTCGTTTTTCCCGAGCCCTGCAACCCCACCAGCAGTATCACCGTCGGCCCGACCGATGCAAACTGTAGGGGCGCGGCATGCGGCGCCCCTACTTTGCGCGCCAAGTCCTGGTCCGACGCGCCCAGCATCCGCGCAATCTCGTCGTGCACGAGCTTCACGACCTGCTGGCCGGGGCTCACCGTGTTCACGGCGATCGCCCCGATCGCCCGCTCGCGCACGCGCTCCACGAACCCTCTCGTGACCTCGAAGCTGACGTCGGCCTCGAGCAGATGGCGTCGGATCTCGCGCA
>WNGD01000287.1_pt1 | contig 57954 bp, 66 predicted proteins | sample 5400671 | NCBI WGS metagenome assembly WNGD01 (sample SAMN13153369, study PRJNA577476) | soil metagenome | isolation source: 40 cm soil or saprolite under grassland replicate 2 | place: USA:California | collected 2016-06-15 | reverse complement strand
GCGTCGTCGTCGACAAGGACACGACGACGATCATCGACGGCGCCGGCGATCCGGACGGGATCAAGGCCCGGATCAAGCAGCTGAAGGCCGAGATCGAGAACACCGACTCGGACTTCGACCGCGAGAAGCTCCAGGAGCGACTCGCGAAGCTGGCAGGCGGCGTCGCAGTCGTCAAGGTCGGCGCTGCGACCGAGACCGAGATGAAGGAGAAGAAGCACCGCGTCGAGGACGCTCTCCAGGCGGCACGCGCCGCTTTGGAAGAGGGCGTCGTCCCCGGTGGCGGAGTCGCGCTGGTGAACACCGTCGACGCGATCACGCTCGACGATTACGAAGGGGACGAGCGCACCGGCGCAACGATCGTCGTCCGCTCGCTCGAGGAGCCGGTCCGCCAGTTGGCGAACAACGCCGGCCTCGAAGGCTCGATCGTCGTCGACAAGATCCGCAACAGCCCGAAGGGTTTCGGGCTCAATGTCGAGACGAACGAGTACGAGGATCTCGTCAAGGCCGGGATCACCGACCCGACGATGGTCGTTCGCTCGGCGCTTCAGAACGCCGCGTCGATCGCCAAGAACATCCTCACCACTGAGGCGATCGTCGCCGAGGCCCCCGAGAAGGCCGGTGCCGGTGCCGGCATGCCGGGTGGCATGGGCGGCATGGACATGATGTAAGCGAGCTCTCGCTCGCTTGACTTCGAAGGCCGGCGCAAGCCGGCCTTCGTCGTTTCTGTCCTTCGTGGCTCGACCGCCGGCACTTCGCGGCCTCTCCCCCGTCCTGAGCGGCGCGCTGGGGCGTCCTCAGTCGGCCCCGTGCTGTCAGCACGCGGCCTCCCTGCGTCCTTCCATCGCTTGCTCATGACGACCGAGAGATCCACGAGCACCACCGGCCGAGCCACAACAGCAAAACGGCCCGGGGAGGGCCGCTTTGCGAGGGGGGATTAGGGGGAGGTGGTTCGCATGAGATATCGGTACAGAAAAGGCCACGCCCGCTCCCTCGAAAGGGGGAATGCGTCGGTCAGAACTCGTACCGCTGTTCCTGCCAGTAGTCGGCGTCGTTGTGGTAGCCGTAGCGCTCCCAGAAGCCGGGCTGGTCCGCGGAGAGAAGCTCGATCCCGCGCAGCCACTTGGCGCTCTTCCAGAAGTAGCGCGACGGGATGACGAGGCGCAGAGGCCAGCCGTGCTCAGGCTCGAGCGGCTCGCCGTCCGCCTCCCACGCGACGAGGGCCTTGTCGTCTTCGAGCGCCTCTAGCGGCACGTTGGCCGTGAACCCCTGCTCGGAGTGTGCGAGCACGAAACGGGCACTCTCCTTTGGCCGGGCGAGCTTCGCAAGCTCGCGCCAGTGCACGCCGCTGAACGAGGTGTCGAAACGGCTCCAGCGGGTGACGCAGTGGATGTCCGTCGTGATCTCGGTGTGCGGCAGCGCCTGCAACTCGTCGTAGTTGAGTGTGACGGGCTCCTCGACCTCGCCGAAGACCTTGAAGTCCCACGTCGCAAGATCGGCCCGAGGGACGGTGCCGGCATGGAGGACGGGCCACTTCTCGGTCAAGTACTGACCGGGCGGGAGCCGGGCCGGGTCGAGCCCCTTGTCGATGAGCTTTTGCTCGGCTTTGGACCGGAAGAGGCTCACTCGTACCTAGACTAATTCCCATGCAGAGCATCACGTCGCCGGCCGTCGCGCGGCGTTTCCGTGCTTTCCTACGGGTGGCCGGGCCCGATGCCGCGGACTACCTGCAGCGCATGGTCTCGAACGACGTCGAGGCACTTGGCCCCGGCGAGGCGTGTGACGCGCTGCTGCTGACGGCGAAGGCGCGGGTGATCGCACCGTTGCGCGTGGTGCGGCGCGCAGACGACGACTTTCTGGTGCTGACCGAGCCGGAGCTCGGTGACACCGTGCGCGAGCAGCTGCTGCGGACGCGGTTTGCCGCGAAGGTCGAGATCGAACCGGAGGAGCACGAGTCCTGGCTCGTCCTCGGTGGTGATGAGGTGCTCGACGTGCGCCCGCCGGGCGAAGAGGTCGGCGAGGAAGAGCTCGAGCGCTGGCGAATCGAGTCAGGGGTCCCCCGCTGGGGCCACGAGATCGACGACCGGGTCCTCCCTGCCGAAGCGGGCCTGGACGAGACGCACGTCAGCTTCAGCAAAGGCTGCTATCCGGGTCAGGAGCCGATCGCAAGACAGCGCTACCGCGGCAAGGTGAATCGAAGGCTGCGCGTGCTCGACGTCGAGGGCGACGCCATACCGGGTGACGAGTTGGTGCTGGACGGAAAGAAGGTCGGCCGGATCACGAGCGCAGTGCCGGGCGTAGCACTTGCCTATGTGCGGGTCGACGTCCCAGTCGAGGCGAAACTAGTACTCGCCGCGAAGCCGGGCTTTGCCCGGCTTCGTTGATCAACGTCTCGGATCGAAGACCGAACGCTCGGAAATCATCATGCCGCGCGAAGCGCGGCGGATTTCCGAGCGGAGTGCGCCCGGCAAGATTCGAACTTGCGACCTCTGCCTCCGCAGGGCAGCGCTCTATCCCCTGAGCTACGGGCGCTCTGAGAAGACGGATCAGTGTAGCGGGGGCGTTGCTCACCTACCGATTCGGGCGGATTCGTAACGTGATCGAGGGGGAACCTGTGACCCTCGTGCAAGACGGACAGTCAACGCGAGTCTCGGCGGCGAAGCTGATCGCGAGAGTCGCTCTGGCCCTGCTGGTGTTCGCCCTGGCGGGCTGCAACGGGGGGACCGTCGACAAGCACGCATTGAAGCGTGACGCCGAGAAGGTGGGCTCGCTTGCAACCGAGGGCGAGCTCATGGCCAACGACGTGTCGAAAGGTGCATCGACGAGGTACTTCGTGCGCGTGCACGCGAAGGAGCTGTCGGGCGCCGCTGCGGATTTCGAGGATGCGCTTGCCACGCGACCGACGTCGCCGGGAATAACGTCCGATGTTCGCAAGCTGTCGAAGCTGGCGGGGAAGGTTTCCCGAGAGCTGGAGCAGCTGCACCTTCATCCGACGGACCGCGGCGCCGCCGAGTCAGTGAAGCAACCGCTCATGGACGACGCGGATGCGGCGGACAAGCTCGCGAAATGAAGATCTTCCAGATTGCGCTCGGAATCCTCGCCGCGATCGGCGGCTTCGTCGACATCGGCGACCTCGTCTTCAACGTCTCTGCCGGCGCGACCTTCGGCTACCAGCTGCTCTGGGTCGTCGTCATCGGCGTCGTCGGAATCATCGTCTACTCGGAGATGTGCGGCCGCGTCGCCACGGTGTCCGGCAAGGCGGTCTTCGACGCGGTGCGAGAGCGTCTCGGCTTCCGAACCGGGCTGGCGGCGCTCGTCAGCGCACAGGTGGTCAACCTCATGACATTGACCGCGGAGATCGGCGGGGTCGCGATCTGCCTGCAGTTGCTGTCCGGGCTTCCGTATCGCTGGCTGATCGTGATCGCCGGCGTCGTGCTGGCGATTGTCGTGTGGACCACGTCGTTCGACTGGATCGAGCGCGTCTTCGGCTACGGCGGTCTCTGTCTGCTCGTGTTTGCGGTCGCCGCGGTCAAGCTTCATCCCGCGTGGGGCGCCGTCGGCCACGGCTTCGTCCCTCACGTGCCGACACAGAGCCCTCTCCTCTACGCGTATTTCGCGGTTGGACTTCTGGGGGCCGCGATGACGCCCTACGAGGTGTATTTCTATTCCTCGGGCGCGGTCGAAGAGCAGTGGGGGCCGAAGGACCTCGGTCTGAACAAGGCGAATGCGATGATCGGCTATGGGCTCGGTGGGTTCCTCTCCTTCGCGCTGATGATCGTCGGCGGCGCGCTCTTCCTCGGCAAGGGGATCGAGCCCGAGTTCCTCGGCTCGATTGCGCTGGGCGCCGAGGTTCCGCTTGGGCAGATCGGGCTCCTGCTCGCCCTCGTCGGCATCCTCTTCGCGGTCGGCGGCGCCGCGATCGACACGCTGTTTTCAGGTGCGTACAACCTGGCGCAGTTTCTCGGTTGGGAGTGGGGGCGCTACCGCAGCAACAGCGGTGCGCCGCGCTTCACGCTGACCTGGATCGTGCTGCTCGTGCTCGGCCTCGGGCTCGTCATGACCGGCGTCGATCCGGTCCAACTGACCGAGTACGCAGTGATCTTCTCCGCCGTTGCGCTCCCGCTGACTTACATCCCAATCCTGCTGGTCGCGAATGACCGTAGTTACATGCGCGAGTACGTGAACGGACGCCTTGCGAATGTGCTCGGGCTGTTCTATCTGGTCGTGATCATGGTCATCGCATTGACTGCGGTGCCACTGCTGATCCTGACGAACGCGGGCCAGAATTGAGCAAGACGATCGTCCTCGGTCTGGAGCTCGTCGATCGCCAGCTGCTGGACTCGGAGGACCGGAGGTGCGGCAACGTCGACGATCTCGCTCTCGAACGCGGTCCCGGCGAAAGGCTGGAGGTCGTCGCGATCTTCAGCGGGCCCGGCGCCTGGCCTCGGCGCGCGGGGCTCGTCGGGCGCTTCGCAGCTTGGATCGGCGGCGGCAGCGTCGTGCGGATTCCTTGGGAAGAGGTTGCCGAGGTCTCGGCACACGTGAAGCTGCGCAAGCGTGCGGACGAGCTCGGACTCGGACGTGGCGACGATCGTCTGCGGCCTTTCATCCAGCGGATCCCGGGAGCAGACCGGTGAGGACGTTCTCCTCCTTTCTCGGCCGCATGGTGGAGACCGAGTCGGGCCGGAAGGTCGGCGCGTGCCGAGACCTCCAAGCATCGCTCGGTAGTGGCCGGCCGGAGGTCGACGCCGTCGTCGTCGGCCGACGCGGGTGGCTCGAGCATCTTGGGATCCTTCGGCCTTCAGCCCGCCCGCCGAAGGCGGTTCCCTGGGAAGCGGTGGTCCGGATCGAGGGCGATCGAATCGTCGTTCGGGAGGGCACCGAGCTCGAGTGACGCTCTTTCTTTCGGAGAGCGACGTAAAGGAACTGCTAACACCCGAAGCCGCGGTTGACGCGGTCGAGGGATCGTTCCTGCGTATGGCCGCCGGGTCCGTTGAGATCGCCCCCCGGCGCCGGCTGAAGCTCCAGGAGGGACGCCTCGCAGACATGGCCGCCTCCGACCTGGAGCTGGGGTATGCGTGCGCGAAGGTCTATGCCGGGTTCGCGGAGGGCGCGGCCTTTCTCGTTGCGCTCTTCGCAGTCGACCGGCCGGAGCTGGTCGCAGTGATCGAGGCGGACCAGCTCGGCCGCCTACGCACCGGAGCGGCGAGCGCCGTTGCCGCCAAGCACCTCGGACGCGACGGCGCGACGTCGCTCGGAGTGATCGGTTGCGGGACGCAGGCGGAAACTCAGGTCAAGTGCATTCGTGCAGCCGTGCCGGCGATCGAGAGGGTCGTCATCTATTGCCGTACGGAGCGCAACCTGCTCGCATTCTGCGAACGGGTCGACGGCGAGCCCGCCGAGAGCAACCGCGAAGCGGCGGAGCAGGACGTCGTCGTCACGATCACGACTTCCCACGACCCCGTGCTTCGCGGCGAATGGCTGCGGCCGGGCGCGCTCGTGTGCGCGGCCGGCGCCAACAACCGGGCGGTGCGCGAGCTCGACAACGTCGTGCTGGAGCGCGCGTCTTTCGTCTGCTGCGATTGGAAGGAGCAGGCGCGAATCGAGTCCGCCGACCTGATCGAGCCGATCCAGCACGGAGTGCTGGACTGGCTGGAGGTCCACGAGCTGCACGAAGTCGTCGCGGACGACCTGCCGGGGCGGCAGTCGCCGGACGACATCGTCGTCTTCAAGTCGAACGGCATCGCCTCCTGGGATGTTGCCGTTGCCGCCGCCGTCGTGGAACGCGCCCGCGAGCGAGGCGTCGGCAGGGAGCTCTAGCTTCGCGCGCTCTCGAGGTCGCGACGGGTGTCCTCGACCGTCTCGTCCCCGAGGGCCTGGATCAACTCGGGGCGGTCGAGCAGCCGCAGCCGCTGCTGCGGGCTGAGGCGGTTCTGCACGTACCGGTCCTCCAGGATCTGGGCGAGCCCGCGGCCGCGGCCGTGCTCGCGGATGACGTACGCAGCCACACGCTCCTCCGTGCTCGAACGGGCGAAGAGAAAAGAGAACGGCGAGCGCAGCAGGCTTGCGAATCGCTGCATCGGGCGATTGTATCCTTGCTGCCGTGAGGCGGAAAACGACGGAGGGTCGCTTCGCCGAGAGGGTCGTCCACGGAGTCGACGACGCGGGCGCCGCGGAGACGATCGTCATCTGGATCGAGCGCAAGCAGGGTGCGCTCTGGGGCGTCGGCCGGGCCGTCAACCCCGAGAACCGCTCGAGCGACGAGCCGCGGCGCGACGACTACCTCTTCGAAGGCTACGAGCTCGACGACGCGTTGGACGCCGCGAACGGAGCGCTCGAGGACGACCTCACCGTTTCGGAGAGCGACGGCCGTCCCGAGGACCTGAAGCCGTTCACCCGCGTCGAGCTGTTGAAGCCTTTGGAACGTTGGTTCTTTGGCCGTTGCCTTGTCGATGCGCTCCTCGAGCTCTTCCGACAGCGCGTGCTCGAGTCGTTCCGCTTCGCCGTGGACTTCGTTCACGTCGACGCCAAGCGTCTCCGCGAGGTAGAGCTCGAGTAGCCGGTGGTGCCGGATGACCTCGAGCGCCACCTTCTCGCCGTCCTGCGTCAGCGTGATCCCGCGGTACGGCTGGTGGACGGCGAGCTCGAGCGCCGCGAGCTTCTTCACCATTGCGCTGGCCGACGCCGGGGAGACGCCCTGGCGTTTTGCCAGAGCAGTCACGGAGACCCCGCCGCCGTCCGCGCCAAGCTTGTAGATCTCGCGTAGGTAGTCCTGGATCGCGTCTGTCAGTGCCGGCTTAGCCACTCCACCACAGTGTGCCGCCTCCGGCACCACTTGTCGCGTTCTGGCCAGAATCGCGACAGCAGCACCGGAGGCGGCACTAGGCTGGACCCCGTGCTGATCCGCATCGGCCACTCGGCAGATCCAGACGACGCCTTCATGGCCTGGGGCCTCGTTTCGGGCCGCGTCGACTCGAGGGGATTCGAGTTCGAGTTCGTCCCCGAGGACATTCAGGTTCTGAACGAGTGGGCGCTCGAGGGCAGGCTCGAGGTGACGGCGCTCTCGCTGGCGACGTACCCGCTCGTCCAGAACCGGTACGCGTTGCTACCGCACGGCGCTTCGATCGGGTCGGGCTACGGGCCGATCGTCGTTGCGCGCGAGCAACTGTCGCCGGAGGACCTGCGCGACGTCGAGATCGCCGTTCCCGGACGCTTGACCACCGCGTTCCTCGTGCTCGGAATGGCGCTCGGCGGTCCGTTTGCCCATCGGGCACTCGCTTTCGACCGGATCCTCGACGAGGTCAAGGCCGGCCATGCCGCCGCCGGACTGCTGATCCACGAGGGACAGCTCACCTACGCGGACAGAGGGCTCGTGAAGGTGCTCGATCTCGGCGAGTGGTGGCTGCTCGAGACCGGTCTACCGCTGCCGCTCGGCGTGAACGTCGCGCGGCGTGATGTGCCGCGGCTGGACGAGCTCTCCGCTGCGTTGCGTGAATCGATCGAGGCCGGCCTCGCAAATCGCGGCGAGGCGACGCAGTACGCGCTCGGTTTCGCGCGCGACCTCGATGCGCAAACGGCGGACCGCTTCATCGAGATGTACGTGAACGAGCTCACGTGCGACTACGGCGATGAAGGGCGCCAGGCCGTCGCCGAGCTGTTGCGGCGCGCCGAAGCCACGGGCGTCTACGAAGAGCCGGTACGAATCGAATTCGTCGGCACGTGAGCGGCGCGGTCATCCTCTCGGGCGTCCGCACGCCGATCGGACGCAAGGACGGCTTGCTTTCTACTTTGCGGCCGGACGACCTGGCGGCAATCGTGATTGCGGAGGCGGTCGCGCGCGCGGGTGTGCCGCCGGAACAAATCGAGGACGTCTACTTCGGTGCTGCCAATCAGGCCGGCGAGGACAACCGCAACGTGGCGCGCATGGCCGTCCTGCTCGCAGGCCTGCCCGAGACCGTCGCGGGGGTCACCGTGAATCGACTCTGCGCGTCGGGGCTGTCCGCGGTCGTCTCGGCTTGTCACGCCGTTGCCGCGGGGGACGGCGACCTCTTCATCGCGGGCGGCGTCGAGTCGATGAGTCGCGCACCGCTCGTGACCGCCAAGCCTGAGTACGGGGACGGGACCACGTACGACACCCAGCTCGGCTGGCGGTTTCCCAATCCGCGGCTCGAGGAGATGTTCCCGCTCGAGTCGATGGGCGAGACCGGCGAGAACGTCGCCGAGCGCTGGCAGGTGTCGAGGGAAGACCAGGACGCTTTCGGCTTGCGCTCTCAGCAGCGTTGGGCGGCCGCAGCGCAAGCCGGTCGCTTCGACGACGAGCTCGTCCCGGTCAACGGAGTCGTGCGCGACGAGCACCCACGTCCCGACACGAGCGCCGAGAAGCTTGCAGCCCTGAAGCCTGCCTTCCGCGAAGGCGGCACGGTTACGGCCGGCAATGCGAGCGGCATCAACGACGGCGCGGCAGCACTCGTGATCGCCAGCGAGGAGAAGGCGCAGGAGCTCGGGGTCGAGCCGCTTGGGCGCTTCGTCGCCAGTGCGGTCGCCGGCGTCGACCCGCGTGTGATGGGAATCGGGCCGGTGCCCGCCGTGCGCAAGCTCCTCGGTCGCGCGGGCGTGTCGGTGGACGAGCTCGATCTCGTGGAGCTGAACGAGGCGTTTGCATCGCAGAGCCTTGCAGTCATCAGGGACCTCGGGCTCGACGAGGAGAAGGTCAACGTCAACGGCGGCGCCATCGCGATCGGCCATCCGCTCGGGATGAGCGGAGCACGGCTCGTGGTCTCCCTCCTGCACGAGCTGCGGCGGCGCCGTGGCCGCTACGGCCTTGCGGCTCTTTGCGTCGGAGTGGGCCAGGGCCAGGCTGCCCTGTTCGAGCGGGTTTCCTAGCCGAAATTACAGCGGCCGGGCTTCGAGGCCGATGCCTCTTCTATGGAGCCCAGGCCGCAGAGCTCCAGGCTTAGCTGGCTTGCCGTCGCCCTAGGCGCGGGCGTCTGCGCGCTGCTCGGGAGCATCGGGGCCGACGCCAGATGGCTCGCTGCGCTCGGCCGGACGATTCTCGAGCAGGGCTCGATCCCTTCGGGCGTTCCCTATGCCGCGGCGCCGTCGGTGGACTGGGTCAACGTGCCGGTCCTGGGCGAGCTCGTCTTCCACGCGCTGCAGGTCGTGGGCGGAGATCGAGCCTTTCTGGTCGCGCAGCTCGTCGCTGTGACCGCGGCACTGACGTTGCTCGCTCTCGGTATGCGTGGTCTGGGCGCGTCCGACGCCGCGAGTGCGGTGGTGCTCATGCTTGTTTTCCTCGCCGCTGTCCCGTCTTTCCTCATCGTGCGCGCGCAGCTCTTCTCGCTCGTGCTGTTCTGCGCGGCGCTGCTTCTTCTGCGCGCCGAGTCCCGGAGGCCAAGTCGGCGCGTGTGGCTGCTCGTGCCGCTCATCGTGCTCTGGGCCAACCTCCACGGTGGGGTGCTCGTCGGGCTTGCGATCGCTGCTGCCTATCTCCTGCTCGAGCGCGCGCGCCGAGAGCCCGTCGTCGCGGCGGGTGTCCTCGCCGCTTGCGGCGCGGCGCTCTTCTTGACCCCGGCGCTCGTCGACTCCGGCCGCTATTACCTCGGCGTGCTCCGCAGCGAGGCTGCGCAGCGCGGCGAAGGGCTATGGGCGCCGCTGTCCGTCGGCAACCCGTTCGACGTCCTCTTTGTCGTGCTGGCGATCCCGCTGCTGATCTTCGCGTTCCGCTCCGGCTCGAGAGTGTGGGAGCTCGCCTGTATCGCCGCCTTCGCAGGGCTGACGCTGCACGCGGGGCGAAACAGCGTCTGGCTTCTCTGCTTCATCGCGGCTCCTGCCGCACACGGACTCGGGAAGCGGTTCCTGCGCGATTTCTCGGTGTCGCCGCGCACGCTCGTGCTCTGCGCCTGGGTTCCGGCTGCGTTCCTCGTCCTCGGCCTGCTTCAGACGCCGCAACAGTATGGCGCCGGCGAGCGGGTACGCAGTGAGGCCGCGCGGCTGGCCGCCGGCAAGCCGATCCTCGCGGACGGCATCGACGCCGAACAGTTGGCGCTCGACGGGCGGCGCGTCTGGATCGCGAATCCGCTCGATGCGTTCTCGCGTCGTGACCAGCGCCTGTACCTCGACTGGCTCGACGCCAACCCGGCTGGGGATGCGCTGCTGCGCGGAGCTACGGCCGTCGTCGTTGCGCGCGGCAGCAAGCCCCAGCAGCGGCTCGAACGAGACCGTTCGTTCCGCCGCGCAGGCTTGGACGCAAGGGCGGCCATCTACGTTCGCGTTCCCTCGAACGAGTGATTCCGCGCGTACAGACGCAAGTTTGCGGAGGGAACGCGTTCTTCTCCGCCAATGCGATACCTACACAGCAGCGAAGTCGATCGTAAGGAAGTCGTACGCGTCCTCGTCGTCGACGACCACGCCCTGTTCGCCGAGGCGTTGATGCTGACGCTCGGAATCGACGAGCGCATCGAGGTCATAGGGTCGGCATCGAGCGGCGTCGAGGCCGTCTCGCTCGCCGAAGCGCTGCGGCCCGATGTCGTCTTGATGGACGTGCACATGCCGAGCATGGACGGCATCGAAGCGACGCGGAGGGTTCGACGCGTCTCGCCGACCTCGCGGGTCGTGATGGTCACTGCAGCGCGCTCGCCTCAGATCGCGTTCCACGCGCTGGCAGCGGGCGCCGAGCGCTGCCTGGGGAAGGACACGCCGGCGCTCAAGCTGATCGACGCGATCCTCGACCCTCCACGCCCGGCAACCGTCACCCGGCTCGTCCCGCGCGAAGCGAGCATCGCCTCATGAGCGGCGTGGCCTCCACGAAGCCTGCGCCGACCCTCGAAGGGCTCTCCGAGCTCGCGCGCCTCAGCCTCGACGGATCCAGCGAGGCGATCGAGCGGATCCTCTCCCTCGCCCGCGCAGCGCTCGACATGGACGTGGCTCTCCTCGGCGCGTTCGACGGCGACTTCGTCGTGGAGGCGGTCGACGGCGACAACGAATGGTTCGACCTCGAGGTCGGCACGCGCCTTCCCGTCGAACAGACCTACTGCAGGCGGATGACCCAAGGGGAGCTGCCTCATCTCATTCACGACGCTGCCGCGGACGAGCGCACCGCCGATCTCCCACTGACACGCGAGTCGGGCGTCGGCGCGTACATCGGCGCCCCGATCCGGCTCTGGGACGGAACGCTCTACGGTACGCTCTGCTGCCTCAGCCGATCCGCCGAGCCGTCCCTCAACGATCGCGACGTTCGTTTTCTGCGCGTGCTCGCGGAGATCGTCGCGGATCAGGTCGATCGAGAACAGCTCGAGAGCGAGAAGCGCAAGCTGGAGTGGTCCCGCATTCGCGCGATCCTCGACTCCGACCACATGGACATCGAGTTCCAGCCGATCTTCGATCTGCTCGACTGCCGCATCGTCTCGCTCGAGGCTCTCGCGCGCTTCTGGACCGAGCCGGTGCGACCGCCTTCGGCTTGGTTCGCCGAGGCCACCCAGGTCGGGCTGGGTGTCGAGTTCGAGCTCGCAGCGATGCGCGCGGCGCTGCTGCGCCTCGTCGAGTTTCCCGCCGACGTTGCGATTGCTCTCAACGTGTCGCCCGCGACGGCAGTCGATCCTCGCTTCTGCGAGTTGCTGCTGGACGTCGCCGAGCGAGTCGTGATCGAGATCACGGAGCACGCTCAGGTCGACGACTACGACGCGTTGCGCGCTGCGCTCGCGCCTCTGCGAGAACGCGGTGCGCAGCTCGCAATCGACGACGTCGGCGCCGGCTTTGCGAACCTCCGTCACATCCTTCGGCTCGCTCCCGACATCGTGAAGCTCGATCTGAGCCTTACGCAGGAGATTGCGCGCGACCCCGCCCGCGAGGCGCTCGCGTCGTCACTCGTCGGATTTGCCGGGGGCGTCGGAGCCTCGATCGTCGCCGAGGGCATCTCGAGCGATGAGGATCTCGCGCTCCTCCGCACTCTCGGGGTCGACTACGGCCAGGGTTTCCACCTGGCCAGGCCCTCTTTCCTTCTCCACTGATCCTCCCCCAAGCCGTGGGCGCCTCTTGCCGCAGGTGCCCACGGCACCCCCTTGCCAAAAGTCCGTTTCTGTTCCACAGTGAGTGTGCTTGAGCACTGCCCTCGCCCAAGCCCCGACTGCTGACGCGACGCGCCTGCTCTACGAGCGGCACTCGTCGCGGATCTTCGGCTTCTGCCTGAGCCGGCTCGGCTCGCGCGAGGAAGCCGAGGACGCGTTGCAGACGACGTTCCTCAACGCGCAGCGCGGCCTCGGGCGCGGTGTCGTTCCGGATTACGAGCTCGCCTGGCTCTTCAAGATTGCGCAGAACGTCTGTCGCAACCGCCATCAGTCTGCGCGGCGACGTGGACGCGTCGAGGCGACGCAGGATCTGGACGCGCTGCAGGACGTGCTCGCGACGCCGGAGCGAGGCAGCGCCGTCTCGCTTGCCGATCTGACGCGAGCGCTCTCGGCGGTGCCGGAGCGACAGCGGCGTGCGCTTCTCCTACGGGAGTTTCAGGGACTTTCGTACGAGGAGATCAGTGTCGAGCTCGGTGTCTCCGTCGCGGCTGTCGAGACGCTGATCTTCCGCGCGCGCCGCTCGGTGGCCGCAGAGCTCGGGCGCGTCGGGACGAAGCCGTCCCGTCGCCGCGCGGTCGCCTCGATCGCCGAGCTCTTCGGCTGGTTCTTCAGGGGTGGCGGCGCGCCCGTCAAGCTCGCCGTTGCTGCGGCGACCGTTGCGACGACCGCGACGCTCGCTGTTGCGCCTGTCGTCGAGCGGGACATGACGCCGCCGCCTGCGCCGAAGCCCGTGACCGCGACGAAGCTCGCGCCGGCGGTCAAGCTTCCGCAGCCGGCTGGGCGGACGCCGTCGGCGCGTCCCTCCTCGCCCGTCAGCTCGATCGCTTCTCCGGCAGCGACGGCGCCTGCAGTGCGCACCGGCTCGAGTCCGGTTCGCAGCGATCCCCCGCCGCCCGTTCCGCCTGCGACGAGCACGGGGTCGGCGCCACCGCCGGTGCTTCCGGTCCCGCTGCAGGTGTCCGTGCCGGACGTGCCGAGCACGCCTGCGCTTACGGTCCCGACTGTCGACCCCGGCCTTTCGCTGCCTGCGCTCGTCCTGCCGGACGTTCAGGTGACGCTGCCTCCGCTTCCTCCGACGCTTCCCTAGTCAGCTCAGCGGCGGGCGAATGCCGTATCCTCAGCGGCCGATGGCCGTCGCGACCGAGCGCGAATACGGGCTCTTCATCAACGGCGAGCTCGTGGAGCCTGTCTCAGGGGAAGCCCGTGACCTGACCGAGCCTGCGACGGGCGAGTCGCTGGGACGTGCCGCGATGGCCGGCGAGGCGGACATCGATCGAGCGGTGGACGCGGCACGCGCAGCCGTCGACGGCCCGTGGGGAAAGACACCGCCGACCGAGCGCTCGCGGATCTTGCACGCGCTCGCCGACGCGATCGTCGCGAACCGCAAGGAGCTCGCGGAGCTCGAGGTGCGCAACGTCGGCAAGGCGATTTCGTCGGTCAAGGCGGAGGTGAGCCAGGCGGTCGAGAACTTCCGCTTCTATGCGTCCGCAATCGCGTCGATCGCGGGGCGCTCGAATCCGATCGGCGGCTCGCTGTTGTTCTACTCGCTGAAGGAGCCCGTCGGGGTCGCGGGCCAGATCGTCCCGTGGAACTACCCACTGATGATGGCGACCTGGAAGCTCGCGCCTGCTCTGGCCGCGGGCTGCTCCGTCGTGCTGAAGCCCGACGAGGCGACGCCGCTCACTGCGCTGCGGCTCGGCGAGCTCGCGGCAGAGGTCGGCTTCCCGCCGGGCTCGGTGAACATCGTTCCCGGCCCCGGAAAGACAACGGGCGCATATCTCGTTCGTCATCCCGGCGTCGACAAGGTTGCGTTCACCGGCTCCACCCAGACGGGCGGCGAGATCATGCGGCTCGCGTCGGGGCCGATCAAGCGGATCACGCTCGAGCTCGGCGGCAAGAGCCCGAACCTCGTCTTCGCCGACGCCAATCTCGACGATGCAATCCCCAGCTCGGTGTGGTCGATCTACTACTCCGCCGGGCAGAGCTGCGAAGCGCGCTCGCGTGTGCTCGTCGAGCGGTCGATCTACGACGACTTCGTCGCCAAGTTCTCCGCTTTCGCGGAGCAGCTTCGTGTGGGCGATCCGCTCGATCCGGAGACGCAGGTCGGCTCCCTCATCTCCACGGCGCATCGTGACAGGGTGCACGGGTTCGTCGAGCAGGGACGCGAGGAGGGCGCGGAAGTGGTCACCGGGGGAGCGATCGGCGACGGCAAGGGTGCGTTCTATCCCCCGACCGTGCTCGCGGGAGTCGAGAGCCCGATGTCAGTGGCGCAGGAGGAGATCTTCGGGCCGGTCGTCACGGTGATCCCGTTCGAGGACGAGAACGATGCGATCCGCATTGCGAACGACGTGCGGTACGGGCTGATGGCGACCGTGTGGACGGGCGATCCCTCGCGCGGCCACCGCGTCGCAAGCCGCATCAAGGCCGGCACAGTCGGGATCAACATGCCGTACACGGCCTTCCCGGGCATCCCCTTCGGGGGCTACAAGCAATCCGGCTTCGGTCGCGAGCTCGGCTTGGAGACGCTCGAGCTCTATCTCGAGACGAAGAGCGTGCTCGTCTCGACGAGCCCGAAGCCGATCAACCCGTTCGGGCTCTAGGCACGAACTCGTTCCAGATTCGTACCCGTGCCTGGCACCGGTACGTGTCCCGTGGAGTCACGCCCCAGACGAAGGGCCTGCTCGCCTCGATGAGGCCGCCGCCGGTCAACCCTCCGGGCTCTCGGCACGAACTCGTTCCAGATTCGTACCCGTGCCTGGCACCGGTACGCGTCCCGTGGCGTCACGCCCAGGAGGGATGATCGCGCCGTGCGCGTGCACGAGCGGCTCGACGAGCTCTACGCCATCGGCGGTGGTGTCGGCGCCGACCGTGTTGGCGGCACTGAAGGCGAAGACCGGGCGCACGAGCTGGCCGCGGGGTGGATGCGCGAGGCCGGGCTCGAGGTCGAGGTCGACGAGGCGGGGAATCTCATCGGCCGCACGGCACAGCCGAGCGTCTGGACCGGCTCGCACCTGGACTCGGTGCCGTTCGGAGGGAAGTTCGACGGTGCGCTCGGGGTCGTCGCTGCGATCGAATCGGTCGAGCGCGTCGGCGCGGGGGTGGTGGTCGTCTTCCGCGACGAGGAGCGCGGCTGCATCGGCAGCTCGGCTTTCGTCGAGCGCGGCAAGCTGCCGGAGTGCTTCCTCGAGGTGCACATCGAGCAGGGACCCGTGCTGGAGCGGGCGGGCGCCCCGCTGGGGCTTGCGATGGGGATCGTCGGCATCGTCCGCGGCGAGCGCACCTTCGAGGGGCACGTCGGGCACGCAGGCACCGTTCCGATGCACGGCCGCGTCGATGCGCTGGTGGCGGCAGCCGAGTACGTGCTGCAGGTGCGTGACATCGCGACGGCCGTGGACGGGGCAGTGGCCACGGTGGGCGTGATCGACGTCGAGCCCGGAGCGGTCAACGTGATTCCCGGCAGGGTGCGCGTCTCGGTCGATGCCCGCGCCCCTGACCGGGAGCGCCTCGACCGCCTCGTCGCGGAGCTCGGGCTCCACGCGGACTTCCGTCTCGAGCCGGTCCCGATGGCCGAGGAGCCGATCGGCGCCTTCCGCGCGGAGCTCCAGGAACGGGGCCTGCCCGTCGTCGAGCTCCCCTCGGGAGCCGGGCACGACGCGGCCACCCTCGCGGGCGCAGGGGTCCCGACGGCGATGCTCTTCGTCCGCAGCCTGAGCGGCGGGATCAGCCATTCGCCGCAGGAGGAGTCCTCGCCGGAAGACGTCGAGTTGGCCGTCGACGTGCTCGCCGGGGCCCTCGCGAGGCTGACTGCGGGACCCGACTAGGCACCGCGCTCCGGCCGCCCTATAGTCGCGAGCGGCACCCCCGGGACAGGAGAGAGGAGAACATGAAGAAACGGAAGTTCGCTCTCGCCCTGCCGTTCGCGCTCGCCGCTGCGTTGATCCTTGCGCTCGGCGTCTCGACCGGCTCGGCGAGGACGCAGAAGAAAGCGGCGGCCCTCAAGGCCGCCTGGATCTACGTCGGTCCGCACAACGACAACGGCTGGTCGCAGGCACACGATAGGGGCCGCCTCTACGTGCAGAAGCAACTCGGCTCCAAGGTCGAGACGACGTACAAGGAGCTCGTGCCGGAAGGCCCGCAGACCACACAGGTCATCGAGAGCCTCATTCGAGACGGCAACAAGATCATCTTCGCCACGTCTTTTGGCTTTCAGCCGGCTGTGGTGGCGGCGGCGAAGAAGTACCCGGACGTGAAGTTCGAGATGGCAACGGGCACCGCGCAATCCGCGAACATGGCGGAGTACTTCGGAGCAGGAGAGGACGGGATCTACCTCTCCGGGATGGCAGCAGGTGCCGCAACGAAGAAGGGTGTCATCGGATACGTCGTTCCGTTCCCGATTCCGGAGATCATCCGGCACGCCAATGCGTTCGCGCTCGGTGCGCAGGCAACCCACCCCGGCGCAAAGGTCAGACTGATCTGGACGAACGCCTGGCTCGATCAGGGGAAGGAGAAGAAGGCAGCACAGAGCCTCGTCTCGGCCGGCGCGGACGTCCTCGGTCAGAACGTCGACAGTCCGGCTGCCGGTCAGTACGCGGAGTCGAAAGGCGTTCCGTGGGTGGGCTACGACTCGGACGCGCGCAAGTTCGCTCCGAAGCAGTGGCTGACCGCCGCGATCTACAACTGGGGCCCCTACTACCTACGGAAGACCAAGGCCCTACTCGACGGGACCTGGAAGACGAACTTCTATTACGGCAGCATCAAGGACGGCATGATCGGCCTCGCTTCGTACGGGCCGAAGGTCACCGCCAAGACGAAGGCTGCAATCGCGAAGAAGAAGCGAGCTCTGGTCAAGGGCACGTTCTACGAGTTCGCAGGCCCGCTCTACGACCAGAAGGGCAAGTTGCGCGTTCCGAAAGGGAAGCGCTTGACGGTCAAGGACCTCTACGCAATGAACTGGCTCGTCAAAGGCGTGATCGGCAGCGCCAAGGGCTGATTCCGTGGGCGGGGAAGTCCAGGCTTCCCCGCCCGACCCTCCCACCATGCCGGCCGCCGTCGCTTTGCGGGGAATCACGAAGCGCTTCCCCGCGGTCGTTGCCAACGACCAGGTCGACTTCGAAGCCGCGGAGGGCGAGGTGCACGCCCTCCTGGGTGAGAACGGCGCCGGCAAGACGACGCTGTCCAACATCCTCACCGGCCTCTACCGGCCGGACGAAGGCGAGATCCTTCTCGCCGGCCGGCCGGTGGACTTCCACTCGCCCCGCGACGCGATCGCAGCAGGGATCGCGATGGTGCACCAGCACTTCCGCCTCGTGTCGCCCTTCACCGTCGCCGAGAACGTTGTTCTTGGCGACCAGCGCGACATCGGCCGTGCGTTTCTGTTGCGGTCCCGCGCGATCGAGGCGCGTGTGGCAGAGCTGTCACACCGGTACGGGCTGGCCGTCGACCCCCGCGCGCGCATCTGGCAGCTCTCGGTCGGTGAACAGCAGCGCGTCGAGGTCCTGAAAGCGCTTTACCAGGAGGCACGCATCCTCATCCTGGACGAGCCGACCGCCGTGCTGACTCCGCAGGAAGCAGACGCGCTCTTCGAGACGGTGCGCGCGATGGCGGCGGACGGACGCACTGTGATCTTCATCTCGCACAAGCTCCATGAAGTGAAAGCGGTCGCGGATCGAGTCACCGTGCTGCGCCGCGGGCGCTCACTCGCGACGGTTCCTGCTTCGGAGGCGACACCACGCTCGTTGGCTGCGTTGATGGTCGGGCGCGAGGTCGAAATCGGGCGCCGTCACCAGGATCGTCCGGCCGCGGGCGACGCCGTGCTGGAGCTCGACGGCGTCTGGGCAGACGGCGATCGCGGCGTACCGGCCGTCAAAGACGTGTCGCTTAGCGTGCGCAGCGGTGAGATCGTTGCGGTCGCGGGCGTGGCGGGGAACGGCCAGCGCGAGCTCGCCGAGACGATTGTCGGCATGCGGCCTGCGACGAAGGGAACGGTCGAGATCAACGGGCGTCCTGTGCGAAGCGGCGATCCGCGTAGCGCGATCTCGGCCCGCGTTGCTTACGTCCCCGAAGATCGTCTGGGCACCGGTGTCGCGCCGGGTTTGAGCATCGCGTCCAACGTCGTGCTCAAGTCGTACCGTCGCTCGCCGGTCTCGAGCGGGCCCTTCTTGCGTTTCGCGCGCATTCGCGATCTCGCGGATCGCGCGATCGACAAGTACGACGTTCGGACCTCGGGGTGTCAGGTGCCGGCCTGGCAGCTCTCCGGCGGGAACGTGCAGAAGGTCGTGCTCGCGCGTGAGTTTTCCGGCGAACCGGACGTCCTCGTCGCAGCCTCCCCGACACGCGGCCTTGACGTCTCCAGCATTGAAACCGTCCACTCCTATCTACGCGAGGCGGCCTCGGCGGGAGTCGGCGTGTTGCTCATCAGCGAGGACCTCGACGAGATTCTCGCCCTCGCCGACCGGATCGCCGTGATGTACGAGGGCGGCGTTGCGGGCGAACGCGACGGGGAGTCGGCCACCGTCGAGGAGCTCGGCCTGCTCATGGCAGGCGGTCAGGACCAGGACTGATGCGGATCGAGCGCCGCCTCCAACAGCCCTGGTGGCTGACGGTCGTAGTTCCGATCGCCTCGATCGTGGTCGCCTTCGTGCTTTCCGCTGCCGTCTTGTTGCTGACGGGGCACCCTCCGATCCATTCCTTCCATCGCCTGTTCGACGCGGCATTCATCGCGCACGGGGCCCTCAGCGACACGGTCGTCTCGGCGACGCCGCTCGCGTTCACGGGGCTGGCTGCTGCGGTCGCCTTCCGGATGAACCTCTTCAACATCGGCGGTGAGGGTCAGCTCTATGGCGGCGCGATCACCGGGGCGACCGTCGCACTGCTGATGGCCGGCGCGCCGTCGCCCCTCGTGATCGCAGGCATGATCATCGCCGGGGCCGTGGGGGGCGCACTCCTAGCGGCAATTCCAGCACTCCTACGGGCGTTCTTCTCGACGAACGAGATCATCACCTCGCTGATGCTCAACTATGTCGTCGGTCTCGTCCTCGAGTATCTGATCTTCGACAGCCACTCCTACCTGCGCGACACAAGCGGGTTCGAAGCAAGCGTCTTCCCGCAGGGCAAGATGCTGCCCGAGGAGGCGACGTGGTCGAGCTGGAGTGTTCACAGCCTGGTCTTGCCACTCGGCTTCCTCCTCGCGATCGGAGTCGCCGTGCTTGTTTGGGTCCTGTACGCACGAACGCGCTTCGGCTTCGAGGTGCAGGTGATTGCGGACTCCCCGCGCGCGGGCCGCTATGCGGGAATGCGGACGCGCCGAAAGATCCTGGCCGTGATGTGCCTCTCCGGTGCGATCGCGGGGATCGGGGGCGCCAGCCAGGACGGCGACTTTCGCCATCAACTCGATCCGCGCGGGCTACGTCAGGCGAGCTACGGGTACACGGGCATCGTCGTCGCAGCACTTGCACGCTACAACCCGTTGGCGGTGGCACCCGTTGCGTTGCTGCTCGGCGGCTTGCAGAACGCGGGCTTCGCCCTGCAGGGCGTTGATTTCCCGAACGGCCTCGTGGGCGTGATGCAAGGCCTGATCCTCTTCTGCGTTCTCGGCGGCGAGCTCTTCGTCCGCTACCGCGTGCGCTTTGAACGTGGACCACGAGCCGGCAAGTCGCCGGCACCGGAACCTGCGCCGTGAACAACAGTCTCGTCGTCGTCGTGCTGGCCTCAGGCGTTCTCTACGGGACGCCCCTCCTCTACGCGGCGCTCGGCGAACTGTTGGCCGAACGCTCCGGCGTGCTCAACCTCGGCGTCGAGGGAATGATGCTCGTCGGCGCCGTCATGGGCTTCTGGGCAGTGCAGCGGTTGCCAGGCGCGTCAGTGCTCGTGCTCGCCGCGGGAATCGGCGTCGCGGCATTGGCCGGCGCCGCGATGGCGGCGATCCACGCGTTTCTCGTCGTGACCTTGCGCGCGAACCAGATCGTCTCCGGTCTCGCGCTGACGATCTTCGCCGGTGCCGCGGGACTGTCGTCGTACCTCGGCAACGATCTGAAGCTCACCGGCTCCCCGGCGAAGCATCAGTTCCAGGAGGTCTTCCCCAAGTCGCTTCAGGACCTGCCTGTGATCGGTCCGATGGTCTTCGGGCAGTCGATCCTGGTGTATGCGTCGTGGGTCTGCGTCATCCTCGTTGCGCTGTACCTCACGCGGACGCGCAGCGGTCTCAACGTGCGCGCGGTCGGCGAGTCTCCCGCTGCGGCCGACGCGATGGGTGTCAACGTCGCCGCCTACCGCTACGCGCACACCCTCGCCGGCGGAGCTTTCGCAGGCGTCGGCGGTGCAGCATTCAGCCTCTCGATCACGCCGCAGTGGGCCGACGGGCTGACGGGCGGCGCCGGTTGGATCGCGATCGCACTCGTCATCTTCGCCTTCTGGAGGCCGACGCTCTGCCTCGTCGGCGCCTACTTCTTCGGTGCCTTCACGGCGCTCCCGTTCGCGCTGCAGGGCCACGGTGTGACGGTTGCGCCGGAGCTCTTCCAGACGCTGCCGTACGTGGCGACGATCGTGGCCCTCGTGCTCGTGTCGTCGCGGGCGGCGCGCTTGCGGTTCGGCGCGCCGGCGGCGCTCGGCTTACCGTACGTACGCGAGGAGCGCTAGCACCCGTCGAAGATGGGATAGCGGCTCGTGCCGTCGATGCAGTCAGCCGCGTAGAGTGCCACGCCCACGTCCCCGGTCCACAATGAGTAGCGACCGCGGCCGCGCTCGGAGCGCAGCCTCTCGACCTGTGCGAGGGCATGCATCGCAAAACGGCGCGCTCGCTCGAGCCACTGCTCGTCACGGGTACGCGCGAAGGCTTTGAGGAACGCGTAACCGTTGCCGGCGGTGCCGTGACAGATGCACGGTCCCTTCTCCAGAGCCGGAGGCCCCGTGTGCCACGCAAGCTCGGCACCGGCGCGGAGAAGCTCCTCGTCGAGGTAGGTCGCGGCGGCGATGACGATTCCAGGTGCGCCTGCACACCACTGGACGCGGATCTGCCCGTCCGGCCCAGGCAGCTCGGGACGGGGTCGGGGCGGCCAGTTTGCCAGGCCGTCGGCCTGCACGGAATTCCCGGCGAGCAGAGCGGCGGTCTCACGCTTCAGAGCCTCGCCTCGATTCTCGTCGAGCAAAGGCAGCAAGGCCTGGACGTTCCCGACGAGCCCGTGCGGCGGCGTGAGGCCGCGCAACTCCTGACCGTAGAGACGCTGGGTCCAGTAGCCCTCCTCGTCACGGCGTGAGAGGAGCGCGTCGGCGCTCTCGTTCCACGCGTCCCGCCAGCGCTCGTCTGCGGTCCACTCGAACATCGCCTGCGCGGCGAGCAGCGTGCCCGGCGACCCCCACATCACTTCGTCCGCCTCGTTGTCCACGTTGGCTCGCACGCGTGCGAGCAGGTCGTCCGCGAGCTCGCCGCTCGGAGAGAGGCGCCAGGCGACGAGGAGAATTCCAGCCTCCCCTGTGAGCAGTGCGGACTCCCGCGGGGCTGGGACCTTCTCGCCCTTCATGAAGTCCGGTCGTTCACGGAACAAGCCGACGTTTCGGGTCGCGAGGTCGGCGAGATCGAGCTTGGTCTCGGTGTGGCCGCGTTGCCGCAGGCGATCGAGTGCCCAGAGCACGCCGGCGGTGCCCACGTACAGGTTCTTCATCGGGCTCGTCGAGTGCCAGCCGTCCCAGTCGTTCGCCCGCCAGAACAATCGCGGCCCGCGGAAGGCGGAGTCGGCGTCCTCGACGATGTCGCGAATCGCTGCGCGAGCGCGTAGCTCGCTCCAGGGTGTGTCGACCAGCGGCTCGAAGGCCTCCGGCCGGTACAGCATCACCCGACCTCCCGAAACGAGATCGGCTGCGCCCCCTCCCAGAGCGTGCGGCGGCCGAGCTCTTCGAGGCGTCCTTGCCCCTCGACGACCGTAGCGAAATGGTTCGCCCACAGAGGTCCCGCCTTCGATGCGAAGGAGCAGTACCCGTACGGAAGGAGCAGCTCCGTTTCGCTTTGACCGCCTGGGTAGAGAGCAAGCTCGCCGGGGTGCGGATACGAGGTGGCGTTCTCGGGCCCGATTCCCAGCTCGCGATCGCCCCAGGGAATCCAATTGGACTCCCCGCTCCAGCGGCAATGGATGATGCGGTCGTCGAACGGGAGGATGCGCCGGAACGCAGCGACGGTCTGGGGCGCGAGCTCCTCCTCGAAGCGCGCGAGGAGGCGGAGGTCGCCGGTCGTGATCTCGAGGGTTGGCACTTAGGGGATTCTCGCTCCTTGCGCGATCCAGCGCCCGAGGAGGTCACGTTCGCTCTGCGTCATTCCGGTGACGTTTCCGAGCGGCATCGCCTGAGTCTGCACGGCCTGCTGCTCGATTGCGGACGCCTGCGCCTTGATCTCCTCCGGCGTGTCGAGCTTGATCCCACGCGGCGCCGCGTCCACCTTTGTCGGGTGTTGCGAGTGGCAGGCGGCGCAGCGCTGGTCGACGATGCGCGCGACCTGCGCGAACTGGACGGGCGCCGTTCCCGCTGCAGACTCGCTCTGGGGGCGGATCAGGATCGCGAGCACGGCGATCGCGATCGCCGCGGTGACCGGAATCGCCCACACGGTTCGTCCCATGTGGCGCAGATTGAAGAAGTGGCGGATCCAGGCGCCGATGACGAGCAGCACGACGAGGATCAGCCAGGAGTAGCTGTGCCCGTAGGTGAACGGGAAGTGGTTCGAGAGCATCGTGAACACGACGGGCAGCGTGAGGTAGTTGTTGTGGACCGACCGCAGCTTGCCGCGAGCGTTTGCCGCCGGGTCGGGGTCGCGTCCGGCCTGTTTCGCGCGCACGAGCTCCCAATGCGCCGGGATGATCACGAAGAAGACGTTCCCGACCATCATCGTCCCGAGCATCGCGCCGATCTGGAGATACATCGCACGACCGCTGAAGAGATGGCTGACGCCCCACGCCGCGAGCGTGATGAGTCCCAGCAGGACCGCCGCGAGAACGAAAGGCTTCGACGCGAGCAGGCGACAGAGAATGTCGTACACGACCCAAGCTGCCACCAACAGGCCGACGCTGATCGCAACAGCCTCGCCTGTCGTGAGGTCGGCCACGCTCTTGTCGATCAGATACGTGTCCGCGTTGAGGTAGTAGAGGACGATCATCAGCGCGAAACCGCTCAGCCACGTCGTGTACGCCTCCCACTTGAACCAGTACAACGTCTCCGGTAGGACGCGCGGCGCGACGAGGTACTTCTTGATGTTGTAGAAGCCGCCGCCGTGGATCTCCCACGTCTCGCCGCCGATGCCGGCCTCTCTCTCGCGGTCGTCCTGCGGCGGCCGGAGATGGTGGTCGAGCGCGATGAAGTAGAACGACGATCCGATCCAGACGATCCCGGCGATGACGTGCAGCCATCGCGTCAACAGGTTGAGCCAGTCGGTGACGTACGGGTCGAGGGACACTAAGAGCGACGCCATCGGTCCTCCGCGATTGCGATCAGCTCTTGTACGGCCGTGTCGAGCTCCTGTTCGAGGGAGCGCTCGAGCCGCTCGCGCAGGATCGGGACGATCTCACTCTTCGGACGTCGGTTCACGAACACGACGAAACGAAAGCCAAACCGTCCCTCGTACTCGGCGTTGAGTCGTTCGAGCTCCGCGAGCGTCTCTGGGTCGTCGTCCCCACCCTGTTCGGCAGCGGAGCGCGCCGAGAGGTTCTTCGCGCCGATCGCCGGGTGTGCGTTGAGGGCTTCGAGCTTCTCGTCCTGGCTCAGGTCTGCGATCACCTCGTGCGCAGACGCGAGTGGGTCGTCGCGCTCGGCGAGCTTCTCGACGAGCACTGTCCGTCCTTCGAACAGCTCCGCGAGCTCCTCGACGGTCAGCTGCCGCGGTAGGTCGTGCACCCGTAAGAGGAGACGAGCAGCGGTATGTGGTAGTGACCGTCCTCGAGCTCGACCTCGACGCCGATTCCTTTGAAGAACGGCGAGGGAGGTCGGAACAGCAGGCGATAGACGCCCGGCTCGAGATCGGTGGCGAGTGGCGCGATCCGGCCGTCGGTATCGGTGTCGCTCGCGGTGACCAGGTCGTCGCGCCACAGCTCGACGCGTACGCCGGTAGCCGGCATGCCGCGTTCGATGTCCAGGACATGGGTGGAAAGCGAGATGCTCATCCTGCGAATCTTTCCGCCTGGACGCGATGTTCCTTCGCGATCTCGCTCTCATCAGCCCGTGCAAGGTGGCCGTCACGGACGACCTCTTTGCCGTTGACGTAGAGGCGATCCACTCGGTGGGGTCCCGACAAGACGAGCCCAGCGACGAGATCGTCCGCGCCGCCGAGCTCGAGGCCATCCGTCCGCCAGACGGCGATGTCTGCGCGCTTGCCTGGCGAGAGCTGGCCGATGTCATCGCGACCAAGTACCGCCGCGCCGCCCCGTGTGCCGAGCCGCAGGGCCTCGCGGACATCCATTGCCTTCGGGCCGCCACGGGCGCGCGCGACGAGCAGGGCCTGCTTGACCTCGATGAAGAGGTCGCCGCGCTCGTTCGAGGCCGACCCGTCCACACCGAGTCCGATGCGTACATTTGCATCGAGCAGCTCGCGCACCCGCGCGATTCCCGCCCCGAGTCGCATGTTGGAGGTGGGGCAATGCGCGACGCCCACGCCCTGCGCACTGAACGTCTTGACGTCGTCGTCCGAGAGATGCACGCAGTGCGCGCACCACACATCGCGTGCGAGCCAGCCGACCTCCTCGAGATACTCGACGGGCGTGCAGCCGTAGAGGTCGCGGCAGTAGTCCTCCTCTTCGACCGTCTCGGCGAGGTGCGTGTGCAGCCGCAGTCCGAGCTTACGGGCCAGGTCCGCCGACTCCGTCATCAGCTCCCGGGTGACGGAGAACGGCGAGCAGGGAGCAACGGCGATCTCGACCTGGCCGCCATCGGCGAGAGCGGCAGCCGCTTCCGTCGCAGCGAGCGCATCGTCGCGTGTTTCCACGACCGCGTCAGGCGGAAGCCCGCCCTGGGATTCGCCGAGATCCATCGACCCTCGGGCCGCGACGATGCGCACGCCGAGCTCGCGCGCCGCGCGGATCTCCGCCTCGAGTAGGCCGGTGACGCCGGGCGGGAAGAGGTAGTGATGGTCGAACACCGTCGTGCAGCCGGAGAGGGCGAGCTCGGCGAGGCCGACGCGCGCGGCGGTGTATTCGGCCTCCTCGTCGATGGCCGCCCAGACCGGGTAGAGAGCCTTGAGCCAGCCGAAGAGGTTCTCCTCCTGCGCCCGCGCTCGCGTGAGGTTCTGCCACAGGTGGTGGTGCGTGTTCACCAACCCCGGAGTCACAACCGCTCCGCCGAGATCCTGCACCTGATCGGCGTCGGGCTTCGCGCCTGCGCCGGCGTCCTTCACAAAGCCGTCGTCAAGCAGGATCCAGCCGCCTTCGTATTCGGTCCCTGCGTCGTCCATCGTCACGACGTGGGCGTTGGTGAGCAACACGCTCAAATCTTCAGCGGCACGATCTGGAAGCGGTCGACGTCGACGAGACCCCGATCGGTGATCTTCAGGCTCGGGATCACCGACAGACCGAGGAACGACAAGGTCAGGAACGGCGTCGCGCCCGACCACCCGACTTCACGAGCCGCGTCGTTGCAGGCCAGGCTCTTCTCGATCACCTCGGCGAGCGGTGCGTCGGCCAGCAGTCCGGCGACGGGAAGTGGCAGCTCGGCCTTCACGTCGCCGCCGGTCACGACGACGATGCCGCCTCCGAGCTCGCCGAGCCGCTCCACCGCGCGCGTCATGTCCTCGTCGTTCATGCCGACGACGATGATGTTGTGCGCGTCGTGCGAAACGGTCGACGCGAGCGCGCCGCGCTGCAGCCCCGAGCCGTGGACGAAGCCGTGTCCGATGCGGCCGGTCCCGAGATGGCGCTCGATCACCGCGATCTTGGCGAGGTCATTGCCGCCGCCGGCGACGGCGAAGCCGTTCACGGTCGCCGGCTCGACCTCGACCGACTCCGTCACCACCTGGTCGGGCACGAGCCCGATCGCACGCGCCTTACCGCCTTCCCAGGGGATCTCGAAGTCCGCCGGGCTCACCGGCCGGTTGCGCACGGAATGCTTGACCCACTCGGGGACGTCGGGCTCCGGGATCTCTTCGACCGGACGGCCGGCCTTCAGCGTCAGCTCGGGCTCGAACCGTTCCAGGTCAGGCAGGAGCAGCAGATCCGCCTGGTAGCCGGGCGCGATTGCGCCCAGGTGCCAGAGCCGGTGCCACGTCGCGGGATTGATCGTCGCGAGCACGACCGCATCCTCGGGCGCGACTCCGGCCGCCACCGCCTCCCGCACCATCCCGTTGATGTGGCCGTTCTCGGCGATGTCCTCCGGGTCGCGGTCGTCGGTGCAAAAGGCGATGCGGTTCGTGCCGAACTCCTTCACCAGGGGTAGGAGCGCCTGCAGGTTCCGCGCCATCGACGCCTCGCGGATGAGGAGCCACATGCCGCTGCGCAGGCGCTCGCGGCCCTCCTCCACCGTCAGCGCCTCGTGATCCGAGCGGATGCCTGACGCCACGTAGGCGTTGAGCTCCTTGCCGACCACCCCGGGCGCGTGGCCGTCGACCTGCACGCCGTTCGCCAGGCGCAGCTTGTCCAGCTCGCTTGCATCGCCGTTGATGACGCCCGGGAAATTCATCATCTCGGCGAGTCCGAGGACGCGCCGGCGCCGGAGCAGGCTCTCGAGGTCGCCGCTCAGGAGTGGGCGACGCGGCGACTCGAACTTCGAGGCGGGGATCGACGACGACGCCATGAAGTAGAAGTCCAGCGGCAGGCCTTCGCACGCATCGTGTAGCCAGTGCACACCATCGGTGCCGAGGACGTTCGCAAGCTCGTGAGGGTCGAGGACGACCGCTGTCGTGCCAAGCGGCAGCACGAGCCGGGCGAACTCGTCCGGTAGCAACTTCGTCGACTCCAGGTGCATGTGCGCGTCGAGGAAGCCCGGAACGACGTAGCGTCCCGATGCATCGACGACCTCGCGTCCCTCGTACTCGCCCAGCCCGGCGACCCAGCCGTCTGCGATTGCGATGTCGGTGTCGAGCCACTCGCGCGTGAAGACGGACAGCACTCGGCCGCCGCGCACGACGACGTCGGCGGGCTCGTCGCCTCGGGCCACGGCAAGGCGCCGGGAGAGGTCGCTGGACACGGCGACGATTCTCCCATGACGGCGAAGTACGCTTGACACCCGTGGACGTGCTGACGCCCCACAACCTCGAGGAGGCGTTGCGCCTGAAGGCGGAGCGCCCCGACGCTGTTCCTATCCAGGGCGGCACGGACGTGATGGTCGAGCTGAATTTCGACCGCGCCAGGCCGGTGGCTCTCCTCAATCTCAACGAGGTCGCGGAGCTTCGGGGCTGGTCGCGCCAGGACGGGACGGTCTGGCTCGGATCCGGCCTCACCTACGCGGAAGCAATGGAGCCGTCCCTCGCCGGGGCCCTGCCTGCGCTCGCCGAGGCGGCGAGAACCGTCGGCGGGCCGCAAATCAGGAACCGAGGAACGATCGGCGGCAATCTCGGGACGGCGTCGCCCGCAGGCGATGCACTGCCGCCGCTGCTCGTGTGCGGCGCCGAGGTCAAGATTGCGAGCGTTCGCGGCGAACGTACGGTCCCGTTGCCGGAGTTTCTCGTCGGACCGAAGCGAAACGGCGCCGCCGAAGACGAGCTCATCCTCGGTGTGTCGGTCGATGCCACGGAGAGCCGGCAGACGTTCATGAAGGTCGGCCCGCGCAATGCGATGGTCATCGCGGTCGTCTCGCTCGCCGTGCGCGTCGACGGTGAGCTGCGGGCGGCGTTCGGCTCGGCAGGGCCGGTGGCGACGCTCGTGCGCGCGGAGCTCGGGGACGCGGATTCCTTCCCGCAGCGTGTAGCCGAGGCCGCGAGCCCGATCGACGACGTTCGCGGCACGGCCTTGTACAGGCGGCACGCGCTGCGCATCCTCACGCGCCGTGCGTTGGACAGGTGCCTCGTATGAGGATCGAGCTGCACGTCAACGGCGAGCAATGCGAGGCGGACGTCTGGGAAGGCGAAAGCCTCCTCTACGCCTTGCGCGAGCGTCTCGGCTTCCCTGGGTCGAAGAACGCGTGCGAGCAGGGGGAGTGCGGCTCGTGCTCGGTGCTGCTCGACGGGAAGCTCGTGTGCGCGTGTCTCGTGCTCGCAGCCCAGGCCGAGGGTCACGAGATAGTCACGGTCGAAGGGCTGGCCGAGGATGGGCGGTTGCACAAGGTGCAGGAAGCGTTCGTCGCCACGGGCGCGGTGCAGTGCGGGTTCTGTACGCCCGGGCTCGTGGTGGCCGCCGCCGATCTGCTCGCGCGCAACGTCTACCCGAGTGACGACGACATCCGCGAGGCGCTGTCGGGAAATCTTTGCCGCTGCACTGGGTACGCCAAGATTTTCGACGCAGTGCGAATGGCGGCGGCGTCGTTGTGAGCGCCGCTCGCCTTCGGCTCGTTCCCGTGAGGGAAACCATGTTTCCCTCACGAGCTCCCTTCTTTAGGGAGAAAGTAAGGGGAAACCTCCCGGTTTCCCCTTACGCCCCTTCCACCGCCCATCGACCAGAGAACGGCCGATGAGCGAGACCGCTACTCCGAAACTCGAGCTCGGACGTGTCGGGGAGAGCGTTCCGCGCGTCGACGGTGTTCCCAAGGTCACCGGTGCGTTCGCGTATTCGAGTGACCTGCAGGCGGCGGGAATGCTCTGGGGTCACACAGTACGGAGTCCGCACGCACACGCGCGCATCGGCGCGATCGATATCTCGGGGGCGGTCGGCATGCCCGGCGTGCACGCGGTGCTGACGCAAGAAGACGTTCCCGGCGAGAAGCGTTACGGGCTCGAGTTCCAGGACCAGCCCGTGCTCGCCTACGAGCGCGTGCGTTACTTCGGAGAACCGGTTGCGCTCGTAGCCGCGGAGCATCCGGAGCAGGCGCGCCGCGCGGCCGAGCGGATTCGCGTGGAGTACGAGCCGCTCGAGCCGATCGTCGATCCGGAGAGGGCGACGGAGCAGGAGCCGCTCCATCCCGACCGCCCCACGATGGGCCACGGCTACCGGGAGGATCCCCGCCCGAACATCGTGCGCTCGCTCCTCATCAGGCACGGGGATCCTGAGGCCAATGGCGACGTGACCGTGTCCGGTGTCTACGAGGTCGGGATCCAGGACCAGGCGTTCCTCGGGCCGGAGTCGGGGCTCGCGGTGCCGGACGGTGAGGGCGGCGTTGACGTCTACGTCGCAACGCAGTGGCTGCACGTCGACCGCGACCAGGTCGCGCCGTGCCTGAACCTGAAGCCCGAGCAGGTGCGCATCCACCTCGCAGGCGTGGGCGGCGCATTCGGCGGCCGCGAGGACCTGTCGATGCAGATCCACGGCGCATTGCTCGCCCTGCACACGAACCGTCCCGTGAAGATCGTCTACAACCGCGAGGAGTCGTTTGTCGGCCACATCCACCGCCATCCCGCGAAGATCTGGGCCGAGCATCGCGCGACGCTCGACGGCAGGCTGGTCAACGTCCGCGTGCGGATCCTGCTCGACGGCGGTGCGTACGCGTCCAGCTCGACTGCGGTCACGTCCAACGCAGCCTCGTTCGCGGTCGGGCCGTACGCCGTCGACAACGCGCTGATCGAGAGTACGTGCGTCTACACGAATAACCCACCGTGCGGTGCGATGCGTGGATTCGGTGCGGTCCAGGCCTGCTTCGCCTACGAGGCGCAGATGGACAAGCTCGCCGACGCGCTCGACATCGACCCGATCGAGCTCCGGCTCCTGAACGCGCTCGGGCCGGGCGGATCGCTGCCGACAGGGCAGAAGATCACCGGGACGCTTCCGGTCGCCGACGTCATTCGTCGCGCGGCAGCGCTCGACGTCCCCGAGGCCGAGGAGCTCCCGCGCGATCCGATGCGCCTTCCCGGCGGCTCGGGAAATACGACGCGAGGCGAGGGAGTCAAGCGCGGGGTCGGCTTCGCGGTCGGCTTCAAGAACATCGGCTACTCCGAGGGCTTCGATGACTACACGGCGGCGAGAGTGCAGCTCCATGCCGACGGCAGTGCCACGGTCCACTGCGCGGCCGCCGAGGTGGGCCAGGGAGTTGCGAACGTCATCGTCCAGGTTGCGCGCACCGAGCTCGGCATCCGTGACGTCGTGCTTGCACCGCACACGACCGCGGCCGTCGACTCCGCCGGCTCGGCATCGGCCTCGCGGATGACGTGGATGGCGTCCGGTGCCGTGCGTGACGCGTGTCGGGCAGCGCTGGAGGAGCGGGAGAAGAAGCGCGGCGGCGGGGAGGTCGACGTCGAGCGGATCTACCGCCATCCGCGCACGACTCCACTGGATCCGGATACCGGTCAGATCACCGGCGAGCGCGCGCACGTCGCGTACGCGTGCGCCGCGATGCGTGTCGTGGCCGAGGTCGACGTCGAGCTGGGACTGACGCGGGTCGTCTGGATCGGCACCGCCCAGGACGTCGGGAAGGCCGTCAACCCTCAGGCCGTCCGCGGGCAGATCGAGGGCGGGACGGCACAAGGGCTCGGCCTCGCGCTGATGGAGGAGATCCAGACGCGCGACGGTCTGATCACGAACGCGAGCTTCACCGACTACCTGATTCCGACGACCCTCGACATGCCGCCGGTCGTTTCGGAGCTGATCGAGGAAGCCGAGCCGGATGCGCCCTACGGCGTGAAGGGCGTCGGGGAGCCGCCGACCGTCGTCTCGACGGCGGCCATCGTCGCCGCGTTGCGCGCGGCAACGGGCCGCGAGCTCAGCCGGGTGCCGGTCAAGCCCGACGACATCGTCGGTCTCTGAGCGTCAGTTGCGTCCGAGCGCGCGACGGGACTTCTGCGTCGCGAGCAGCAGGAGACCGACGACGATGACGATCCCCACGATCCATTCGAGAGCGCCGACGCCCTTGTGCGTGATCATCGCCACCGAAAGCGAGAAGGCTCCGGCGACGAGGATGCCGACGACCACGAGAGTGCGGAGGTTCATGTGACGAGCATAACTCTCCCTCGTCACGGTGTCCGACACCCGGACGTGTCCAGCCCGTCGGTCCTTGAGACCCGCTTCGCTGCGACCGTTGCGGCGTCCCGGTGGAACATTCGTCACACTCTCGTCACGGTGTCCGACACCAGGACGTGGATGTAGCCGGCATGGCCCGAGAAGTCAGCTCTTGTAGAGCGAAAGGGCTGCGCCGGCACCCAGGAAGACCAGGCAGAGCGCGCGCGTCCACGTGATCGCTATCTGATCGAAACCGAACCAGCCGAACCGATCGATGAGCGCGGCCACGGAGAGGTTGAAGGCGATGATGATCCCGATCGTGGCCGCGAGCCCGATGCGCGGCGAAGCGACCATGATCGCAAGGATGATCAGCACCGAGAGCGCCCCACCGGTCCACAGCCGGACAGGCTGCCGCGCGACGTCGGCGAGACCCCGAAAGCTCTGTTTCGCGATGAGTAGGAGCGCGAGCCCGATCACGACTGCCACTACCCCGGAGAAGGCGAGCGCGGGGAAGACTCCCACGCGCCCGCCCAACTCGCCCATCACCGCCGCCTGAACGGCGCCCGCGAGGCCCGCGGCCACCGCCAGTGCGACGGCAAGTCCGCTCACGTGGTCAGAGGCACCGCTTGCGGTGCCGACCTCAGGAGGCGCGGGCTTTGCCCGCGTCTCCGTCTGAAATGACCGGTCGACCCGATCGAACTGCTCAAGAAGCCGACCCTGAGCCTTCAGGCATGGGAACCGATTGGTCACTCTGGAACAAGCTGAAGGCGTTGCCCTCGGTGTCCTTGCACCGTGCGAACCACCCGATTCCGGGGATCGGCTGCTTCTCCTCCGCCTCCCCGCCGAGGTCGCGCACCTTGGCGAGATCGGCGTCGATGTCGTCGCTCCCGAGATAGATGACCGGGCCGTTGGTGTCGCTCTGCATCACCGCCCCGCCCTGATCGCCTTCCTGGAACATCCGGTAGTCGACGCCCGGCATGCCCGCATTCTCGATCGACCAGCCGCCGACACCCTCCCAGAACTTCTCGGCGCGGTCCATGTCCTGTGCGGCAAACTCGACGTGTACGACCTTCTTGCCCATCCGTTCCTCCTTTTGGGGATGAAGCTATACGCTCACGCCTCTACGACGAGGGGGAAGCGGAATGGTTCGCGCGATCGTGCTGTACGAGGAGGAGCCGGACGCGGCCCGTTACGAGCAACACGTCGAGCTCTGCCGCAAGGTGCCCGGTGGAACGTTCCGCCACGGGCGAGTCTTCGGCGCACCCATGGGAGAGCCGCCGTACCGCTACCACGCCGAATGGGAGTGGCCGGACATGGATGCGTTCAAGTCCGCTGCACGCAGCGAGGAATTCATGGCCACGGGCAAGGACGCAATGGAGATGGGCGGGAAGTTCACCGTGATGTTCGCCGACGTTGACTGAGCCGACACATCCCAGCCCGTCTTCGCCGGACGAGCTCGGCTTCAAGTCAATCGTCTACGAGAAGGCGCCGCCGCGGGCGACGATCACGTTGAACCGGCCCGAGGTGCTGAACGCGTTCGACTTCCGGATGCTGCGTGAGATTGCGCGCGCCTGCGAGGACGCATCATGGGACGACGAGATCCGCGTGGTCGTCCTGACCGGGGCGGGGCGTGCGTTCTGCGTCGGCGCCGACCTCAAGTCCTGGTCGGCCGACTATCTCGGCAAGCCAAAGGAGTACTGGAAGTGGTTCGGCGCCTTCAAGGACGCGCACGACAAGCTGCGCGAGATCGGCAAACCGACGGTGGCACGGATCAACGGAATCGCGGTGGGCGGCGGCAACGAGCTCCAGATGGCGTGCGACCTCGCTGTCATGGTGGAGGATGCGCTCATCCGGCACGTCGGCCTCGAGCACGGCTCCGTGCCGGCGGGAGGCGCGACCCAGTGGCTCCCGATCTTCGTCGGCGATCGACGCGCACGCGAGATCATCATGCTCTGCGAGGAGATTCCAGCGCCGAAGGCGGCCGAGTGGGGATTGATCAATCGCGCCGTTCCTGCAGCCGAGCTCGATGCCGCGGTCGACGAATACGTGGCGAAGCTCGCGACGAAGCTTCCGCAGACGACGCGTTACGCGAAGCAGCAGCTCAACTTCTGGCGCGACCTGTCGTGGCACGAGACGGTGAACCACGCGCGGGACTGGCTCGCAATGTCCATGCTCGGCGACGAAGCCCAGGAGGCGGTGAAAGCATTTCTGAAGCGCTCGTCCTCGTAGAGCGCGCCGCCCCGATCGCGGTCGTGCTGCTCAACCGTCCGCAGCAGCTGAATGCGCTCTCCGGCGCGCTCATGGAGGAGCTCGTCGTAGCTCTGCAGGAGCTCGACGAGGACGAGGCGGTTCGCTGCATCGTTGTCGGCGGGAACGAGCGCGCGTTCGCGGCGGGGGCCGACATCGCCGAGCTGGCTGCGGGGACGCCTGTGTCGCTGTACCAGGACCGCCGCATCGAGCGCTGGGATGCAATCCGCAGCGTGCGAACGCCGCTCGTCGCTGCCGTCTCCGGTTTCTGCCTTGGCGGCGGCTGTGAGCTTGCGATGGCCTGCGACCTCATCGTCGCCTCCGAGACGGCCAGGTTCGGCCAGCCCGAGATCAATCTCGGGGTCATGCCCGGCGCCGGCGGGACGCAGCGCCTCACGCGCGCAGTCGGCAAAGCCGTGGCGATGGACATGATCCTGAGCGGCCGCATGCTCCGTGCGGAGGAAGCGCGCGACCTCGGCCTGGTCGCCCGAGTCGTCGCGCAAGAGGCGTGGCTCGAGGCGGCGAAGCGCGTCGCCGGGGAGATCGCCGCGAAGAGCCCTGTCTCCGTCCGGCTCGCCAAGGAGGCGATTGACGAGGCGTTCGAGACGCCGCTCTCGGCCGGGATCGCGTTCGAGCGGCGCTCGTTCTATCTTGCGCGCGCGTCCGAGGACGCAGACGAGGGGTTGTCCGCGTTCGTCGAGAAGCGCAAGCCCGAGTTTCGAGGCCGCTAGGCGGCTAACCGTCGAGCTCGGCCGGCACGAGCTCGAGCTCGTGCTCGCGTCCGCCGCGCACGACCTTCGCGCGAACGGCGCGGCCGATCACTTCGCCGACGACGACGCGCTGGAGGTCGTCCATCCCTTCGATCGGCGTGCCCTCGAGCTCGACGATCAGGTCTTCGGCGCGCATGCCGGCCCGGTCGGCCGGGCCGCCCTCGACCACCTGCGCAATCTCGACACCGCTCTTGCGGCCGAGCTCACGTGCGAGCCGCGGCGGTAGAGGCCTGGGGCCACCGGCGATCCCGAGATACGCGCGGCGGAACCGTCCCTCCGCCATCAGCGCTCCGACGATGCGCCGGGTGGCGGCGTTGATCGGCACGGCAAGGCCGAGACCTACGCCGGCGACCGCGGTGTTGATTCCGACGACTCGTCCGCGTCCATCGGCAAGCGCGCCGCCCGAATTGCCGGGATTGAGTGCCGCGTCCGTCTGGATGACGTTGTCGACCACGCGTACATTCGCGCCGGAGCGCGTCGGCAGCGACCGCCCCAGAGCCGAAACGACGCCGGCCGTCACCGAGCCGGTGAAGCCGTGCGGATTGCCGATCGCCACGACGAGCTGGCCCACGCGCAGTCGCTCTGCGTCGCCGAGCTCCGCAGGCACGAGGTCGCGTGCATCGACTCGCAGCACCGCGAGGTCCGAGAGCGGGTCGGAGCCGACGACCTCGAACTCGAGCTCGCGTCCGTCGACGAAGGAGGCGCGCCCTTTGCCCTCGGTGCGCGCGATGACGTGCGCGGACGTGAGCGTGAAGCCGTCCGGCGTGATCACGACGCCGCTGCCGCCTCCGTCGAGGATCCGGCCGCCGCGAACGCGCCGCGAGACGCGGAGATTGCCGACCGAGGGGGAAAGTCGCTCAGCGACAGTCGTGACGGCCTGCGAGTAAGCGTCGAGCGCTTCCTCCTCGGAGACCTCACTGGGCGGCAACGAGATGAACGTCAGCTCCATTTGGCCAAGCTAGCAACGCCGCCTATAGCTCCGTCGATCTGCGAAAGTCCTGGTGATGGCCGAGGTCGAGACGAGTCGCGAGGGCGCAGTCCTCACGATCACGCTCAGCCGTCCGGACGTCCTCAACGCGTTCAATGCCGCACTGCACAAGGGTCTCGCGGCTGCGCTCAAAGAGGCTCGCGGCCCCAACGTCCGCGCCGTCGTCGTCACCGGTGCCGGACGCGGATTCTGCGTCGGCCAGGACCTGACCGAGTTCCGCGAGGCTGCGGGCGACATCGGCTCACGCCTGCGCTCGACCTATCACCCGAATGTGCTCGCTGTTCGGGCGCTCGAGAAGCCTGTGATCGCGGCCGTGAACGGGGTGGCCGCAGGTGCGGGGATGTCATTCGCATGTGCATGCGACCTGCGTATCGCTGCGGATTCGGCGAGCTTCGTGCCGGCTTTCATCAACATCGGGCTCGTCCCGGATTCGGGCGGCTCCTACTTCGTGACCCGTATCCTCGGGCCCGCGCGGGCGTTCGAATGGCTTGCGTCAGGGCGGAAGCTCACGGCGGCGGAAGCGCACGCGTGGGGCCTCGTCTCCGAGGTGGTCGAGACCGATGCGCTCGCAACTCGCGCCGCCGAGGTCGCAGCGCAGCTCGCCGCGTTGCCGACGCGCGGCATCGGGATGACGAAGCGGCTGATCGATCACGCCCTCCACGCGACCCTGGAGCAGCAGCTCGAACGGGAGGCCGAGCTCCAGACGGCCGCAACGGAGACCGAAGACTTCAAGGAAGGCGTCGCCGCCTTCCTCGAGAAGCGCCAGCCCCAGTTCCGCGGTCACTAATCCTTGTTACAGACGGACATCCCGAGCTGGGTCGCCAGCTGATTGCTCTGTGAGTTGTGTTCCTGCGCCTTGGGGACGACCCCCTGCACTGCTTGTAGGTCGCCAGACTTGGCCTTGTCGCGAATCTCCTGCAGGTCGCCCTTGAGATTCCTCACCTGCGTCAGCCACTGATCCGAGAGCGCCTTCTCGCTCGCGGGTGGACGGAGCTTGCTCAGGTCATTGATGGCGTGATCGAGGACCGGAAGTGTCTTGTCGGCGACCTTCGCCAGCTCGGACAGGTTCTTCGGAGTCGCGAGCGATTTCGTCTGCTGGTTGTACTTGCCGCAGATCGCGTCGGCCTTCGCTGCGTACTCCTCTTTCGTCAGCGGCTTGCCGCTCGCGCCGCCGCAGCCGGGAAGCAAGAAAACGACCGCAAGCGCGATCAGGGCTGCCCGCCTCATCGGCACTACGGTATCGGGCGTGGCTGACGGTCGCGTCCGGATCGAACCCGGTGAGTCACTGCGCAGGCGCCGGCCCGCCGTGGTGTTCCGAGCCCCGCTCGTCCTCCCGCATTACCTCGTGCTCGCGGTCTGGACACTGCTCGTCGTGCCCCTGGTCGCGACCGCGTGGTTCGCTCTTCTGATCGAGGGCCGGCTGCCGTCCTTCCTCCATCGTTTTCTCGTTGCGTTCCTGCGCTACCAGGGCCAGGTCACTGCGTGGTTCGGTCTGCTCTCGGCCCGGTACCCGGATCCGTTGCACACGCTCGAGCATCCGCTTCGGATCGAGTTGCCCGAGCGTCCGCGGCACCCCCGGCTCGTGACGCTGTTTCGCCTCCCGCTCGCCCTGCCTGCGCTCGTCCTCACGAGCGTGTTCAGCGTCGTGCTCACGCTTGCCTCGGTCGCGGCCTGGTTCGTCGCTCTGGCGCTCGGCCGGACGACCGCGGGTCTGCAGGAGCTCGGAACTTTCTGTCTGCGCTACCAGCTCGAGACGCAGGCATACGTGACGTTGCTCACCTCTGCCTACCCGCGGCTCGCGCCGCCGTTCGTTACGACAGCGCCCGGATGATCTCGTCGTGCTCTGGGAAGCGGCCTTGCTTCTGCTTGGAGAAGATCAGCTTCCCGTCGGCGACGACGTCGAACTGGCTCTTCTCTCCCGACACGGCCTCGGCGTCGTGAGCGGTGCCCTGCTTCAACTCGGCCGCGAGACTCGCGGCCCGGCCGTCATAGCCGTCTCAGACGGGGCAGTAGAAGATCTCGACCTTCATCTGAACGAGCCTACCGGAGCGCCGGGCGGCCACCGGAAACTGGCCCAGGCTTCCCTGACTGTGCAATAACTCGACGACGGGCAGTGCAGGTTCTGGGTCCGCGAGCGACAACCGGGGAGGAGCTATGAGCTCGACCGCTTCAGATCGACCCCAGGCTGAGACGATCGTCCTGATCCACGGCATGTGGATGACACCGCTCAGCTGGGAGCATTGGGTCGACCACTACACCGACCGTGGCCACCGCGTGCTCGCGCCCGCGTGGCCCGGCCTCGACAAGGAACCGGAGGAGCTGCGCCGCGATCCGTCGCCGCTCCGCGGGATCGACATTGCCGAGGTCGTCGATCACTACGACAAGATCATCCGCGGGCTCGACAGCCCGCCGATCATCATCGGCCACTCCTTCGGGGGGCTCTTCGCGCAGCTCTTGCTCGACCGCGGGCTCGGCGCCGCCGGCGTCGCGCTGGCGACAGGTGCCCCCAAGGGCGTGCTGAGGCTGCCGTTGTCGACGCTCAGGGCGGCCTGGCCGGCGCTGGGCAACCCGGCGAACCTCAAGAAGGAGACGCCCCTGACGCCGAAGCAGTTCCACTGGTGCTTCACGAACGCGCTCAGCAGGGACGAGTCGGATTCCGTCTACCGGCGTTACTACATCCCGGGAAGCGCGCGGCCCTTCTTCCAGGCCGGGCTGGCCAACTTCAACCCGAATGCCAAGACCAAGGTCACGTACAAGAATCCGTCGCGAGCGCCGCTGCTACTGGCCACCGGCACGGAGGATCGGATCTGTCCGCCGGCGGTGAACAAATCGAACTTCAAGCAACAGCGCAAGGCTCCATCTGCCACCGAGCACAAGGAGTACCCAGGCCGGTCGCACTGGCCCGGCCAGGACGGCTGGGAGGAGCTCGCGGACTACTTCCTCAACTGGACGACCGAGCAGGCGCGATCGCGGGCGCCACAGCCTGCCGCGGCGGCGCGGCAAGAGGCGTCCATCTCTCAGGACTAGATCGTCTTGAACTGCTCGAACGGCTGCCTGCAGGTCGCGCAATAACGCAGCGACCTGCAGGGGGTCGGGCCGAAGATGTTCTCGAGCCGCGTCTCGCTCGAACCGCAGTACGGGCAGCGATGTGCGTTGCTCTGCAGCTGCACGAGCGTCGGCGCGGTTGCCTCACGCGGCGTTGGCGGCGCGAAGCCAGAGGCGCGCAGCTTCTCGCGCCCTGCGAGCGTGATGCGGTCGGTCGACCAGGAGTCGTCCAGGCAGACGTTGATCTCCGGCTCGGCGCCGAGCGCGCGAATCTGGTCTGCCATCGCATCGCGCATGACCTCGAGCGCGGGACAGCCGAGGAACGTCGGCGTGAAGTCGACACGCACGTGACCGTTCTTCACCTCGATCTCGCGGACGACGCCGAGGTCGACGAGCGAGATCACCGGAATCTCGGGATCGGGGATCTCGGCGAGCGCGTCCCAGACCTGCGCTTCCGTCACCATGTCGTGCCTGCCGGCTGCGAGCGCCGCACCATCGTCATCTCCTCCCACAGCTCGACCAGCCCGGAGGTGTGCTCGCCGCGGAGCCCGGAGTCGAGCAAGGCGGCTGCCTGAGGACGAAGCTCGTCGAGCGCAGCGGCGAAACGCGCCTCACCCTGCAGCCGGTCGAACCACATCTGCGCGTGGATGCGGTGGTATGCCTCCTCGCGGTCGATCTTCGCCGCGAGGCCGGCGATCTCGGGATCGCCGGACTGTTTCAGCCGCTCCAGCCTGATCGCGTCCGCTTCTTCGTACAGGTAGTGGCGCGCAATCGTCTCGGCCCAGTCCAGCAAGCGCAGCTCGACGATCGGCGCGCAGCGGTACTCGTCAGGCGAGCGATCGAATGCCAGCTCGTCCGCGGTCGTGCAGCGCTCGCGCGCGACGAGCTCGTAGAGAGCGCGCGCGTGACCGATCTCGTTCTGCGCGATCGACGAGAAGGCGACGTCTTCCTCGAGCAGCGGCGCGATCCCCGTCCACTCCGAGTCGCGCCAGCCGAGGATCAGCTCATCGTCAGCTATCTCCAAAAGGGTGTTCTGTCCCTTCTCGTCCATGGCCACGAGCGAAGCGAAGTCCTAACCCTCCCCCGCGGAAAGTGCGCCAGCACTTTTCGCGGAGACTGCGCGTTCACGTGCCTCCTTGAGTTTCTCCTTGAGCGGATAGCCGTCGACGCGGTGGTAGTTGCGGTTGAGCTCGTCGACGAACTCGTGGATCTCCATCACCGCGGAGCGCGGCACGATCCAGAGGGCGGTGGACTCGCCGCGGCGGCCGTACTGCTCGCGTGCGTAGACGTCCGCGAAGTGGTCGTCGGCGGCCTCGACCGAGCCGGCGTGCTGGAACGGCTGCCCTTTCCGTTCCTGTCGGAAGACTTCGTAGATCAACTTACGCAGCTTCGGCGAGCACGACCTGACGCACCCAGGCGGAGTTCTCGCGCGCCGTTCGCCTGAGGTCGAGCCGGTCCTGTGACTTCGGGCCGTGTCCGGTCACGACGCTCTTGAGCTCGTCCCAGTCCGGCTCGCTGTACTCCCAGACGCCCTCGTCGTTCTTGCGCAGGTTCGGATCCGGGACGGTGAGCCCGAGCTCCCAGATCTGCGGGACGTACCCGTCGAGGAACTGCTGGCGCGCCTCTTCGTTCCCCTGCGACTTGATCCGCCAGACGTACATCGGATCCTCTTCCTTGGCGATCGGGTTGCCGTGGAACTGCATCAGCGGCCCCCACCAGCGCGTCACCGCCTCCTGGACGAGCTCGCGCTGGTCGCCGGTGCCGTTCATCAGCGTCAGGATCACGTCGCGCCCGTGGAGGATATGGAACGACTCCTCCCAGCAGATCTTCTTCATGATCCGCGCGTACGGTGCGTACGAACATTTGAGCAGCGCCTTCTGCGAGATGATCGCCGCCGCGTCGACGAGCCACGCGATCACGCCGACGTCGCCCCATGTCTTCGTCGCGTAGTGGAAGACGTTGTGGAACTTCGACTTGCCCGAGATGAGGTCGTCGAGGCACCGCTCGCGCGGCTTGCCGAGATCCTCGACCACGCGGTAGATCAGCTGCGAATGGCCGACCTCGTCCTGCACCTTCGCGGTCAGCGCGAGCTTCCGCTGCAAAGTCGGCGCGCGGAGGATCCACTCGCGCTCGGGTAGCACGCCCATGAGCTCGGAGTTGCCGTGCATCTCGATGAACTTGATGAGCTTCGCCCGGTAGTCGTCGGGCAGCTCGTCGGTGGCCTCCACCTGACCCCCCGACTGCACGTACTCGAGGAATTCTTGCTCGCTCATGGCCTCCCTACCTAACGATCGTTAGGGTCTATTGAAGCATGTCCACCCGGAAGTCGGAGCTAACCCGCCAGGCGGCGCGGCTCTTCGCCGAGAAGGGCTACCACGGGACGTCGATCGGCGACCTCGCGGAGGCGATGGGCGTGCAGAAGGGCTCGCTCTACGCCCACATCGACTCCAAGGCCGATCTGCTCTGGGAGGTGGCCCGCGACGGGGCCGCTGCCTTTCATGCAGGGCTCGACACCGTTCCGGAGGAGCTGCCGGCGTCCGAGAAGATCCGGCTCGCGCTCCGCGCGCATCTGCGCGTGATCGGCGAGCAGCTCGAGATCGCGACGGTGTTCATCCGCGAGTGGCGCTACCTCGAAGGGGAACGTCGCGACGAGTTCGTCGCCGAGCGGCGGCGCTACGAGGACCGGTTCCGCGCGCTGTTCCGGGAAGGACGCGAGCTCGGCGAACTGCGCACCGACCTCGACGACGCGACGGCAACGCTGCTCGCGCTCTCCGCTGCGAACTGGGCGTACACCTGGCTGCGGCCGGGCGCCGACACGGACGAGCTCGCCGATCGCTTCTTCGCGTTCTTGCTGGACGGAATGCGCGGCTACGCCACCCCCTGAGAAGACTCGCCAGATGCTGTGCGTGGCATGCTCGCGCCATGAAGCGCGCAGTCCTGATCGTCAACCCCCAGGCGAGCAGGGTCACCGAGGAGGGCATCTCCGCCGTCGAGCGTGCACTGATGGGCTCGGCGTACTTACGCACGGTGCGAACGGAGCGTCCGCGACATGCCGTCGAGCTCGCACGTGAGGCGGGCGACGCCGACGCGCTCATCGTGTTCTCGGGAGACGGCGGCTTCAACGAGGTGCTGAACGGAGTGGAGCGGAGCGATCAGCCGCTCGGCTTCGTGCCCGGGGGCGGCACGAGCGTCCTGCCTCGTGCGCTGGGATTGCCGCGCAACCCTGTGGCAGCCGCCGAGCGTTTGGCCGGCGCGCTTGTCGAAGAGAGGACTCGAACGATTTCGACCGGTCGCGTCAACGCGCGGCGCTTCGCCTTCGGCGCGGGAATCGGGATCGACGCGGAAGCGGTGCGGCGGATCGACGAGCGCGGACGGTCGCCGGAGGGCGAACGGCCCGGCGACCTCGCCTTCCTGGGGACGTTCGCACGCATGCTGCTCGAGCGCCGCGGCCGGCTCGAGCCGGTGTTGGAAGTGGACGGCTACGGCCGGGCCGCGTTCGTGCTCGTCGCCAACGTCAACCCCTACAGCTTCCTCAAGACCGTGGCGATCAAGGCCAGCCCGGAGGCGGTGTTCGAAGCAGGGCTGGACTTCCTCGCACCGGTCTCGTTGACGCCGAGGACGCTGCCACCCCTGCTGCTCGCCCTCGCGACCGGTCGTCCCGCGCGCAACGCGCTACGGGGTCACGATCTCGACCGGATCGCGGTGCGCAGCGACCGCCCTCTCCCGCTGCACGCGGACGGCGAGGATCTGGGCGACGTGACCGAGGCGGTCTTCGAGGCCGAGCGCGGCTCGGTCACGGTGCTCGTCTAAATACACTTCCGCGCGATGGCCCAGGTTCTTCCGGCCGAGCGCGACCTGCGGCGCGTGATCGGCGACGCGGATGGCGCCGGCGATCGCCAGGTCGAAGGTCTCGGGGAACAGGAACTGCTCGAGCTCTACCGCTCAATGGTCCGGCTGCGTACGTACGACGAACGCTCGGTCGTCTACCACAGTCAGGGGCGCATCGGGACCTACGCGATCTTCTGGAACCACGAGGCGATGCAGGCAGGCGCGTTCCACGCGCTCGCGGACGACGACTGGATCTTCCCGTCGTACCGGGAGTCGGCGATCGGGTTGCTGCGCGGCATGCCGCCTGCGACCGTGCTGTCGTGGTGGCGTGGTCATCCGGCGGGCTGGTGGAACCCCGACGACTATCGCGTGGCCTCGATCTGCGTTCCGATCGGCACGCATATTCCGCATGCGGCGGGTCTTGCGTGGGGGAAGAAGCTGAAGGGCGAGCGCGCTGCGGCGATCGTCTTTTTCGGCGACGGCGCCACCTCGGAGGGCGCGTTTCACGAAGGTGCAAACTTCGCCGCGGTTACGGGCGCGCCGCTCATCCTGTTCTGCAACAACAACGGTTGGGCGATCTCGACGCCGGTCGAGGCGCAGACGCGGGCGCAGACGCTTGCGGACAAGGCGGTCGGCTACGGGATGCCCGGCGTGCGTGTCGACGGCACGGATGTGCTCGCCTGTTTCGAGGCGACGCGCGAAGCGGTTGTGCGGGCGCGCAACGGCGAAGGCCCGATGTTGATCGAGGCCGTCTCGTACCGCGTCGCGCCGCACGCGACGGCCGACGATCCCAGCGGGTACATCGACGCCGAGCGGGTCGAGGAAGCACGGAAGCGCGAGTGTGTCGGGCGCTTCGAGGGGTATCTGCGGCGTGCGGGGATCCTGCACGACGATCTCGCCGCGTCGATCCGGGCGGAGGCACTGGAGGCGATGCGCGAGGCGATCAAGGCAGCCGAGGCCGAGCCGCCCGCGGACGTCGACCTGCTTTTTGCGAACGTCTACGTCGATCCTCCTGCATCGTTTGGCTCGGATCTCGAAGAGTTGCGAGGCACGCTTGGCTGAGCGCTCGATCGTCGAGGCGATCAACGACTGCCTGCACGTCGAGCTGGAGCGGGACTCCTCGGTCATGGTGCTGGGCGAGGACGTCGGTCGTTCCGGTGGCGTCTTCCGCGCGACGGCGGGCTTGCGCGATCGTTTCGGGCCCGACCGCTGCTTCGACACTCCACTCGCGGAGGCCGGCATTCTCGGCACTGCGGTCGGGCTCTGCATGGCCGGCTGGCGCCCCGTGTGCGAGATGCAGTACGACGCGTTCTCCTATCCCTGTCTCGACCAGCTGATCACGCACGTCGGACGCTACCGCTGGCGGACCGGCGGGCAGATGGAGTTTCCGCTCGTCGTGCGGATGCCGTACGGGGGCGGCGTGCGAGCACCCGAGCTGCACGACGACTCGCCGGAGACGTACTACGTCCACACGCCGGGCGTGAAGGTCGCGATCCCGTCGACTCCTGCCGATGCGAAGGGAATCCTCGCTGCGGCGATCCGCGATCCAGACCCAGTCGTCGTGCTCGAGCCGAAGCTGCACTACCGGACGAGGAAGGGCGACGTGCCGGACGGCGAGCATGTCGTTCCGCTCGGTAAGGCGCGCCTGGCGCGCGAGGGAGACGACCTGACGCTGGTCGCGTACGGCTCGATGGTCGCCGTGTGCGAAGCGGCCGCCGACGCGCTCGACGACGTTTCGGTCGAGGTGCTCGACATCCGCTCGCTGAAGCCGCTCGACGAGGACGCGCTGCTCGCTTCGGCAGCGAAGACGGGCCGAGTCGTGATCGTGCAGGAGGCGCCGCGGACCTGCGGGTTTGCTGCGGAGCTGGCGGCGATCCTCGCCGAGAAGGCGATCCTGGATCTGCGCGGCCCGGTCTTGCGCGTGACGGGCTACGACGTTCCGTATCCGTATTGGCAGATCGAAGATGCGTACATGCCGTCGCCGGAGCGAGTCCTCGCCGCCGCGCGCCGCCTGCTCGAGTTCTAACGCAGGGGCGAACGAACGAGTTCCGAAACGAGTTCTCCAGCCGTCGCCCCCTCTCGACGTGCATCGTCGCCAAAAAAGGGTCCCCTGCGCACCTGTCTGTGGAAGAAAAGTCACACACTCGCAACGAAAGTCGTGTCCGCTTTGTCCCGAACGACATGTCTCGGCGAGCCATGTTGGGGACAGTCCACGCCGAGGCCAGCCGGGACTAGTGTCTGCCAGGCATGTCGGAAAGGCAGACGAATGAGCGTTTACGGCTGTGGCTCGAGCGCAGCGGCGCTGGGTTTCGCCTGCGCGATGCCGCGACGGGTGAGCTCGTGCGCGGCGAGGATCCGCGCATCCGCGTGATCAAGGTCGCCGGCGTGTCGTACCGGATCGACGCGCTGCAGGACGACGCATTCGCCCCCGGCCGGCGGCTTGCGCTCGTGGCCGAGCCGGACAACGACCACGATCCACACGCGATCGGCGTCTGGGACCGCGAGCGCCGGGTGCAGGCCGGTTACGTTCCCGCAGAGATCGCGCGCGAGCTCGATGCGGAAGAATGGCAGGCCGTCTCGTTGTGGGAGTTCTCCGAAGAGGGCAGGCGCGGCGGGTTGCGCATCCTGCTTGCGCCTCGAGGGGCCTGGATCGGAGTACCGCGCACGTGACGCACGAGATTCCACTCGAGCGGCGTACGTTGCACGGTCATTTCTCGCGTGACCTCGCGCCCATCGCGACGATCGAGAGCGGCGACACGGTTATCTTCTCGTGTCTCGACTCGGCTTGGCACGTCGCCCCCGGAGAGAAATTCGAGCCTCGCGACGAAGAGCGCGACGCGGGGCACGCACTCGTCGGCCCGATCGAGGTGCGGGGGGCCAAGGCGGGCCAGACGCTCGCTGTCCGGATCGACGAAGTCCGCGTCGGGTCGTTCGGCGCGACGCTTGCCGGTGGCTGGTCGACGCCCCTCAACGACCGACTCGAACTGAGCCAGGGAGAGAAGCTCATTCTCCACTGGAGCCTCGACGCGGAGGCCGGTACCGGCCGCGATCCGCAGGGACGCGAGGTCGAGTTACGGCCCTTCCCGGGCGTCCTCGGCATGCCTCCACCCGAGCCGGGAGTGCATTCGACCGCTCCGCCGCGCCGCTGGGGCGGCAACATCGACTGCAAGGAGCTCGTGGCGGGCACCACCCTGTTCCTGCCGATTCCGGTCGACGGCGCACTCTTCTCGGCCGGCGACGGTCACGCACGCCAGGGAGACGGCGAGGTCTCGCAGACCGCGATCGAGTGTCCGCTCGACCGGCTCGAGCTCACGCTCACCGTCGAGGACCGCGCTGAGCTGAAGACCCCGATCGCCTGGACGCCCGGCGCCTGGCTCACCTTCGGCTTCGACGAAGACCTCGACGAGGCGGCGGCCGTCGCCGTCGACGCGACGCTCGACCTGATGCAGCGCGAGCTCGACCTGGAACGTGTCGACGCACTCGCGCTTGCGAGCGTCGTCGTCGACCTGCGCGTCACGCAGCTCGTGAACGGCGTCAAAGGTGTGCATGCCGTCCTCCCTCACGACACGATAAGAATGTGACCGTGGCCTACGAGTTCAAGCTTCCCGATCTCGGCGAAGGATTGACGGAAGGTGAGGTCGCCCGCTGGCTCGTCTCCGAGGGGCAGGAGATCGGAGAGGACGACCCGCTCGTCGAGATCCAAACCGACAAGACGACGGTCGAGATCCCGTCACCCGCCGCAGGAACCGTGACCAGCATCCTGGTCGACGAAGGAAAAGTCGTCCCGGTCGGGACCGTGCTCGTCGTCATCGGCGGCAAGCCCGACGGCGAAAGGCCGCGCGCGGCGACCAAGACAGCCGCATCCGAGCGTCCCACGAAAGGAAAAGCCACGCCACTCGTGCGCAAGATCGCGCAGGAGCTCGGCGTCGACCTCGACACGGTTGCCGGCACCGGTCCCCACGGACGCATCACCGAGGACGACGTGCGCGCGTCGGCCGGTCCGAGCGAGGGCACGCGCGAGCCGTTGCGCGGCGTGAGGCGCGTGATCGCCGAGCACATGGCGCGCGCACACCGAGAGGTGCCGGCGGTGACGTGGGTCGAGGAGTGCGATTTCTCCACCCTGGATCTGAAGCGGCTGGTCCCGACCGTGCTGAAGGCGTGCGCCGACACGCTGAAGGAATTCCCCGAGTTGAACGCGCGCCTGGAGCGAGATGAGATCGTCTACCTGGATCGCTACGACCTCGGTGTCGCCGTGCAGACCGGCGACGGGTTGGTCGTCCCGGTCGTCCGGGACTGCGCCACGCGTTCGATCGAAGACCTGGGTGCGGATGTCGCCCGCCTCGCCGAGAGCGCGCGTGCCGGATCGCTCAAGCCGGAAGAGTTGCGCGGCTCGACGTTCACCGTGACGAGCGCGGGGAAGCTCGGCGGACTCATGCAGACGCCGATCGTGAATCACCCCGAGGTCGCCATTCTCAGCATCGGTCGCATCGGGCCGAGGCCGGTCGTGCGCGACGGCAAGATCGTCGCGGCGCAGATCGGCTACGTGTCGGTCACGTTCGACCATCGCGTCGTCGACGGCGCTCGCGCCGCTGAGTTCGGCCTGGCCGTGATCGATCGGATCGAGAGGCAAGCGAGGGGAGGTCGCGCCGCCTCCCGCCCGCAGGTCTAGCCGAGCTGTCCGCGGGATCGCGCCGCCGGGAAACGCGGTCGTGTGGTAGTTGACGTAGTTCGAAGGGTCGCGCAGATCGCCGCGCCGAGGCTGCCCGACGTCGAACTTTCGCCCGGTCCCCGAGCTGCTCGAGGGCGCCCGGGCACCGGGGCAGTGGCACCCGGGCGTCACGGGACCTACGGAGATAGCCGGGAACCGGTTTGCCGCTACGCGGCGGCGGCGGCGAGATGGCGGGCGAGCATGTCCTCGATTCTGGGAGCGCTCGCGCGCCCGTCGATCCTGTCGACCACGCGCTTGCCCTTCACGAGCACGAGTGTCGGCACGGCCGCCACCCGAAAACGCTCGGCGAGCTCGGGTTGCTCCTGGATGTCGACACGCATCACGCGGAGCCGCGTGCACTCCTTCCGGGCAAGGTGCGGGAGGAGGCTCTCCATGCGTCGGGCCGGGCCCGAACGCTCGGACCAGAAGAAGACAAGCAGCGGCCTGGCATCGTCGTCTCTCACTCGGTTTGTCCTGGGTTGAGTCCGCGAGGGGAACGGGCCCTCTTTTTTTCCCTGCAAACAGGCCGCGCAAACTACACTCGGTTACCGATGGGAAGCTGGTATTGGATCGGTGTCTGTGCCGGGCTCGGCGTCGCCGCCGGCGTGGTGCTGGCGGGATTCCTGATCGGCACGCGAGCCGCGCTGACCGCTGCGCTGGTCCTCGCCGCAGGCGCGGGTGTCGCCGTCGGCTTTGCCCTCGGCCAGTGGGACGAAGCCGTAGGCGGCGGTGTGGGCGGTGCGCTCGGTTCCATCGGCGCGGCGCAGCTGGTCTCGGGTGCACTCCGTCGTGGCGGCTCCCGGTTCGGCACGGCGATCTTCATCGCCCTCGCCGCAGTGGTGCTCGCGGCCGTCGCCTGGATTCCGGTCGCGGGGTATTTGGAGGCGACGCTCCTGCCTGCATTGGCCGTGCGCCTGCGCGGCCGTGCCGGCGAGCGCTACGCCGGGTTGCGTTCGCTTGCCAAGGACTAAAAACCTCATCCTGATCGTCATCGACGGGTTGACGCCGTCGATGTTCGAGGCGGCGCTCGGTGACGACCGCGCGCCGGCCCTTTCGTTTCTCGCCGAGCGGGGGTCCTATTCTCGCGCGATCTCGACGTTCCCCTCCCTGACGCCGGTGTGCCTCTCGTCGATGGCGACCGGTGCGCATCCGGACGTCCATCGCATCCCGCACCTCGTCTGGTACGACCGCGAGCGAGCGCGGCTCGTCGAATACGGCTCCTCATTCGGAGCGGTGCGGGCCGCGGGAATGACGCGCTCGCTCCTCGACACGACCATCAACATGAACCGGCTTCATCTCGGCACGGACGCAGTCACCGTCTACGAAGCGCTCGAAGACGACGGGCTGACCGCGGCGGCCATCAACATCACCTGCTACCGCGGGCGCACGCCCCACCTGCCCACGCTTCCGGGGCTGACGATCCCGGCTTACGGGCCGAAGCGCTTCTTCTTCTACAACCTGTTCGAGTCGGATCCGACGGGCGCGCCGCTTGCCGTCTTCGGACGGTCACACGGCTCAATCGACGGCTACGCGGCCGCGGTCGGCCGCTGGCTCGTCACGCGTGACGGCTTCGACTTCCTCGTCTACTACCTGCCGGACTACGACTTCGCCTCTCATGCGCACGGGCCCGACGACGCATTCGAAGCCCTGACGCGCAGCGACGCCGCAGTCGGCGCTCTCCTCGACGCGGCCGGCGGACCGGACGAGTTCCTCGAGCGCTACGCGGTGGTTCTCTGCTCCGACCACGGGCAGACGCACGTCGACCGGCATGTTCGCCTGGAGGACTCGTTCGGAGACCTCGACGACGTGCTCGTCACCGCGTCGAACCGGGCCGGGATGATCTACCGGCTCGGAGGGGCAGCGCCGGATGCACGGGCGCTCGCGGAGCGGCTCGACGAGCAGGAGTCCGCAGAGACGGTCTTGTTCCTCGAAGGAGCGGACGCGATCGCGCGTCGCGAAGGAGAGGAGCTCCGCTTCGCCTCGGGCGTGGGTGGATGGACCACGACGGGGGACGAAGGCTTGCTCGGGTATCCAGGCGGCCTGGAGAGAGCGTGGGCCGCGCTGAACAATCCGAACGCCGGCGAGGTGATCGTCTCCGCTGCCCCGGGATTCGAGTTCGCCGATCTCGCCGGCCGCCATCACTCGGGCGGGGGCAGTCACGGCTCCCTGCGGCGCGGCGACTCGGAGGTCCCGATGCTGACGATCGGGATCGACGCGCAACCGCAGTCCATCGTCGAGATCGCGCCCGCGGTTCTTCGGCATTTCGGGGTGGCGCCTCCCGCCTACGCCCGTGCGCTCACGCGTGCCGCCTGATTCCGCCGCCGAGGCCAGGAGCCGGATGGTCGACGCGCAGCTGCGCGGCAGGGACGTTGTCGACGAGCGTGTGCTTGCCGCTATGGAGCGAGTCCCTCGTGAGCTCTTCGTGCCCGAGAAGCTGCGCGATCGCGCCTACGACGACGCTGCGCTGCCGATCGGTGACGGCCAGACGATTTCCCAGCCGTACATGGTCGCACGGATCTGCGAGGCGCTCTCGCTGACCGGAGTGGAGCGGGTTCTCGACGTGGGCACGGGCTCGGGCTACCAGGCCGCGGTGCTGGCCGAGCTCGCGGCGGAGGTCGACACGATCGAGCGCATCCCGGAGCTCGCCGAGCGTGCGCGCGCGAACCTCGAAGCCGCGGGTTACGGCCGGGTCAGGGTCCACGTCGGCGACGGCTCGCGCGGTCTTCCCGACCGTGCGCCCTTCGATGCGATCGCGGTCGCCGCAGCAGCCCCGGAGCTGCCGCGGACGCTCTACGAGCAGCTCGAGCCGCGTGGACGTCTGGTGGTACCGGTCGGGCGGCGCGGGATGCAGCGCCTGGAGGTGATCGTCCGCAGCCCGGAAGGCCCTGCCGTCCTGCGCTCGGTGCCGTGTCGCTTCGTCCCTCTCCTCGGCGCCGAGGGGTTCTGAGCGTTTGCGTCCGGTCGGTCCGGGCAGGATTGCGGCTGGATGAGGGAGAGAACGGGAGACGAGCTGCTGGCCCTGCCGGTCCGACTGCACGGGATCCAACTGGGGCGCCCTGTCGACCTGCTCCTCGATCGCGATGCCCAGCGGATAGTGGGGCTCGAGGTTCTCTGCGGCGACGAGGTGCACCGCTTCCTGCCTCTGCCGACGGCAGCCGTCGGCCGCGGAGAGATCCGGATCCTGTCACCGCTCGTGCTCCTCGAGCAGCGCGAGCTGGACTTCTACCGCTCTCGGACGCTCGCCCTGAGCCGACTGCGTGACGGCGTGGTCGAGCGGAACGGGCGGCAGCTCGGGCCGCTACGGGACGTCGTCGTGGCCGAGGACGGGCGGGTGGTCGCCGCGATCGTCGACCACAACCGGCTCCCCTTCGACGCCGGGCTGCGTTTGGCTCCCAGACGCCGCTCCGCCGCTTAACAGCTAGTTTCTCCAGCCGCATGGACGAGCGGGACGCAGCCGTCGTCGTGGGTTTGCGTGCCCGCGTCAATCAAGCCCTGCGCCAGCGACGCAACTGGGAGGAGCTGGCGAAATTCTGCGCGGTGGGGGCATCGGGCTACGTCGTCAACCTGATCGTCTACGTCGCTCTGCTCGACGGCGCGGATCTGCACTACCGCCTCGCGGCGAGCGGTTCGTTCCTTGTCGCCGTCACGAACAACTATCTGTGGAACCGACTCTGGACCTTCCGCCGCGACCGTGGCCATTTTGGACACCAGGGCCTGCGGTTCTTCGTGATCTCGGTGATCGTCTACGTCGGGAACCTCGCCATTCTCACGCTGCTGGTCAAGCTTGGGGTCGGAAAGATCGTGGCGCAGGCGATCGCGATCGTCACCGTCACGCCGGCAAACTTCATCGGCAACAAGCTCTGGTCGTTCCGGAGACTGCACTGAGGCTGGTCCTGTTCGCGGCCGTGGCCTTGCTCACGGCGGCGAACCTCGTTCCTGCTGCCTCGGCGGCTGCCAACACGCGGCTGACGAAGGAACGCGCCACCGTGCTCTTCCTCGAGAACGACAAGGTTGCGGACTGGCTCGACCGCTATCCGCGCACGGGGCGTGTCACCGACGCGACCTACGAGGCCGATTCGTCGAAGTGCTCCGCCGGGACGCACGGCGGCTGCTGGAACGTCACCGTCACATGGAAGAAGAACGACAAGGTCGACGCCGGCGTGATCGCGACCGGCAAGGTCGACGACCGCACGACTCGCGTCACCGAAGCTTGGACCGGCCCGCAGGTCGCATGGAAGATGGCGCGCGGCTACGAGGGCGCATTCGGCGGCAAGAAGATCAACAGCCTCCGCTACTGGCTTCCCTTCTGCTTCGTGTTCCTGCTTGGGCTCGCGGACTTTCGCCGGCCGCTGTCACTCCGGAACCTCGACCTGGTTGCGCTGCTCTCCTTCTCGGTATCCCTCTGGTTCTTCAACCATGGGAACGTCTTTACGAGTGTGCCGCTCGTCTATCCGCCGCTCCTGTACCTGCTGGCACGCTGCGTCTGGATCGGCGTGCGCGGGCGTCCCGTTCACGCGGCGCGCCCGCTCTGGAAGCCGGCGGTGCTGCTCGCCGTGGCGGTCTTCGTCATCGGCTTCCGCATCGGCCTCAACCTTGCGGACTCCAACGTGATCGACGTCGGCTACGCAGGGGTGATCGGCGCCCAGCGGATCTCGGCGGGCGTGATGCCGTACGACAATTTTCCGAAGGAAGACGAGCTGAAGGCATGCGGCCCTGCCGACTCGGCGGGAGAGATCCGCGACCGCATCCAGTTCAACGGCCGCTGCGAGTCTGCGAATCCGCTGGGGGACACGTACGGTCCGGTTGCCTACGAGGCGTATCTGCCCGGCTACTGGATTCGCGGCTGGTCCGGGAAGTGGGACAAGCTTCCGGCAGTGCACCTCACGTCGATCATCTTCGACGTCCTGTGCGCCCTCGGGCTCGGCCTCGCCGGCTTACGCTTCGGCGGACGCTGGCTCGGCGCGGCGCTCGTGTTTGCGTGGGCCGCCTTTCCGTTCACGCAATACGCGTCGATGTCGAACACCAACGACATGATCGTGCCGGTCTTTCTCATCTTCGGGTTCTGGCTGGCGAGTTCTCCCTGGTCGCGCGGCGTCTCCGTCGCTCTCTCCGGCTTGACGAAGTTTGCGCCGCTGATCGTCGCGCCCCTCTGGCTGACGTATCCGGGGCCGGTCCGGCGACCTCGCCCGGCGCTTGCGTTCGCCGCGGGATTCGTCCTCGCAACGGTCGTCGGGTTCTCCATCCTGTTGCTCGACGGCCACCCGATTCAGGCGGCGCAGACGTTCTACGAACGCACGCTCAAGACGCAGATCACGCGGGAGTCGCCCTTCTCCCTCTGGGACTGGGCGCAGTATCACGCGCGCGGAATCCCGGATCTCCACGTCCTGCAGCGGGTGCTCGAGGGGCTGCTCGTGCTCGGGGCCGTGGCGGTGGCGTTCGTGCCGCGCACCAAGACACCGCTGCAGCTGGCCGCGCTGACGGGGGCGCTCCTGATCGGCTTCGAGCTCGTACTCACCCACTGGTCCTGGCTGTACATCCCGTGGTTCTTCCCCTTCGTCGTGTTCGCTCTGCTGTCGAATGGGCCTGGGCATTCGATTGAAGGATCAGCCGAGGGCGTTAGTGCAGACGGCCGCACGGGCGAAGCCCGCACGGCCTTTATCGGCGTCGCCTAGTCGACGGGACTGTCGAATGGACGTTGTTATTCGATTGAACGATGAACCGAGGGCGTTAGTGCAGACGGCCGCACGGGCGAAGCCCGCACGGCCTCTATCGGCGTCGCCTAGTCGACGCCTTGGCTTCAATGGCCGTGAACAGCAACACGCAAGCGTCTGAACGCTCGGTGGTCGCCGCGGCGTTCGCGGCGATCGCGCTTTTCGTGGTCTCGTGGACGCTGCTGCACGTCGGCTTCTACAAGCACAAGCAGTTGATCGACACTCCGGTCTACCAGCGCTACGGCAATGCGATTGCGGACGGAAAGGTCCCGTACCGCGATTTCGAGGTCGAATATCCGCCCGGCGCACTGCCCGTCTTCGCCTTGCCGGGGCTTGCCGAGCCCGGCAGGGACCAGCACGTCTCCACCGGTTTCCGTCGCTCCTTCGAGACGATCATGTGGTTGTGCGGAGCGGCCGCGCTCGCAGCGATGGCGGTGGTCCTACGTGCGCTGCGACGCAGCACACCGAACGTCTGGGCCGCCCTTTGCTTCGCGGCAATCACGCCGCTGCTGTTGGGGTCGGTCGTCCTGAGTCGCTTCGACCTCTGGCCGGCGGCGATCGTCGCCGCTGCCCTCGCCGCGCTCGTCTCGGGCCGACTCCGCCTCGGCCACGCGTTGCTCGGGCTCGGCGTCACCGCGAAGCTCTATCCGGCCGTGTTGGTGCCGCTCGGTGTCGCGTTCGTGTGGAAACGTGCCGGCCGGCGGGAAGCGCTCGTCTGTCTGGGGCTCGCGCTGGCCGTCATCGTGGCGGTCTTCGCGCCTTTCGTCGTCCTGTCGCCCGGCGGGGTCTGGCAGAGCCTCAGCGTGCAGTTGAGCCGCCCGTTGCAGGTGGAGAGCCTGGGCTCGGCTCTACTCCTGGTCGGCCACCACGTGTTCGGGCTGGGTGTGACGGGAGAGACGAGTCACGGCTCCCAGAATCTCGGTGGCAGCACCGCCGACGCCTTGGCGATCGCGTCGACCGTCGTGCAGGCGGCCCTGCTGCTCTGGATCTGGGCATCGTTCGCCCGCGGACCGGGGGGCCGGGAGGCGCTCGTTCGTTCGAGCGCGGCCACGCTCTGCGCATTCGTCGCGTTCGGCAAAGTCCTGTCGCCGCAGTTCCCGATCTGGCTGATTCCGATCGTGCCGCTCGTGCGTGGGCGTCGAGGGCTCCTCGCGAGCGCGATCCTCGGCGTTGCGCTCATCCTCACGCAGACGTGGTTCCCGTCTCGCTACTTCAGGCTTGCGCTCGACTTCGAAGCTGGGCTTTCCTGGCTGCTCCTGGCGCGCGACCTCACGCTGGTCGCGCTCGCGGCTGCGCTTACCGTGGCTCTCCGTCGTCCAGCCACCGCTCGCTAGCGCTCGTTACAGCGGCACGCGCACGGCCTCGCAGCTCGTTGCACGGCCGTTCGCGTCGCACTCGACCAGGACGCCTTCGATCCGCACGTCGCCGGACGCCGTTTCGAAACGCACGGGCATACCCGTGCGCATCGCTCTGATGGCGAGCTCGGCCTGGACGCCGATCACGGAGTCGTGCGGGCCGGTCATCCCCGCGTCCGTGATCGCCGCCGTGCCGCCCGGCTGAACGCGGGCGTCGTTCGTCTGGATGTGCGTATGCGTTCCCAGGACCGCGGTCACCTTCCCGTCGAGCCACTTCGCCAGAGCCACCTTCTCGCTTGTCGCCTCGGCGTGCATGTCGACGACGATCACCGGCGTGCGCTTCTGCGCCTCGTCGACGAGCTCGTCGATCACCTCGAATGGACCGACCGGCGGCCCGAGGAAGAGCGCGCCGATCAGGTTGATCACAGCGACCTCGGTCCCATCGGCCGCCGTAACGAACGTCATTCCCTTGCCCGGAGCGCGCTTCGACAGGTTCGCGGGCCTGATCAGGCGGTCGCTCTCCTTCAGGTACGGCACGATCTCCCCGCGCCGCCAGACGTGATTGCCGAGCGTGATCGCGTCGACGCCGGACGCGAGCATCTTGTCGGCCAGCTTGGGCGTGATGCCGACGCCGTCCGCAAGGTTCTCGCCGTTCAGGATGCAGAGATCCGCGCGCAGCTCTTCGCGCAGCGAAGCGAGATGCTCCTCGATGGCGCGACGGCCGGGCACACCGACCGCATCCGCAATAAAAAGAATTCTCACGGAAGGATTCTCGCGGGTTACCGAGCGAAGCGAAGGTCTAACTCATGACCGCGGAAAGTGCGAAGCACTTTTCGCGGATTAGGGTAAGAGAGTCGCGGCTGCGCGCAGCTCGATCGCCACGTGATTGCCCGCGTCCTGCGTGAACTTCGACAGCGCCTGCTTCTCGACTCCGGACAGGTCGAGCACGCGGCCGACCTTCGTGCTCGACGCGGCGATCATCGAACCGACGGTGAGCGCCGGGTCAGCGCTCAGATGCGTAAGCGAGATCACGAGTGACGGTGCGGCGGACGGTTGGATCTCGATCAGCGAACCGTAGGGCCGGCCGTTGAGGGTGTAGTCCGAGATCCCGACGATCGTGCCGTCGACCGGCGCGTAGACATCCGTGCCGGGCAGCGCGCCGACGTCGAGGGCCGCGGTCTGGCCTCCGCTCAACTGGTAGTAGACGAAGCCCGCGCCGCCGCCGCCGAAGATCTTGTGCGCGAGTCGCGAGAGTGCGCTTTCGTTGCCCTGGCGCCCAAGCGGGCTGAGCGGCAGCGCGCCGTCACCGGAGGAGTGATAGCCGATCGCGGTGACGCGGCTCTGGGCGATCGGCAACTGGATGCGCAGTCCGCTGTGCAGAGCGACGGTGAGCGGCGTCGGCGGTCCGACCGGCAGCAGCCGGCTCGCCGGGCCCGGCAGCGCCTGAGAGGGCTCGCGCGTCGCTCCTTGCCCGAACGCGGTGATCAGGAGCGTCCCCAGCAGGACGCCGCAGACGACGGTCAGGACGATGAGGCGTCGCGCCCGGTGGGGCATGGGCTGGCCCCGCGGACGCTGACGCGCCGCGGAGACTCGGCGGGCGGGGGCCGGCATCCGCGGCACCGTAACGGACCCTGACCCCTCCTTCAACCGATGAGCGGGCCGACTTTGTGACAGTCGAACCTTCGGATCCACCTGCGTTTCTGCCCACATTTCGTGACGGTCGAGGGCGAGGTTGCCGTCCTCGACCCAGTCCCAGTCCCAAGCAGGGGGTCGCTGCACCGGGAACCGTAGGACGTCGGCTGTACGATCACCCGCATGCCCGGCAGGGCCAAGATCGAGATCCCGCGCTGGATCCAACTGGCCGGGTTCCCGGTCCTGTTGCTGTTTCTCTGGGTGATGGCGGGCGCGGTCCGTCACGTCGTCTTTCTGTTTCTCGTGGCGCTGCTGATCGCGCTGCTGCTGAGCCCGGTCGTCCGGCTGGTGCAGAGGGTCCGCATCCCTCGCGGCTTCGCAGTCGCGTTCGTGTACCTCGTCTTCGCGGTTACGTTGATCGCCGCCATTGGGGCTCTCGGGACCGTGGTCGTCAGTGAGACGAAGACGGCCGCGAAACGGGTGGATTCCTACTTTACGAACGTGAACGGACGAACCGGTATCGTCGACGCCGACCGCGACGTCAACCGTCTGCAGCACTGGCTCGACACGCATCGCCTCGGCAGCATCAATGTCGAGAATCGCGGCCACAAGTTCGTGCGCGACATCCGCAAGCACGACATCGGGAAGTACACGAACGATGTCGTCAATTTCCTCGAGGGCGCGGCGATCTCGATCGGGAAGCTGCTCTTCAGCGTGATCGTCGTCCTCGTCGTGTCGATCTACATGCTGCTCGACTTTCCCAAGCTCGAACGGCGGATCAACAGGCGGTTTCCACCCGAGCAGGGCTCGGAGCCGCTGCTGCTCCGCATGGAGCGGTCGCTGACGAGCTACGTGAAGGGACAATCACTCGTCTCGCTGATCATCGGCACGAGCGCGGGCGTGGGACTGTGGCTCTTCGGCGTGCTCGGTTGGCTACCGCACGGGCAGAAGTACGCGCTGCTCTTCGGCGCCTGGGTCGCGATCACCGAGCTCATTCCGTACCTAGGACCGTGGCTCGGCTCGATCCCGCCGTTCCTCTACGCGCTCGTCGTCCATCCCGTCTCTGCGATCTGGGTCGCGCTCCTCTTCCTCGCGATCCATCAGGTGGAAGGTCACGTCGTCGTTCCGAACGTCATGGGGAGCGCGCTGCGGCTGCACCCGTTGCTCGTCATCTTCGGCCTGCTCGCCGGCGGCGAGATCTACGGGTTGCCAGGCGCGCTGATCGCGCTGCCGCTGCTTGCCGCCGCCCGCGCGATGTGGGAGTTCTTCCACGAACGGCTGGGGCTCGAGCCCTGGGACGACACGGAGGCACTCCCGGTCGAAGTCGGCTTGGAGGAAGCGAAGCCTCCTCCGGCTGCGGCGAGGCGTTGAGCGACACCGTCCTGCGCGCGCGCCAGGTCGCGCGCCGTTTTGGCCCGCAGGTTGCGCTCGAGCCGACCGGCATCGACGTTCGTGCCGGCGAGGCGCTCGCGCTGATCGGCCCGAACGGCGCGGGGAAGTCGACCTTGCTCGCGCTGCTCGCCGGCGCGCTCGAGCCGAGCGCCGGGACGATCGAGCGTGTCGACGGCGTCCGGGTCGGCTGGGTGCCGCAGCGCGCGGCGTTCTACGACCGCTTGACGGCTCGCGAGAACCTCGAGCTGTTCGGGCGACTCGAAGACGAGCCCCATTACGCGGGGGTGGCGGAGGAGCTCCTCGTCCGGTTCGAGATCCCTGCGGACCGGCCTGCGCATACGCTGTCGGTCGGAAACCGCCAACGGCTCAACGTCGCGCTTGCCCTACTCGGCAGTCCCCGTGTGCTGCTCCTCGACGAGCCGACCGCAGCGCTCGACCCGGGTCAACGGCGCCGGCTCTGGGAGACGGTGACCGCGCTGCGGGACGAAGGCGGCTCCGTGGTGTTCGCGACGCAGAACCTGGAAGAGCCCGAGCTGTACGCCGACCGCGTCGCAGTGCTGCAGCGAGGGCGGCTGACGTTCGTGGGGCCGACCGCTGAGTACCGCGAGCTCCACGCTGAGGAGATCTTCACCTGAGACGCTCGGCACTCGTCTTGCAGAAGGACCTGCGTGTGCTCGTGCGCTCGCCACTCCTGCTCGGCGTCCTGATCGCCTATCCGCTGCTCGTGGCAGGGCTCGTCGGCCTGGTTGCCGGCTACGGGAGCTCGAAGCCGCGCGTCGCGCTCGTCGACGAGGATCACCTGCCGCAGCTGGTCTCGGTCGGAGGGCACCGGTTTCGGATCCAGGACGCGATCGACGAGGTCGGCAAGAACGTCGATCTCGTCCGGATGGATCCGGTCGAGGCGCGCCGTGCGCTTGCGACCGGCCGCGTCGTCGCGACTCTGACGGTTCCGCCCGGCTTCCTCGCCGACCTGAAGAGCGGCCTCCACTCGCCGAGCCTTGTCTACCAGGTCACGCGTGGCGGGATCTCCTCGCGCGTGACCCAGCAGGTGCAGGCGCTGGTCTACGGGCTCAACCGCCAGTTGCAGACGGCGTACGTCCAGACCGACTTGAAGTACGTGCAGCTCATCGTGACCGGGGGCCGCGCGGAGTTCGGTGGCCGTACCTACGACGTCCTCGGTTTGGCGCGGATGGAGAAACTGCTGCAGACCTTGCCGCCCGGCCCGCAGCGCGACCGGATTGC
>WNGD01000743.1_pt1 | contig 57962 bp, 53 predicted proteins | sample 5400671 | NCBI WGS metagenome assembly WNGD01 (sample SAMN13153369, study PRJNA577476) | soil metagenome | isolation source: 40 cm soil or saprolite under grassland replicate 2 | place: USA:California | collected 2016-06-15 | reverse complement strand
TCCTTCTTGATCTTGTGGTAGACGACCTCGCTCTCGTACTGCGCCGACACGCCGCCGAGGTACTTCTTCTCCGCCTCGGGGATCCCCAGCTTGTCCCACGTCCCGCGGATGTCCTCGGGCAGCTCCTCCCAGTTCTGGGCCTGCTTCTCCGTAGAGCGGATGAAGTAGTAGATGTTCTCGAAGTCGATCCCGGAGAGGTCGGCTCCCCACCACGGCATCGCCCGCTGCTCGAAATGCTTCAGGGCCTTCAGCCGGCGCTTCCGCATCCAGTCTGGTTCGGACTTGCGGGAGGAGATCTCCTCGACGACCGCTTCGGACAGTCCACGCTTGGGTTCGAAGACGGAGTTCGACTGGTCCTTCCAGTCGAACCGATACCCCTTGCTCAGCTCTCGAAGGTGCTCCTCTTGGCTGACGGCCACGACGTGTTCCCCCTTCTCATCGATCGAGGCGCTCGGCCCCACCGATCACGCCGAAAGTCTACCCCAGGGGTCGGATTCGCAACCGGTCTCCGCTCCCAACCGGTCGTGCACCGGTAGGGTCGAACGATGGGGTCCCGGCCGGTCGTCCGCAGACGACTCGACGCGGCCGCGATGGTCGCCGGGCTTGCGCTGTTCGGGCTGTGCGCGCTGGTGGCGGACGATGGACGGGTTCCCGCGCCCGAACGCACCGTGTTCTCATGGATCAACGGTCTCCCGAACGGCCTGTCTGCCCCGGCACATGCCGTGCAATACCTCGGCGTGCTCGCCGTCGGGCCGATCGTCGCGGTGATCGCCCTGGCCGCGCGGCGGCCGCGTCTCGCGGCCGCCGCACTCATCGTGACCGGCCTCAAACTCATCGCCGAACGGGTCGTGTGGCACGTGGTCGCACGCCAGCGGCCGGGAGTGACCGAGCAGCCCGGGGTGGTGATCAGGGCTGGGACCCCGACCACGGGGCTCTCGTTCGTGTCTGGTCATGTCCTGCTGGTGACCGGGCTCGCGTGGTGCGTGACGCCGTACCTCCATGGGGCGTGGCGGTCGGCGCCGTGGATCGTGGTCGCGCTCGTCGCCTTCGCCCGGATCTACCTCGGGGCCCACAACCCGCTCGACGTCCTGGGTGGGTTCGGGTTGGGCCTCGCGATCGGCGGCCTCACGAACCTGACCGTCGGCGTTCCCGGACAGCCGGCACGCCGGGTGTCCGACGCATAGTGAGAGGCTCAGCCGACCGCGGTCGGGCCCGCCACGTCGTGCAGACGGCCGGTTCGGACGTCGTAGACGAACCCGGACACCGTGACGCCTTCCGGGAACCCCTCGGTCGCACGGATCGCATCGATGTCGTCCCGAGCGCTCTGCTCAGGATCCGCGAAGCTGAGGAACTCGATATCCACCTCCACCCCGGCCTGGTCCCGGATCATGTCCCGGAGCACGGGGTCGGTGAACTTCGTCATCCCGCAGTCGGTGTGATGGATCACGGCGAACTGCCGGGTCCCGAGCAGCCAGCTGCTGATCAGCAGCGACCGGATCGCGTCCTCGGTCGCCCGGCCTCCCGCGTTCCGGATCACATGCGCGTCGCCGATGTGGAGCCCCAGGAACCTCCCAGGGTCAAGTCGGGCATCGATGCACGTCAGGACGGCGAGAGGCCGCGCCGGCGAGATCTCGAGGTCCCCCCTTGTCGAAACCTTCCGCGAACGACGCGTTGGCTTCCCTGAGTCGATCCACCTCCGACATGTCTCCTCACCCGAGCTCGACCGGCGCGCCGACGAGCGAGCCGTACTCGGTCCACGAGCCGTCGTAGTTCTTGACGTTCGGATACCCGAGCAGCTCCTGCAGCGCGAACCAGGTGTGCGAGCTGCGCTCGCCGATCCGGCAGTAGGCGATGACATCGCGGTTGGCGGTGATCCCCTCGGCTTCGTACAGCGCCCGGAGCTCGTCCGCGCTCTTGAACGTGCCGTCATCGTTCGCGGCCTTCACCCACGGGATGTTCGCTGCTCCGCCGATGTGCCCGGGAACCTGCGCCTGCTCCTGCGGAAGATGATCCGGGGCAAGCTTCTCCCCGCGGTACTCCTCGGGCGAGCGGACGTCGACGAACCCCGTCGGCGATCCGACCTTCGAGATCACCTCGTCGCGGAGGGCGCGGATCTCCGGTCGCTCCTCGCCCAACAAGACATGGTCGGTCGGCTGATAGCCGGGCACGTCCTGGATCAACTCGCGGCTCTCCAGCTCCCACTTCTTCCGGCCGCCGTCCAGCAGCTTCACGTCGTCGAACCCGCGGAGCTTCAGCAGCCAATAGGCGTATGCCGCGAACCAGTTGTTGTTGCCGCCGTAGAGGACGACCGTCGTTCCCGATCCCACGCCGGCGCCCGAGAGCAGCTCGGCGAAGCCGCCTTGATCCAGGTAATCGCGACCGACCGGCGTATGGAGGTCGGTGGTCCAGTTCCAGCCGACGGCGCCGCGGATGTGCCCTTTCTCGTACGCCGTCGTGTCCTCGTCGACCTCGATCACTCGGACATCGGGGTCGTCGAGCTGTCCCTCGAGCCAGTCGGTGGAAACCAGGACATCGGGGTTCGCGTACTCGGTCATGGGGATGATCCTCCTTGGTTCGACGCGGTGCGTGGATTACCCGGGATGGGATGGTGCTCGCCCGTCAAGGTCGACAACACAAGCGCGACGGGATCATGAGGCCGACGAGTCCACGGGCGCGCGTCCGGATCACGATCCTCATCCCTGCGGTTGGGTTCGACGCTGGTTGTACTCGTGTTGCAGGTGCAACGTCAACCGAGCATCAGAAGATGCCGAGCGACGCCTTCGCCTCGTCGGACATCAGCTCCGGTGACCACGGCGGCCGGAAGACGAGCTCGGGCCGAACGTCGTCGATCCCCTCGATCGGCGCCAGGAAGGCACGGATCTGGTCCTCGATCAGTGGCCCGATGGGACACCCCATCGTCGTGAGGCTGTACGTAATGTCGACGCCTCCATCGTCGTGCACATCAACGCTGTACACGAGTCCCAGATCGACGATGTTGATGCCGAGCTCGGGGTCGTAGACCTGCGTCAGTGCCTGCAGGACCCGCTCGCGAAGACCGCCCTCGGGGGCCTCGCCCGCCGTCACGGGGGTCTGCGTCGCCACGTCGTGCTCATCCATCGGATCGCTCCCACCCTCGTCGTTCGTTCTTGTCGGCCATTCGTCCGGCACGGATATTTCGGCATTATGCTTGCCTCAACGATACCGCCCCTTCCGTCGAGGAGACCGATGTCGATCCGTGCCCTCATCGTTGATGACCATCCCGTCACCCGAGAAGGGCTCCGAACAGCCCTGGAGCTCTCCGAGGACGCCGTGGTCGTGGTCGGCGAGGCCGGCAGTGGGGAGGAGGCCGTCGAACAGGCTCGGGAGCTCACGCCGGACGTCGTGTTCATGGATGTCCGGATGCCCGGGATGGACGGCATCGAAGCGACCCGCAGGATCCGGGAGGCTTCGCCGGAGACGAAGATCATCCTGATCACGATCGACGAGTCCCGCGGGGCGATCTCCGAGGCGATCCAGGCGGGGGTGTCGGGATACCTGCTCAAGGACGCTTCTCCCGATGCGCTCGTCGATGCTGCACGCAACGCCATCGAAGGCAACGCGGTGATCCACCCACAGCTCACGAAGACCTTCATCGAGGAGGCCCAGGCGGTGGGGGAAGAGCCCAAGACCGCCCCGCTGTCCAAACGCGAACGCGAGATCCTCCAGAAGGTCGCCGATGGGGCGACGACTCGACAGGTTGCGACCGAGCTCGGAATCTCGCCCCACACGGTCAAGACCCACCTCGAGCGCATCTTCGAGAAGCTCGGCGCCAACGATCGGGCCCAAGCGGTCGCGATCGCGATCCGCACCGGCATCGTGCACTGAACCGGCTTCCGCTCGGCCGTTCGACCCCCTTCGGGGTAGCTCGCTCAACCTCCGAGAGGGTCGGCCGATATCCCCAGCAGATGGCGACCGTCCTGCTCTTCGACTCGGCGGACGAGGTCGCGCGCCTGCAGTACCACATGATCCACGCGGCGCCCGATCTCGAGATCGAGGTCACGTCCGACGCGTTCCGCGCGGTGGAGTCGACCGCCCGGACGCGTCCGGACGTGGTCGTGGTCGACCTCGGGCTCGAAGGTCCCACCGGTCCGGAGCTGGTCCGACGCCTGCGCGCCTCCTCGCCGACGACGAGCGTCGTCGCTCGCTCGACCGGTCGCGATCCTCAGCGCATCGCCGAGACCCTGGCCGCGGGGGCGGCCGGGTACGTCTTGCGGGATGAGGGTCCCGAGGTCGTCCTCGGAGCGGTCCGTGCCGCGCTCGACGGGAGTGTGGTCCTCTCGTCGATGGTCGCCACGGCGTTCGGGGCCGAGGTTTCTCGGACCGTGGTCCGCGCGATGGAGCTCGAAACCGAGCTCGATGAGCTGCGAGCGAACGTGTCGCAGGGCACGTCGGCGAAAGCGGATTTCCTCGCGAACATCTCCCACGAGCTGCGCACGCCCGTGACGGTGGCCAAGGGGATCGCCTACGTCCTGCGGAACCCGAGCGTTCCGCCCGCGGAGCGCGAGCGATTCATCGAGCAGCTGCAATCGTCCTTGGACAACCTGATGCAGATCGTCGAAGAGATCATCACGATCGCCGAGCTGGAACGGGGCACCTTCGCGCTTCAGGTCGCCAACGTGGATCTCGGTCCGCTCGTCCGCCACGCGGTCGACGAGGTATCCCGTTCCTATCCCTCCGTTCCGATCACGGCGCAGCTGCCGGACACGTTCCACGCGATCGCGGATGGCGCTCGCGTGGGCGGGGTCGTCCGCGAGCTTCTCGACAACGCCTGCCGCTACTCCCCTCCCGGCCATCCGGTCGAGCTGCTGGTACGCACGCTCGACGAAGGAGTGGTCGTGACGGTGACCGATCGTGGCGAGGGACTGGACCGGAGTATCGCCAACCAGGCGTTCGACCAGCCGTTCTCCACGGGCGAACCGACGCTGCGGAAGGAGAAGTCCGGTGCCGGCGTGGGTCTGCACCTGGCACGCCAGATCATCCTGGAGCACGGCGGTGTGATGTGGGCCGATCCGCTGCCCGGCGGTGGCACCCGGATCTCGTTCTGTCTGCCGATCCGGGAGGGGCAACGGCTCGCCGCTCCCCCCGTCGGTGTCCCCTAAGCCACGCGATCCGTGGTGGCGGTGGACGCCGGTGAAGGCGTATCCTCCGCCCGGGAGACCCACTGGGTGCAAAGAACGATCCTCGGGTTGGTCGTGATGCTCGCCGCCCTGAGCTGCACGGGCGTCGGTGCGCGCACCCCCCACCCCGAACACCCCGCGATCCTGGTCCGTCCGACGGGATCGCCCTTCGTCCGGGTCACGGCCGGCTCGGTGAGCGGACTCGTCCCCCACGGATGGGATGCCCTCCCGGTGGACGGGAAGGACTTCCACGAAGGGTTCGTCGCGTCGCCCCACCCCGGTGCGTGGCCTGAGATCCGAACGAGCACGGCTGGTTTGGTTGCCACCTGGGTGGACGCAACCCGCGTCGGCGTCCCGAGCGACCTGTACTACCTGGCCGCGACGGGGCCGTTGCTGTCCGAGCTCCGCGACCAGCCGGGGTGCACATCGTCGTTCCAGAAGGTGTTCGCCAACCACCTCCCGACCTTCCTCCATGGTGCCGCCGATTCCGCCGGCGATTTCGTGGCGCGAGGGGGCGGGGTGTGTCGATCCCACACCCACCCGGCGACCCGCTGGTCCTACTTCGTCGCCGCGCCGGGGTTCGGGCCCGTCGGTCGTATCGGGATCCCTGGATCGGGTCTCTACATGGTCGTCGCGGCGACCCGAGAGTCGCCCCGGGCGCGGAGCATCCTCGCCGATCTGCTCGCTCACGTCCGCTTCGGGCGGGATGGCATCGGGGACTTCGAGCGGGCGGCGCGGCCGTCGGTGGCGCTCTAGCGCGGACGGCGATCCACGAACGGAGGCCGCACGACGGTGGCGCCCCCGCGACGGCCCCTGATGTCCACCTCGACCTCCGAGCCCACCGCGGCGACATCTCCGGGCCAGAGGTAGGCGAGCCCGATCCCGGTCTGGAGCAGCGGGGAGAAGGTGCCGCTCGTCACCTCTCCGATCACCAGGTCTCCCTCGAACACCGGGTAATGCGCGCGCGGGATGTGTCGCCGCTCGTGCATCCGCAGGCCCCGGAGCCGGCTCGGGAGTCCTTCGCGCTCCTGACGGACGAGCGCCTCGCGGCCACGGAAGTCCTCCTTGTCCAGGGAGACCGCCCATCCGAGTCCTGCCTCGAACGCCGTGGAGGACTCGAACAGGTCCTGCCCGTAGAGCGGGTAGCCCATCTCGAGCCTGAGCACATCACGAGATGCCAATCCGCACGGCGCCCCGCCGAACGTCGCCATCGCGCCCATGAGCTCGCGCCACAGATCAACCGCGATGTCCTCGTACGTGTACAGCTCGTATCCGACCTCTCCCGTGTATCCCGACCGGGTCACGATCACCGGTCGACGGTGGAACTCCGATCCCGCGCACCGCATGAAGGTCAGATCTGCAGCTTCCGGGAAGAGCTTCGTCACGATCGACGGTGACGCCGGACCCTGCACCGCGAGGAAACACCAATCCTGGTGGTACATCAGGTGGACGCGGTCGGGCGCGACCGCTTCGCCCAGGATCTGCAGGACGCGCTGGGTATTGGATGCGTTCGGCACGACGAAGTACCGATCCTCGCTCAAGCGGTAGACGATCAGGTCCTCGATCACGCCGCCACCCTCGTTCAATACGAGGTTGTATTGCGCCCCCCCGATGGTGACGGCGGACACGTCGTTGGTGACGACTCCCTGGAGCAGGCCGAGCGCCCCTGGTCCGGCGACCTCTACCTTGCCCAGATGCGTCAGGTCGAACAGCCCGACTCGCTCGCGGACCGCGCGATGTTCCGCGAGCGCCCCCTCGTACTCGATCGGCATCAGCCACCCGCCGAAGGGACCGAGCTTCGCACCGAGCGCGGCATGCTCCGTCTCGAGCGGCGAGTGCTTGAGATCGGGTGCGGCCTCCATCGGCGGCATCGTACGCGCGGGCAAACGGGTAGGCCGCCTGGTCGGGTGTGGGAACGCAGGTAGACTGGCTCTCCGCATGGCCGATCCGTTCGATATCGTCGTCATCGGAGCTGGTACCGGCGGCTATTCCACCGCCCTGCGTGCCGCGCAACTGGGCAAGAGGGTCGCCATCGTCGAGCAGGACGAACGCCTCGGGGGGACCTGTCTGCTCCGCGGCTGCATCCCCACCAAGGCGTTGCTGCAGTCGGCGGCGGTGATGGATACCGTGGAGCGCGCATCCGACTGGGGGATCAAGGCTGCGGGCGAGCCCGACTGGTCCGCGATCGTGGCCTTCGAAGATTCGATGGTCGACAAGCTCGTGAAGGGGCTCACCGGACTCGTCAAGCATCGAGGGATCGAGGTCGTCTCGGGGAGGGGGCGGCTCCGTGCTGGTCCGGCGGTGGACGTCGGGGACCAACGGCTCGAGGCCTCTGCCGTGGTGATCGCCAGCGGGTCGCGTCCGAGGATGCTTCCGGGGCTCGAGATCACCCCCCGCATCATCACCAGCGACCAGGCCCTGTGGTACGACCGCATCCCCGCCTCGGCGGTCGTGATCGGCGCGGGAGCCGTCGGCCTCGAGTTCGCATCGCTCTACCGATCGTTCGGAGCGGAGGTGACCCTGCTCGAGGCGCTGCCTCGCCTGGCGCCGCTCGAAGACGACGAGGTTTCCGCCGAGATCGCGAAGGCTTTCCGGAAGCGCGGCATCACCGCGGCCGCGGGTGCGGCCGTGAAGGAGGTCACCGACACCGGCGAGGCTGTCCAGGTCATCTACGAAGCGGAGGGCGCGTCGCACGGCGTGACGGCCGACATCTGCCTCATCGCCATCGGCCGCGAGCCGGTCACCGACGGGCTCGAGCTCGAGGCTGCCGGCGTCGCGATCGACGATCGAGGCTTCGTTCAGGTGGATGAGCTCCTGCGGACGACCGCGGCCGGCGTCGTTGCCGTGGGCGACGTGGCCGCGACCCCGCTGCAGCTCGCGCACGTCGCGTTCACCGAAGGGATAGCGACCGCCGAGCGGCTCGCTGGGATCGACGTGGCGCCGATCGAGTACGCGAACATCCCTCGCGTCACGTACTGCACCCCGGAGATCGCCAGCGTCGGCCTGACGGAAGCGCAGGCCGGTGAGACCGGCCGCACGCTTGTGACCGAGAAGCTCGACTTCCGCGCGATCGGCAAGGCGAACATCGTGGGCGAGGGTGGCTTCGTCAAGGTCGTCGCCGAGGCGGGCGAAGGCCCAGTGCTCGGGGTGCACATGATCGGACCGCATGTCACCGACCTGATCGCCGAAGCGATGTTGATCACGTCCTGGGAGGCGACGCCCGGAGACGTCGCCGCGCTGATCCACCCGCATCCGACCCTGTCCGAAGGCATCGGCGAGGCGATGCTCGCGCTCGCCGGCAAGGCGCTGCATTCCGCGTGAGGAGGACCGTGGCAACCAAGGTCGAACCCGATGCCGCAGCGAGCGGCAGACCGCTCCCCGACGACCGGCTGAAGGAGATGCTCTACTCGTTGAAGCTGGCTCGTCACTTCGATGAGCGGATGGAGGCCCTCTACCGTCAGGGTCGACTGCCCGGAGCCATCTACTCCGGCCGTGGTCAGGAGGGGACGCACGTTGGCGTCGCCTATGCGCTCGAACCCGAAGACTCGTTGTTCCCGACGCACCGCGACCTCACGGCGCAGCTCACGAAGGGCCTGGATCTCAAGCGGGTCATGGCGCAGTTCTGGGGCCGGATCGACGGATACCTGCGGGGCCGGGATGGCAACAGCCACATCGGCGACTGGTACGGGCACCGCACCTACGCCGTGATGTCCCACCTGCCGATCGCCTATCCGGTCGCATGCGGTGCAGCGCTCGCGTACCAGCGTGCCGGGAGCGGGCACGTCGCCCTCGCGATCTGCGGCGACGGAGCGACGTCGAACGGTCGGTGGCATGAGGCCCTGAACACCTCCGCGGTGTTCCGGCTGCCGGTCGTGTGGGTCGTGAACAACAACCAGTTCGCATACTCGACACCGAATGCGAAGGAGTTCGCCGTCCCCACGATCGCCGAGCGCGGAGCCGCCTACGGGATGCCCGGCATCCGCGTGGACGGGACGGACGTCCTCGAGGTCTATGGCGTCGCCCGTGAGGCCGTCGAGCGAGCCCGGAGAGGCGACGGACCCACGCTGATCGAGGCGGTTTCGCTCCGGTGGCGTGGGCATGCCGGCCACGATCCGGCGAAGTACGTGCCACGGGAGTTGCTGGAGCACTACATGCTCTCCAAGGACCCCGTGAAGAACTTCGAGCGGTACCTGAAGGATCAGGGCGTCGTGACGGACGAGGACGTCGCCGACATCCAGTCGCGGGTGGAGCGCGAGTTCGAGGAAGGTCACGAGTACGCCCTCGCGTCGCCGTTCCCCGAGCCCGGAGACGTCACCAAGGGCTGGTGGGTCGAGGACGGCTACTGGGTCGGCGAGCCCGGCCGAGCCGGCGGCACGGAGGCGGGCTGATGGCGACCCAGCAGGTGGAAGCCGGCGCGGCCGGGCACGGCGCCGAGCCGCGGGGCAAACGCGGCGAAGACGGGCAAGCCACCTACCTGATCGCCATCGCCGAGGCGCTCTGGGAAGAGATGGAGCGTGACGAGCGCGTGTTCATGCTCGGTGAGGACATCGGTGCGTATGGGGGCGCCTTCAAGGTCACGGAAGGGTTCATCGAGCGGTTCGGGCCCGAGCGCGTGATGGACACCCCGATCGCGGAAGAGACGATCGTCGGCATGTCGGTCGGCGCCGCGATGGAGGGGCTTCGGCCCGTGGCTGAGTTCCAGTACGCCGACTTCATGTCCAGCGGCTTCGACGAGATCACGACGGTCCTGTCCCGCTACCACTACCGAGCGGGGGTGCCGCTGCCGGTCGTCCTGCGGGGGCCGAGCGGCGGCGGGGTGCGGGCGTCGAGTTTCCACTCGATCAATCCCGAACCGTGGTACGCGTACGCGGGCGGGATCAAGATCATGTGTCCCGCTTTCCCCTCCGACGCGAAGGGCCTGCTGAAATCCGCGATCCGCGACGACAACCCGAGCCTGTTCCTCGAGCACAAATGGATCTATCGGCGCATCAAGGAGCAGGTCTCCGAAGACCCCGAGTTCCTCGTCCCGATCGGCTCTGCGGACGTCAAGCGGGAGGGGACCGACGTCTCGATCATCACGTACGGCGCGATGGTCCACAAGGCGCTCGAGGCCGCCGAGTCGCTCGCACAGCGGGGCATCTCTGCGGAGATCGTCGATCTTCGCACCGTCTACCCGCTGGACGAGGAGACGATCCTCCGCTCGATCGAGAAGACGTCACGCGCGCTCGTCCTGTACGAGTCGTACCGGTTCCTCGGGATCGGGACGGAGGTGGCGGCCGTGATCGCCGAGAAGGCCTTCGAACACCTGGATGCGCCAGTCGTCCGGTTGGCGCCGCCCAACGTGCCCGTCCCCTTCTCGCCGCCCCTGGAAGATGCGTTCCTGCCGCAGATCGCCGACATCGAGGCGGCCGTCGACCGGCTGGCCGGCTGGTGAGGAGGACGAGGTGACGACGATCCAGATGCCGCAGCTCGGGGAGACGATCGTCGAGGGCACGATCCTGAAATGGCTGAAACGCGAGGGGGACGCGGTCGATCGCGACGAGCCGCTGTTCGAGATCTCGACGGACAAGGTGGATACCGAAGTTCCCTCGCCCGTGGCGGGCACTGTCGCGAAGATCCTGGTCGAAGAGGGCACGACGGTTCCCGTCGGGACGGCTTTGATGGAGATCGACGAGGTGGGGGCCGCTTCAGCTGACGCTGACGGAGCCTCCGGTGGCGCGGCTTCCTCACCCTATTCGTCGGCCGCGGAGTCTGCGGGAGCTGCTCCGGAACCCTCCGAGACCGCGGCCTCCTCAGAGGGGTCGTCAGCCGCGCCACCTGCGGCTCCTGCGGCGGCCCCACCTGCGGCTCCTGCACCCGCGCCTGCGGCGGCCCCGGCTCCAGCACCGGCTGCTGCTCCTGCTGCGGCGATGGCGAACGTGCCGGATCGGGGGCCGCGTTCGCAGATCCTTTCGCCGCTCGTGCGGCGGTTGGCGAAGGAGCACGACCTCGACCTCGCTCAGGTCGCCGGAACCGGGAGCGGCGGCAGGATCACGAAGGCCGACGTGATGGAGGTCATCTCCTCGGGTGGCGCGCGGGCGGCCGGACCCGCGACCGCGGGTGCGGCCGCGCCTGCGCAGCCGATGCCCGCGCCGAGCGCGGGCATCGGCGAGGAGGTCGTGCCCGTCTCGCACATCCGACGAGCGATCGCCGAGCACATGCTCGCCTCAACCCAGACCACGGCGAGGGCCTGGACGATGGTGGAGGTCAACGTCGATCACCTCGTGAGACTCCGCGAGCGGATCAAGGCCGCGTTCGAGGAACGCTACGGCATCAAGATCACGTACCTCCCCATGGTCGTCCGTGCCACGGTCGAAGCGTTGCTGGAGTACCCGGACGTCAACGCGCGGTTGGATGGCGAGAACATCGTCCGTCATCGGTTCGTGAACATGGGCATCGCCGTCAGCTACGACGCGGGACTCATCGTGCCGGTCGTCAAGGGTGCCGACGGGATGAACACGATCGGCGTCGCTCGTTCGATCGCGGACCTGGCGGCGCGCGCCCGCTCCCACCAGCTCAAACCCGATGAGGTGCAGGGAGCGACGTTCACGATCACCAACCCCGGTCCGTACGGGTCCATCGCGAGCGTCCCGATCATCAACCAGCCGAACGTCGCGATCCTGTCCTTCGATGCGATCGTGAAGCGCCCCGTGGTGATCGACGATGCGATCGCGATCCGGAGCATGGTCAACATCTCGATGTCGTGGGACCACCGGGCGATCGACGGCGAGCTGGCGACGCGGTTCCTCGCGCGCGTGAAGCGGAACCTCGAGAGCTGGGACTTCGCGGAGGATCTGGGCGTCTGAGGGACGTCCATGCCATGCCGGTTCCCGCCTGGCTGATCCGATCCGGAACGGTCCCGTACGACGTCGCGAACGCGGCGATGCATCGGCTCGCGGAGCGACGGCTCGCCGACGAGATCCCGGACACGATCATCCTCCTCGAGCACCCCCCGGTGTTCACCGCGGGACGTCGCGCGAAGGTCGACGAATTGCTGTGGTCCCCGGATGAGGTCGAAGCGCGCGGCGGGCTCGTTCGGATGATCGACCGAGGCGGGTCGTTCACGTACCACGGGCCGGGCCAGCTCGTCGGCTATCCGATCATCGGGCTCGGGTCCAGACCGGACGCCGTGGACTACCTCCGCCGCTTGGAGGAGGCGGTGATCGGCATCTGTGGGGATGTCGGCGTCGCGGCCGAGCGGCGCGCCGACGTGCAGACCGGCGTGTGGGTCGGCGACGACAAGATCTGCGCGATCGGCGTTCGCCTGATGCGCGCGCGCGTCACGCTGCACGGGTTCGCCCTCAACTGCGAGACCGACCTCTCATGGTTCCGCGGCATCGTCGCCTGCGGCCTCCCCGACCACGGACAGACGTCGCTTTCGGAGCAGCTCGGACGGCGTGTGGCGGTCCCCGACGTCATCCCGATCGCCGAACGGCGCCTGGCCGACGTGTTCGACCTCTCGTTCGTGTCCGCGCCCGTCGAGATCGTGTCGCCGTTCCAGGTCGCCGGTGCCGTCTGACCCGCGGGTCCATCCGTCGGCCCTCGGCTTCGAACGGGCCGTGACGGACTACGAACGAGGACGACCCGGGTTCCCCGACCGAGCCATCGGGTTCCTCGACGATCGGTTGTCCCTGGCTCCGGGTCGAACGCTCCTCGAGCTTGGCGCGGGGACGGGGAAGCTCACGTGTCTGCTGGCACCGTCTGGGGTGCGCATCATCACGATCGAGCCGCTCGCCGGGATGCGCGAGGCCCTCAGCCGCGCCCTCCCGGACGTGGAGGTCCTCGACGCCGTGGCCGAGGACCTGCCGCTGACGGAAGGTTCTGTCGATGCGGCGGTGGTGGCGCAAGCCTTCCATTGGTTCGACGGCGAACGTGCCCTGGCCGAGCTCGGACGGGTGCTCGAGCCGGCGGCACCGATCGCTCTCGTGTGGAACGTCCGCGACGAGTCGGTCCCGTGGATCCGGGAGCTCACGGCGCTGATCGAACCGTACCGCGGCGACACACCGAGCCATCGCTCGCTCCGGTGGAAGGCCGCCTTCGATGCGAGCGACGCGTTCCTGCCGCCGGAGCTCATGTCGTTCCCGTACCTGCACGCCACCACCCGCGAGCGGATCGTGGCTCGCGTCGTGTCGATCAGCTTCATCGCCACCCTCCCGGCTGAGGAGCGCGAGTGGGTCGCTGCCGCCGTTCGGCGGATCGTCCCGACGGACGAGGTCGCGTTCGCGTACCGGACGGATGTCTGGATCAGCCGCGTGCGACCAGCGGCATGACCTGAGGTTCAGGCTTCGGCGACGATCGCGTAACGAGGGCGTCTGGTCAGCGACCCGAGCGGCCACGGTTCCCGCCGCTCCGCAGCCCACTCGACGTCGAGGAGCCGCTCGAGCTGCACCGCATGCCAGCCGGCCGCGAGCACGGCTTCGACGAACGGCGCCGGCGTCGTGGTTCCGACGAGGGGGAGTCGGCGCACCACGTCATCGGGATACGGCCCGTGATGATCGCCGGCGACACCCCGGATCCGTTGGATCGCGGCGGCGACCCCGTCCTTCACCTTGACCAGCCGCCCCTCCCCGCCCCACGAACCCTCGAACAGGACGAGACGACCGGAGGGCGCAACGCCACGCCAGGCACCGAACGCCGCGACGGGATCCGGGAGCGTCCATGCGACGTGTCGTTCGATCACCGCATCGAACGGTCCACCGGGCGGCGATTCCGCCGCGCCGACCACGAACGAGATCGCCGAACCACGCTCCTCCGCCTTGCGGCGAGCGCGGTCGAGCATCCCTTCGGAGAGATCGAGCGCCGTGACCTCATGGCCGAGATCAGCTGCGAGCAGCGATAGGGAGCCCGTGCCAGCGCCCACGTCGAGGACGCGCGACGGCGGCGGCGGGAGGAGACGTCGGAGCACCGCCCTCCAGGCGGCAGCCTCCACGGGATCCTCGATCGAGTGGCCGACCGAACGGTCGTAGTGCTGCGCGTCGGCGTCCCACCAGGCCCTGATCGAGCCGTGCAGATCGGGCGTCGTCATGGACTCCCTCGGTCCTTTCAGAACAGTGCCGACGCGAGCCGACGCCGATATTCGGGGACGAGCTCGTGCTCGTCCCCGAGCACCGCGAACGCCGTGATCAGGGCGTGCCGGGCACCGTCACGATCCTCGGCGAGCGCAGCGATCATGCCAGGGAGCGCGGCCGACCAATCGCCCGCCGCCGCGAGCCGCTTCGCCGCAGCCAGCGACCCGTCGCCCGTCTCGTCTGTCCAATCGTGGACCTCGAGCGCCGCATGGATGCGTTCGGCCTCCGGCGCCGGAAGATGCTTCGCCACCAGCGTCCGGGCCTCGTCGAAATCGCCGCGATCGATCAGCAACCTGGCGAGTCCCAAGGCCGCCTCCTCGTTGTCCGGGTCGTCCGCGAGGGCGTCGCGGAACCCGCGCTCCGCCGTGGCGACGTCGCCGGACTCGGCGGCCTGCTCGGCGTCTTTCGCGTCGAGCTCGGCCGCGGTCGGCAGGATCGAATCGATGAACCGGTTGACCTCCTCTTCCGGATAGGCCCCGATGAACATGGAGACCGGCTGGCCGTCGCGGAACGCGACGACGGTCGGGATGCCCTGGGATCGAACGGCCTGCAGGAGTGACTGACCGACACCGTTCGCGTCGATGTCGACCTTGGCGAGCAGGAACGCCCCTTCCCGCTCGGCAGCGACCTTCTCCAGCATCGGCCCGAGCGTCCGGCACGGACCGCACCACTCGGCCCACAGATCCACCACGACGGGCCGTTCGCTCGAACCCTCGATCACCGTTCGTTCGAACGTCTCGTCGGTGACCTCGACGACATGTTCCATGGTCGTGCTCATGCTAGGAGAGTTCCTTCCCTTCGGATGACCGGGCGCCACCAGCACACCGTCACCCACGCCAACACCTCGACCTGCCGGGGTTGTTCCCGTGACGCCGCCCGGAGATCGGTCTGCCCTCCGGTGTAGACTCCCCGGCAGGGTGCGAGGAGGCACGACGTGTCCGCGCAGGTGACCGAGACGGACCACGGGTCCCCGGGCCTCGCCGTCGACGATCTGCTGGCCATGCACCGGACCATGCTGACGGCTCGGCTGATCGACGAGGCCGCGCTCCGACAGAACCGGATGGGACGTGCTCCCTTCGTCGTCCCGGTCTCCGGCCACGAGGGCTGCCAGATCGGAACGGCCTGGCCGATGCGCAGAGGCACGGACATCTGGGTCCCCTACTACCGCGATCTGGGCGTGGTCTTGGTCGCGGGGATGACGCCCGAGCAGATCTTCCTCGGGGTGTTCTCGAAGGCGACGGATCCGACATCGGGCGGACGACAAATGCCGAGCCACTGGAGCTCGAAGGAGCTCGGGATCGTGAGCCATTCCTCGCCGATCTCGACCCAGGTACCGCACGCGGCGGGGATCGCCTACGCCATGAAGTATCGGAACGAAGATGCCGTCGTCGCCAGTTGGTTCGGGGAGGGCGCAACCAGCGAGGGTGACTGGCACGAGGGCCTGAACATCGCCGCGATCCATCGCCTGCCGGTCGTGTTCATCTGCGAGAACAACGAGTACGCGATCAGCGTTCCGCAGTCCAAGCAGATGGCCGTGGCGGATGTCGCGAGCCGCGCGGAGGGGTACGGGATCCCCGGGTTCGTGGTCGACGGCAACGACGTGCTCGCGTGCTATCGCGTGATGAAGGATGCGCACGACCGTGCCCGCGCTGGCGATGGACCCTCCCTGATCGAGTGCAAGACCTATCGGTACCTGCCGCACACCTCCGATGACGACGACAAGACCTATCGGTCGCGCGAGGAGGTCGAGGAGCGTCGGCAGCACGATCCCATCGAGCGGTTCGCGACCTACCTCGTCGACGCCGGCATCACCGATCGCGCCGCCCTCCAGACGGTTCAGGGCGAGGTGAGGGCCCAGGTCGAGTCCGCGATCACGGCCGCCTGGGACGCACCCGATCCGGATCCATCGACGGCGACCCGTCATGTCTTCGCCGAGGACGACGCGTGACGGAGAAGAACCTCGTCACGGCGATCCGCGACACCCTCCATGACGAGATGGCGGCGGACGACCGCATCGTGCTGATCGGTCAGGACGTTGGCGCGCGTGGCGGTGTCTTCAAGGTCTCCGAGGGATTCATGACCGAGTTCGGCGAGCAGCGTGTGGTCGATGCGCCGCTCGCCGAGTCCGGCATCGTGGGGGTCGCCATCGGGATGGCGCTGCACGGGCTGGTGCCGATCGCCGAGATCGAATTCGCGGACTTCATCCATCCGGCGTTCGACCAGATCCTTTCCGAGGCGTCGCGCATGCGCTACCGGACCAACGGCGACTGGGGATGCCCGATGGTCATCCGGGCGCCGTGTGGCGGCGGGATCCACGGTGCCCTCTACCATTCCCAATCGATCGAAGCGTTCTACGCGCACATCCCGGGGGTGAAGGTGGTGATGCCGTCGACGCCCGCCGATGCTGCGGGACTGCTTCACACGGCGATCGCCGACCCCGACCCCGTGTTGTTCCTGGAACACAAGAAGTGCTACCGGCTGATCAAGGGTGAGGTTCCGGATGTCCCGCAGACGACCCCGATCGGTCTGGCCGACGTGAAACGCGAAGGCACGGATCTGACCGTCGTGAGCTACGGCTACGAGCTCCACCGCTGTCTCGATGCCGCCGCCCGGCTCGAGGAGGACGAAGGGATCCATGCCGAGGTCGTCGACGTGCGCACCCTGGCGCCCCTCGATATGGAGACGATCCTCGCATCGGTTCGCAAGACCGCACGCGCGATGGTCGTGTACGAAGACAACCGGACCTACGGCGCAGGCGCCGAGATCGCCGCGACGATCGCGGAGCGGGCCATGTTCGACCTGGACGCGCCGATCGTCCGGATCGGCGGACCGGACATACCGGCGATGCCCTTCGCGGCGGCGCTCGAGCACTACTACATGGAGCCCGAGCCGGATCACATCTTCGTTGCCATGCGCGACCTCGCGCACTTCTGACCCCCGGCACCTAGAGACCAGCCCGGACGACCTACCCGGAAAGCCCCTGCCCGCGAGCGGGAAGCCCCGAACGGGGAAGTTCAGACGCCTCCTTCCCCGCCCGATAACCGGTGGGACGTGCCCCAACGTGTGCGGCCATCCAGCCCCCCGCGGCGGTCGAACGGGCGACGCGACGTGCTCATCGTCGCGACGGCCGTGGCCGTGCTCTTCGTGGTGGGCAGCGCCCTCGGCGTCTTCGCGCGGTTGCAGGATCGCCTCGCGTCCGACGGCCTCGGCGAGGCGCTCGGGCTCGCGCTCCTGGGGTTCGTCGGCATCGCCGTCCTCGCGCTGCGTCGGCCGTCGCGCGCCGACCGGGGGCCGCTCGCTGAGCCGGCCGACGCTCGGCTCCGAGCGCTGATCGAGGGTTCTCCCGCGATCTCGTACACCTGGGACCCGGCGACACACCGCCATCTCTACGTGAGCCCGCAGGTGGAGCAGCTCCTCGGCGTCTCTCCGGAGCGCTACCGGGATGACTGGGTGGACTTGATCCACACCGACGATCGGGAACGCGTCCTGGCCTCGTCCGCGGACGCGGACGAGGCCGGAACGCGGTTCGTCGCCGAGTACCGGGCGTACCGCCCGGACGGAGAGGTCGTCTGGATACGCGACGAGGCCAACAACGTCGCGTTCGACGACGGTGACGGCACGATCCTCTCTCAGGGGGTGATGTACGACATCACCGCTCGCAAGGCGGCGGACGCTCGAGCGGTCGCCGCCGAACGCCAGTTCCAGACGTTGGTCGAGCGGGTCCCCGCGATCGCCTACGTCTGGGACGGGGCGGACGTTCCGGGCCTGGCGCCGGCCACCTACATCAGCCCGCAGATCGAACATGTGCTCGGGTACGACGCTGCGGATTGGATGCGTGATCCAGCGGCGTGGCAGGATCACGCGCACCCCGACGACGCCTCGCGCGTGCTCGACGCTTGGGGCGCCGCCGTCGCGGAACGCCGGCCCTTCGTGGACGAGTACCGGATGCGAGCCGCGGACGGATCGTGGCGATGGCTCCGGGACGAGGCCAATCCGGTCGCGGAGAGCCGGGGAGGGAGTCTCATCTATCAGGGCGTGATGTTCGACATCAGCGAGCGTCACGACGCCGAAGACCGACTCCGCGAGGCGGAGGAACGGTGGCGCACGCTCCTCGAGCATCTCCCCGTCGTGGCCTACATGATCGATTCGACGCGCGAGGGCGAGGTCGGCGAGCGATGGGTCGCGCCCGGCATCGAGGCGCTCGTCGGCGTGCGCCCCGACGAGTGGCTCGGCGATCTGCAGACGTGGGCGCGGATGCTCCATCCGGATGACCGGGACGACGTCCTCGCTCGGTGGGAACGAACCGCCCGCATGGGTCTGCCGTTCGACATGGAGTACCGGATGATCCACCGAGACGGACGGGTCATCTGGGTGCATGATCAGGCCGTCTCGGTGCTGAGCGACGGTCGGTTCTACGCCGAAGGCGTGTTCTACGACGTGACGGCTCGCCGGACGGCCGAGCGTGCACTCACGCACGCTGAGGATCGGTTCCGGAGCCTCGTCGAGCGGCTCCCCCAGATCGTCTACGTCGAGGACGCGATCACCGGGGAAGACGTCTATGTCAGCCCGCAGATCGAAGCGGTTTACGGTTACACCCCGGAGGAATGGACGCAGGACCCCGGGTTGTGGGAGCAGAGCATCCATCCGGACGACCGCGCCTGGGTGTTGGCCGCCGATCAGGAGGACACCGGGGACCGTTGGAGCGTCGACCACCGTTCCATCACGCGTGACGGCCGCGTGATCTGGATCCACAACGATGCAGAGTTGTTGCGGGACGGTGAGGGCAACCCGCTGTACTGGCAAGGGGTGATCTACGACATCACCGAGCGTAAGCACGCGGAGGAACGCCTCCGAGAGGCGGAGGAGCGGTACCGCACACTCGTCGAGCAGCTTCCGGTGGCCATCTATACGGACGCGACCGACGATCTGAGTACCGCCCTCTACATCAGCCCGCAGTACGAGCGACTGACCGGATACACCCCCGAACAACGGCTGATGGACCCCGGTCTGTGGGTCCGCATGCTGCATCCCCACGATCGGGAGCGCGTGCTCGTGGAGTCGAAACGAACGAACGAAACGGGAGATCCGTTCGATGTCGAGTACCGGGTCGTTCGGGCCGACGGAACCGTCGCGTGGTTGCACGACCACGCGATGGTGGTCGCCGCTCGGGACGGCAAGCGCCAGTGGCACGGGGTCCTCCAGGACATCACGGCGGAGAAGGCAGCCGAAGAACAGCTGCGCGAGGCGGAGGAGCGGTACCGACAGCTGGTCGAGGAGATCCCCGCCATCACCTACCTCGATGAGTTCGACCCGACCGACCCCGATCTCTGGCCCACCATCTACATCAGCCCGCAGGTCGAGACGATCCTCGGGTACACGCCCGAGGAGTGGCAGGCGAACCCGCGGATCTGGCACGAGATGATCCATCCGGACGATCGCGAGCGCGTCACCGACGCGGAACACCTTCACTACGTGGATGGCGAGGCGCTCGACGTGGAGCACCGTGTCACGGCGAAGGACGGCACCGTCCGGTGGCTGCGCGACCAGGCCTCGATCGTCCGGGACGAGGATGGACGGCCGCGGTTCAGCCACGGGCTCCTGATCGACGTCGGAGAGCGCAAGGCGGCCGAGCAGGCGATGCACGACGCCGAGCGCCGATACCGATCCCTGATCGAGACGCTTCCGTCGGTGACGTATATCGACACGCTGGGCGAGGAGTCCATCACGGTCTACGTGAGCCCGCAGGTTGCCACGATCTTCGGGTACGGACCCGACGAGTGGCGATCGACCGATCGGCTCTGGCGCAGTCGTCTGCACCCCGACGATCGCGAGCGGACGCTCGATGCGGTCCGTGCCCACGCCACGACCTTGGAACCGTTCGACGCCGAATACCGGTTCCAGCATCAGGACGGCAGTTGGATGTGGGTCCGGGACCAAGCGGTCGTGATCCGCGACGAAGAGGGGACGCCGCTGTTCTCCCAGGGCGTCATGCACGACGTGACACGCGAGAAGACGGCCGAGGGAAGGCTCCGCGAAGCCGAAGAGCGCTACCGCGGCATCGTCGAGCACGTGCCCGCCGCGATCTATCTCGACCGGGCGGACGCCAGCATGGAGTCGGTCTACGTCAGCCCCCAGATCCTCGACATCGCGGGAGTGACGCCGGAGCAGTGGTTGGAGGACGCCGAGCTGTGGCTCCGCCTCATGGATCCGACCGAGCGCGATGCGGTCGGGGCGAGCTACACCCTCGCGGCGACGTCGGGGATGCCGTGGAGCGCCGAGTATCGCCTGCATACCCCCGACGGACGCACGATCTGGGTGCACGACGAGACCACGTTCCTCCATGCCGACGACGGCACGCCGCTGTACCTCCAGGGCGTCATCTTCGACATCACGGAGCGGAAGCTCGCCGAGGAGGCCCTCCGCGAGAGCGAGCAGCGAGAGCGCGACGCCGCTGAGCGCTTGCGGGCGCTCGACGAGATGAAGAACACGTTCCTGGCGGCGGTCTCCCATGAGCTCCGGAGCCCGCTGACATCCATCCTCGGACTGTCACTCACGCTTGAACGAACCCCGGAGATGCCAGACGCCGATCGGGGGGATCTGCTCCGGCGATTGGCCCAGAACGCATCGAAGCTCGACCGGCTGCTCAAGGATCTCTTGGACATCGACCGGCTCAACCGCGGCATCGTTGAGCCGCAATACCGGGTGACCGATGTCGGTGCGCTCGCGCGACGGACGGTCGAGAGCCTCGACATCCTGACGGGACGGGAGGTCGTTGCCGAAGCCGATGCGGTCGTGATCGCGGTCGACCCGGCCAAGGTCGAACGGATCGTCGAGAACCTGCTCATGAACGCGGCCCGGCATACGGCCCCCGACCGCCGGATCTGGTTGCGGGTGGCGGCGCGGGACGGTGGCGTCGCGCTCACCATCGAGGACGACGGGCCGGGCGTGCCGGCCGAGATCCGCGCAGCGATCTTCGAGCCGTTCCGCCAGGGTCCGACGGCCTCCCCGCATGCACCCGGGACCGGGATCGGGCTCTCGCTCGTGGCCAGGTTCGCCCAGCTCCACGGTGGCCGAGCGTGGGTCGACGAGCGCGAGGGCGGCGGTGCCGCGTTCCACGTCTTCCTCCCGGGACAACGCGATGGGGCTCCGGCGGCCGCTGCGCTCCAGGACCGCGGGGACGAGGGCGGTGCACAGCTGTCGCGCGCGGACGTCCGATGAGGCTCAGACCGACGGCGTCCGGTCGCACCCGAGGTACTGCACCACCGCGTCGTAGGCGCCGCCGAGGCGGCGCGCCGGCGCGGCCGCTTGGGCGGCGACCCCCGAGAACCGATCGTCGTCGCCGACCCCGTGGAGGAGGTCGCCGTAGTCATCGCGAGCATCCGAGAGTGCCTGGCCGATCGTGTCGGGGACCGCGTTGGACCCGGCGATCGCGCCGATCGTGCTGCCGAGTTTCTCGATGTCGCCGCGAACCTCGCCCACGCTCGCATCGCCACTCGGCGCCTCGAGGAAGCTCACCGTGGCTCGGAGGTTCCGCAGGTCCTGACACAACGATGCCGCTTGTGCCTGATCCGAGCCGTTGCACCCCGTCGCCGTGAGCGCGACGGCGGCAACGAGGGCTGCAACGCGGAGGGTCGGTGACACGGCCCGAGCGTACACTCGCCTTGATGGCCGACCGTGAGCACAACCCGTCGGGTCGTCGTTTGCACCTCCCCATCGTCGGGGTGACGAACGGACCCGGTGTGAACGCACCCGGCTCCCGCAAGCCGCCGTGGCTCAAGGTTCGCCTCGCGACGGGCCCGAACTACACGGAGCTCAAGGGACTGATGCGAGACGCGTCGTTGCACACCGTGTGCGAGGAAGCCATGTGCCCCAACATCGGAGAGTGCTGGGAAGAGCGTGAGGCGACCTTCCTGATCTTGGGAGCAAAGTGCACCCGCCGGTGCGGTTTCTGTGACGTCATGACCGCGAAGCCCGACCCGGTCGACGAGGACGAACCCCGTCGGCTCGCCGACACGGTCCGATCGATGGGTCTGCGCTACGTCGTCCTCACGGGGGTAGCGCGGGACGATCTCCCCGATGGCGGCGCAGGTGTGTGGGCGGCCGCGGTCCGTGCGATCAAGGACGCGGTCCCGGGGATCGGCACCGAGGTGCTGCCCTCGGACTTCAAGGGCGGCAGGGGGGACATCGCGACCGTCCTGGATGCGGAACCCGACGTGTTCGCCCACAACCTCGAGACGGTTCGTCGCCTGCACGACCGGATCCGGCCCGCGTTCGGCTACGACCGGTCGCTGGACGTGCTGCGCTTCGCGAAGCGCCACCGTCCGGGGCAGGTCACGAAGTCGAACCTGATCCTCGGGATGGGAGAACGACCGGACGAGATCGCCCCGGCGATCAGCGACCTGGTCGATGCCGGCGTGGACATCCTGACGATGGGTCAGTACCTGCAACCGACGAGATACCACCTGCCGGTCGATCGATGGGTGACGCCCGATGAGTTCGCCGAGCACGAACGGGTCGGCGAAGGGCTCGGGATCGCGCACGTGGAGGCGGGGCCGCTGGTCCGATCCAGCTACCACGCGGGTGCGCAGCTCCGACGGGCATCGAAGGTCGGCGTCACCGTGTCGTCCTCCTGACCCGCGCCGTCCGGGCCGCCCCGAACGCGTCGGCCAGGTCCGGGAGCTGGTGATGAGCGTTGCGACCGCTCGGGTTCGGCAGCACCCACAGGCGCGCGCCGACGAAGTGTTCGTCCTGAAGACCAAGCGACGCCTTCGGACGGTCGAAGCCGAAGCGGTACGCGGTCACGCCGAGGATCGCCACTGCGGCCGGCCGGAACCGTCGGATCTTCGTTCCGAGGGCTCGGCGACCATCGCGCAGCTCGCCCGTCGAGAGTTCCGCCGCTGTGGCGGTCGGGCGACCGACGATGTTCGTGATGCCGATCCCGATGCCCGGGAGGCTCCCATCGTCGAAGGGAGACCAGACGTGGTCGGTGATCCCGGCGAGGTGGAGCGCCTTCCAGAACCGGTTGCCGGGCCGCGCGAAATGATGGCCGACAGCTGCGGAGAAGAGCCCGGGGTTGATGCCGACGAACACCAGCTCCAGCCCGGGACCGAGCACGTCGGGCACCGACCGGTCCCGCGCGGCCTCCAGATCCTTTCGCGTCGGCGCCCTCGACATCCCGGCCAGCGTATCGATGAGTGCGGAGGAGCCGGCCTGTAAGCCGGATCCTGTGCGCGGCGCTCACGCGCCGCCGGCGACCATCTCTCTCGGTCGGGCGCTCGCGCGCCCGCCGCGTCGCGGTTCGCCCGCGCCGTGCGGCTACCCGGGAGCTCGGGCGGGCCGCCCTCGAACGCTCCCTGCTCGCCTTGCTCCGGACGGGGGTTGCCGAGCCGCGGCGGTCGCCCGCCGCGCTGGTGGGCTCTTACCCCACCGTTTCACCCTTACCTCCGCGCCTGAGCGCCGAGGCGGTTTGCTTTCTGTTGCCCCTTCGCGAGGTCGCCCCCGCCTGGCTCTCGCCAGCGTCCTGCCCTGCGGAGTCCGGACTTTCCTCACCCCGGTCCGGTAAGGACCCAGGGCGCGGCCGCCCGGCCGGCTCCTCCGCCTCCGACGGTACCGCTCAGGGACCCCGGGAAGCCAGCCATGCGTCGACCCCCTCGTTGGCGAGCCGGTCCGCTTCGGCGTTCCGCTCTCGCGGGACGTGCTCGAAACGGATCCGTTCGAACGCCGAGGCGAGCTCTCGGAGCTTCCGGTGGAGTGGCTGCAGGTGCGGGGTCTTGACCTTGTAGGTGCCCGTGAGCTGGTTGATCAAGAGCTGGCTGTCCGACCGGAGCAGCACGTCGCTGGCGCCCAGCTCGCGCGCTCGTTCGAGCCCCAGGATCGCCGCCGTGTACTCGGCGACGTTGTTCGTGGTCTCGCCGAGGCCCACCGAGATCTCCGCGACGACCTCGCCGTCGGGCGTCGTGAGCTGCGAACCGGCGCCGGCCGGACCCGGGTTGCCGCGCGCCGCCCCGTCGCACCAGACGATCAGCCTCGTCACAGCACGAGGATCCGTCGACAGTACTCGCAGCGAGCGAGCCCCTCGGTCCGCTTCACGCGGTCCAGCTCGACCGCCGAGAGCTTCTCGTGACATCCCTGGCACACGCCGTCGACGAGCGCGACCGCTGCGACGCCCTTCTTCTGCCGCCGCAGATCCTCGTACAGCTCGAGCAGCTCCGGGTCGAAGCGGGCCGTCAGTCGAGCACGCTCGTCGCGACGCGTCGCGAGCTCGGCGCCGACCGCATCCAGCTCGCGTGCCGCGTCCCCGGCGACGTGGTCGAGGGCGCTGCGGAGCTCGGTCGCGTGCTCCTGCGCCTCCTTGGCGCGTTGCTCGACGTTCTCACGTCGCTCGAGCACGACGAGCAGCTCGTCCTCACGCTCGGACTTGCGCTTCTTGAGGTTGTCCACCTCGTGCTGGATCGATCCCAGCTCCTTCGCGTTCGCGACGGCCCCCCCGTACAGGCGGCTCTCCTCGTCGGCGGCCTTGCGCGCGAGTGAATCGATCTCGTGCTCGAGCTTGGCGCCGTCGCGGTCGAACGTGTCGATCTCGAGGCGGATCTCGCCGAGCTCCCGCTCGGCGAGATCCGCCTGAGCGCGTGCTATCGCGAGCTCCCCCTCGCCTTCGAGTGCCCGTTTGCGTACGTCGAGCCGATCGATCGTCGTGTCGATCGCCTGCAGGTCGAGCAGTTGCGAGGGTGTCACCATCGGCTGCGGAGCCTAGCCGATGGAGACGGATGCGACGCTACACGGACGGCATGGCCGGCGGCGGCGGTGGCGGGGTCATCTGGCCGGCCGATCCGGCCGCCGGCCCCCGATACGTGGCGGAGCCGAACCCGAGGATCAACAAGAAGATCACGCTGAGGAAGATCAGGCCGATCGTGAAGCCGACGCCTTTCCCGAAACTCTTCGAGAGATCGTTGTACACGATGATGAAGATCACGATGTTCACGATGGGGATCAGGTACAGCACGATCCACCAGAGCGGTCGGCCCACGACCTCCAACAGGACGATGAGGTTGTAGATCGGGACGAATCCCGCCCATCCGGGCTTGCCGGCCTTCCTGAAGACCCCGAGGAACGCCAAGCCGACGACCGCGTAGATGGCGAGATACAGGATCACCAGGCCCCCGGCGCCCCCCGAGCCGCTCGAGTAGGTCGTGTCCGCGAGCATCTGCGCCCTCCTTCCTCTCCGAGGGACCGAGCCTCGCATCCAGCTCGCAGCGAAGCAACGACCTCGGTGGGAGCGTGCGGCCGGCCGTGGGTGGGGCCGAGTCGGGTCTTGGCGAGGGTTCGGACCGGACGGGTACGCTTCCGCCGCATGGACGCCGAGCTCGCGGACAAGGTGGCGCTCGTCACCGGAGCCGGCTCCCCCACCGGGATCGGGTTCGCAGCCGCGAGGATCCTGGGACGGGAGGGGGCGGCGGTCGCGCTCTGCTCGACGACGGACCGGATCCATGAACGGGCGGCGGAGCTGCACGAGACCGGCACGCGAGCCGCGGGGTTCGTCGCGGATCTCACGGACCGCAGGCAGGTGCGCGAGATGGTCGATGCAGTGGTTGAGGCGTTCGGTCGGATCGATGTCCTCGTCAACAACGCCGGGATGGTTCACGTTGGGATGGAGGGACAGCCGGGCGGACCGTTCCTTCGCCTCTCGGATGCGGACTGGGACCTGGACCTGCGACTCAACCTCGAAACCGCGTACGCCGTCACGCGCGCGACGGTCCCCGGGATGGTGGATCGCGGCTGGGGCCGCGTCGTGATGGTCTCTTCGGTCACGGGATCGATCGCGACCAACCCGGGTTCGGCCGGCTATGCGGCGGCGAAGGCCGGGATGGACGGATTGATGCGAACCGTCGCGCTCGAGGTCGGCCACGCGGGGGTGACGGTCAACTCCGTTGCTCCCGGGTGGATCGCAACAGGGTCACAGCTCCCGGAGGAGGCCGCCGCCGGTGTCCACACGCCGATCGGTCGCTCGGGAACGGCGGCGGAGGTCGCCGAGGTGATCGCCTTCCTCGCCAGCGAGCGCGCGAGCTATGTGACGGGCACGTTGATCGTGGTCGACGGGGGCAACACGATCCAGGAGACCAAGGGAACCTGAGCCCTCACCGCGCCTGCTCGAGCACGGCGCCCAGGAATGCGACCTGTTCCGGCGCGACGACGCGCCACGAATCCGGCTCATGACAACCCTTGAACCATCGTCCGGATGGAGGATCCGGGAGCGCCTCGGCGAACGAGCGATCGTTCGTGCAGAACGGATCGGCGGTCCCGCAGTCGATCCGAATCGGCGTCCCGGTGAGGTGATCGGTCTTCGCGAAGACGTCGTGCCGCACGAAGTCGGTCGCAGAGTCGAAGGCATCCCCGGGACCGTTGAGCATCTCCTCGTACGACCGGAAGAGGGCCGCGCTTGCCGCGGCGATGCCGACGAACGCTCCCGGGTGTTCCTCCCCCGCCAGGATCGCTCCGTAGCCACTCATAGACCACCCCACGACCGCGCGGGGGAGCTCCCGCCCCAGGCCGTGACGATCCGCGATGCGCGGAAGGAAGTCGCGGATCAGCATCGTCATCCGGTCTTCGCCGGAGGTCCGTCGGTGCCAATAGGAATCGCCGGCGTCGACGCTCGCGAGCCCGAACGGGCGCACGGTTCCCGTTGCGATCGCTTCGGCGAGGAAGTCAGGGAAACACGACCAGCGCATCGTGTCGTTCGCGGTTCCGCCACGGCCGGGAAGCATCACGGCCACGGGCAGCGGTTCGCCGAGCCGGTGGCCTTGCGGGAACGCGAGGACGTAGCCCACGTCGACACCGGGCACCGCCGAAGAGCGGAACGAGCCGTACGCGACCTGCGACCCTGACGTCGGCGGGATGGGACCGGGGTCGCCGCAGGCGCCCGTGACGTCCTGCCACCAGTGGCGCACCGGAAGGCGCGGGATCACGGCGGCGCCTGCCGCGATCGCCGCGGTTGCGGCGCCGGCGGCTGCGAGCAGCCGGCGGCGTGGCAACCGCGGCGATCGCTCATCGGGCACGGCCTCCAACCTTATCGGCCGGGCGTTGCGATCCTGTGGCTATGCTCCGCGCGTGCAGCCACCTCCTCTGCGAACGGTCGTGCTGACCGCGGTCACGCTCCTCATCGTCCTCACCTGCATCCGCCTGGGCTTCTGGCAGCTCCACCGCCTGGACGGACGGAAGGAGGCGAACGCCGAGATCTCGGCCGCGGAGGCAGCGCCTCCTCGCCCGTTGCCCGTGCTGCTCGCCGGAACGAACGACCCAACGTCGCTCCGCTTCCGCCCCACCGTCGCCACCGGGACCTACGACCCGGCCCACGAGGTGCTCTTGTACGGGCGATCCTCGGTGCAGGGCGAACCCGGCGACCAGCTGTTGACGCCGCTGCGGCTCGCCGACGGTAGGGGCATCGTGGTCGATCGAGGCTGGATCCCGCTCGATCGAGGTGTCCCCGTCACGGGCGAGGCCGCGGCGCCGCCCGGCACGGTCACCGTCGCTGGGGTCCTGTTCCCGCCTGACGCGACCACCATCCCGACCGGGACCGTATCGCCCGTCCAGCGCATCACGAAGGTCGACCTGGGACAGATCGGAGCGCAGCTCCCGTATCCGATCGTGCCCGTGTACCTGCTCCTGCAGACCCAGCGTCCGTCCCAGCAGGGTGCCCTGCCGGAGCCGCCGCCCCTTCCACCGCTCACGAATGGGCCCCACCTGTCCTACGCCGTCCAATGGTTCTCGTTCGCGACGATCACGATCGTCGGGTACATCGTCTTGCTGCGCCGCGACCGCACCGACATCCTCGCGGCGGTCGCGCCCCACCGAAGAGAGGAGGTCTGAATGGGCTGCCTGTTCGCGATCCTGGCGCTCATCACGCCGCGGTTCGTGGTCTTCGTGCTCTGGATCTTCACCGATTACCTGGCCACCGCCTACGGAAGCTGGTTCTGGCCCACGCTCGGCTTCTTCGTCGCGCCGACCACGACCCTCGGCTACGCCGTCGCGCGCAACGACCTCTCCACCGCAACCGGCGGGATCACCGCCGCCGGCGCGCTCGTGATCGTCCTCGGCGTCCTGATCGACATCGGGCTGATCGGCGGAGGTGCCCGGCGTAGGCGTTCGTGAAGCCCTGACGGGAATACCCGAGGCCCCGCCGGCCGTTCCGCGGGGCACAGACGAACGGAGGCCTCCCGATGCCCGCACTGACCCCCGCAGACACCACGATCCTTCCCCGCGTCGACCCGGCCGAGGGCGAGCCCACCCGGCCCGTCGTCGAGGTGGTCGACGCTCCGTCGTTCCTCGAGGGCGAGGGGTTCAAGGTCCGCCGCGCGACCGCCGGCATCAACCTCAGCCTCGCCGACCCGTTCCTCATGCTCGATCACTTGGGGGCCGTGGAGTACGCCCCCGGCGAGGCCAAGGGAGCGCCCGACCATCCGCATCGAGGGTTCGAGACCGTGACCTACCTGATGGACGGGAAGATCCGTCACCGTGACTCCTACGGCGGTGGTGGTGTCATCACCGACGGCGCCACGCAGTGGATGACCGCCGGTTCAGGTGTCGTCCACAGCGAGATGCCGACGGAGGACCTGCTGCAGGGCGGCGGCCTGTTCCACGGCGTCCAGCTCTGGGTCAACCTCCCGGCGGCACAGAAGTGGACGCCCCCGGCCTACCAGGACCTCGAACCCGCACAGGTCGGGCTCGTCGCGTCCGAGGACGCCGGGGCGGTCGTGCGGTTGATCGCCGGCGACCTCGGGGGGATGAGCGGCCCCGGGGTGACGCGAACCCCCATCACCTATGCCCATGCCACCCTGGCGCCCGGCGCCCAGCTGCGGACGAGATGGCGCGCCGAGTTCAACGCGCTCGCCTACGTCCTCTCCGGGCGTGGCACCGTCGGTGGCGAACGTCGGCCGATCCACGAGGCTCAGCTCGCCGTTTTCGGCAACGGCGCTGCGATCGAGCTCGGGGCCGACCCGACGCAGGAGGCGAGGGATCGCTCGGGGCTCGAGGTGCTGCTGCTCGGTGGCCTGCCGATCCGCGAACAGGTCTCGTGGTACGGACCGTTCGTGATGAACACGAAGGAAGAGATCATCGAGGCGATCGAGGACTACCAGGCCGGCCGGATGGGCTCGATCCCGCCCGGGCTCAGCAGGAGCTGACGTCAGAAGCGGTTGCGCATCGATTCAGCGGCCGTCTCGAAGTAGTCCTCGAGCGCACGGCGAACGTCGGGCTCCGGGTCCAACGACGCGACGGCCGCGCGCATGTGCCTCAGCCAATGGTCCCGCTCACCCGGACCGATCGCGAAGGGAGCGTGACGCAACCGGAGCCTCGGGTGCCCTCGCTCATCGGAGTAGGTCGTGGGTCCTCCCCAGTACTGGGCGAGGAAGAGCGACAGGTGCCGGCGCGCGGCGCCGAGGTCCTCGGGGTCGGGATACAGGCGGAGCAGCACCGGATCGCTCTCGACCCCCCTGTAGAACAGGTCGACGAGCCGCTCGAAGAACGGCAACCCACCGACCCGCTCGAAGACACTCGTCGTTGGAGCGGACACCGAACGAGTGTACGGACGAGCGCCGGGTACTCGTGCGAGGATGGGCCTTCGCCGTCGAGGGAGGGTGCCATGAGCGAGAGCATCTACCGGGTCACCGAGGTGATCGGGACGAGCACCGAGTCGTGGGAGGACGCCGCCAAACACGCCGTGGAAACGGCTTCGGCCACGCTCCGGGATCTCCGGATCGGTGAGGTCGTCAAGCTCGACGTCACGATCGACGATGGGCACGTGACGCACTACCGCGCGAGGGTCGCGATCTCGTTCAAATACGAGCACGGGAACTAGGCCGGGCCGGGGCGGGAGGCCCGATCGTCGGCGATCGACCTGGCCTCCCTCGGAGCGATCGCTCGGCGAACGGGGGGACAACGGTCCCGACCATCGGCGGATTGCCCGGAACGCCTTGGGGAGCCGATGATGCTCGCCTGAAGGGCTCCAGGGGGCTCGGGTGGCGGTACGAACGAACCGGCGGTTCCTCGGCGTGACCGCGGCGGTCGCGTTGATCGCGGCCGCCGCGAGCCTCCCGGTGGGCGCTGCGAACGCGGCCCCCACTCACACGGCCGAGACCGTCGCCCCGGGGCACGGACGCGGACTGGTCGACCGCAACGGGGACAAGATCTCCGACATGCTCGGCCGCGCCATCGCTCGCGCCGACGCAACGAAGCGATTCGACGTGGTGGCCACGTTCGACGACCGGGCATCGCTCACGGTGGCTCGGCAGAACCTCGATCGCGTCGACCGGACGTTCACGTTGATCCCGGGCTTCGAGGCGCACCTCACCTCGGGCCAGATCCGATCGCTCTCGCACCGGTCGGGCGTCCTCCGTGTGGAGCAGGATTTCGCGATCCACGCTCTCGATGACGCAGCGAACCGGGACTTCGGCGTGACGGCCGCACAGAACGACTTCTCGGCGACGGGAGCCGGAACGGAGGTCTGCGTCGTCGACACCGGCGTCGACCCGAACCACGAGCAGCTCGACTCGAAGACACCGATCCCGTGGGTCGATTACATCAGCGGCCGGGCGACCCCGTACGACGACCAGGGTCACGGCACGCATGTGGCATCGATCGCCGTCGGTGATGGGATCGGGCCCGGACCCATCGCGGGGCTGATGAAAGGTGTCGCTCCGGCGGCCGATCTGTCTGCGGCCAAGGTGCTCGATTCGACCGGATCGGGCGACGACTCCCTCGGCGTCCTCGGGATCCAGTGGTGTGCGGGGCGCGCCAGCGTGGACGTGATCTCGCTGAGCTTGGGATCGGACGTGCCATCCGACGGCCTCGACGCGCTGTCGCAGGCGGTCGATGCGGCCGTCCTGAACCACGGCAAGATCGTGGTCGCGGCCGCAGGCAACGGCGGCGACCTTCCCGGCACGATCACCTCACCCGGTTCGGCGGTTCAGGCGCTCACGGTCGGCGCGACGGCGGATTGGTCGTCGGCCCACCCGGAGTACGGAGCCCAAGGGCCGTTCCTCGCATGGTTCTCGAGCCGCGGGCCCACGGCGGATGATCGGACGAAACCCGACGTCGTCGCGCCGGGCGTGAACATCGGGGCGGCCCTCGCCGGCTCGACATCGGACTACGTCACGGAGAGCGGCACGTCGATGGCGACGCCGTACGTGTCGGGGGTCGCCGCACTCCTGCGTCAGAAGCAACCGACGTGGACCCAGGCGAACGTTCGAGCCGACATCGAAGGCACCGCCCTCGATGCCGGCCCCCTCGGGAAGGACGATGAGTGGGGAGCCGGGCTCCTCGACGGATACGCGGCCGTCGCCGCGGCCGCGGGCGGATCCGGGCACACGCCCTTCCCCGCCTACCAGCACTTCACGCGCTCGGTCGCCGACTCCGGGGTCTCGAACACGACCTTCACGTTGACCGCCGCGGACCTGGGAACGCCGATCGCCGCGACGATCACCCTCAACGGCGCCGCCATCTGCACCCTCGACCTCGGGCCTCTGGGTTGCCTGCTGTACGAATGGAGCCCCGACCTCGACGCACAGCTCATCGATCCGAACGGGTTCGTGGTTACCGAGAGCACATGCGCTGCCGGAACCGAGTGCAGCTCGGGTCGTCAAGAGACGTTGCACGCTGTCCCAACGCTGGCAGGCACGTACGCCATCAGGGTCACCCCGTTCGCGGGCGACCCGAACCTGGGCGCCGGCGGGTCGTTCTCGATCGACCTGTTCCGCGGCCCTGTTGGGAGCGCCCCGCCTCCTCCCCCTCCACCCACCGTGCACGTCGGCGACCTGGACGATACGAGCGCACTGCTCAACACCGGATGGCGCGCACAGGTGCGGATCTTGGTCGAAGACCAGGACCAGGCGGTGGTCGCGGGCGCGGTCGTGACCGGGAAGTGGCCGAACGGCACCACGGGGACCTGCACAACCAACACCAGCGGTCTCTGCCGGATCGGTCGCAAGCTCGCGAAGTCCAAGCTCTCGATCGTCTTCACCGTCACGAAGGTCGCCTCGGCCGTCGGCGCCTACACGCCGACCGCGAACCACGATCCGGACGGCGACAGCAACGGCACGAGGATCACGCTCGTCAAGCCATAGCGATCACCAGAACTCGAGCTGCCGCGTCTCCGTTCCGGCGTACGCTTGAACGCGTGACCGTCCGAACCGGGAGCTCTCGGCGTCCCGCACGGATCCGCGGATTCGGGTACTTCTCTCGGCTCGGCCCCGCGATCGTCACGGGTGCGGCCGACGACGATCCGTCGGGGATCGGCACGTACTCGCAGGTCGGCGCGGCGTTCGGGTTCGGACTCCTATGGATGTCCGTCGTGACGCTCCCGCTCGCGGCTGCCGTCCAGGAGTTGGCCGCCCGACTCGGGCTCGCGACGGGACATGGGCTCTCCACCTCCATCGCCCGCCGCTACTCGCGGCGCGTTCTCCTCGGGGCGGTCGCGCTGGTCGCGACGGCGAACGTCTTCAACATCGGCGCCGATCTAGGAGCGATGGCCTCTTCGGTTCGCCTGCTCGTCCCCGTTCCGTACACGGCCGTGATCGTTGCGATGACCGCCGTGATGCTCGCCCTCGAGATCGGGGTCCCGTACCGGAGCTATTCCCGTGTGCTCAGATGGCTCACGCTCTCGCTCGCGGCGTACGTCGGCGTCTTGTTCTTCATCGACGTCGACTGGGCGCACGTCCTTCGGGCGATGTTCGTCCCGTCCACAACGATGAACCGAGCCGAGCTCGGCGCGATCATCGCCATCTTGGGAACCACGATCTCCCCCTACCTGTTCTTCTGGCAGGCCAGCGAAGAGGTCGAAGAGGAAGAACAGGAGGGGGTCGAGCCGGGTTCGCTCTTGGCTCGTCGTCACGTACAGGCGATGCGTGGGGACGTCGCAGCGGGGATGGCCTCGGCGGTCTTGGTCATGTTCGCCATCATGGTGTCGTCGGCATCCACCTTGCACGTCGCCGGCGTCACCACGGTGCAGACGGCGGCGCAGGCGGCGAGCGCGCTCGCGCCCGTGGCCGGGCGCTTCGCGAGCCTGCTCTTCGCGCTCGGCATCATCGGAACCGGGATGCTCGCCGTTCCGGTGCTGGCGGGCTCGACCGCGTACGCGCTGGCGGAAGCCATCGGTTGGAACGCGGGGCTCAGCAAGTCATTCAGGCAGGCGCGCGGCTTCTACTCGGTGATCGTGGGAGCCATGGTTGTCGGTCTCGCGATGGACTTCGGCGGCATCGACCCGATCCACGGTCTCTACCTCGCCGCGATCTTGAACGGGCTCGCCGCACCGCCCTTGATCCTGTTGATGCTGCTCCTCGGCAACGATCGAGGGACGATGGGACGCTGGCGTTCGGGACGGCTGTCGAACATGATCGTGGGACTGGCGCTCCTCGCGATGGTGGTGGCCCCGATCGCGTACCTCCTCTCCTGAGAGCACCCTGAAGCGAGCTTCCTCGCAGTACATCGCGTACGCCAGGCGCATGGCGACTTCTAGCCGGGGGCGGGCGAAGAATCGGGTATCCGAGCAGAGCTGAGCCGACGCGGGCCGTCCCGGTGGGCCCAGCGGAAAGGACAGCTCATGAAGGGATCCCGTCTGTTGGTCGCGGCGGTGATGCTCGCGGCCACGGTTGGACTGGTGGCGCCCCCCACCGCCGGGGTCGCGGCGACGTCCGCGCCGCTGTGGGTCAAGCATGTGCAGAACTTCCCGGGCGGCATCTCGAACGGCGTTCGATTCAGTCTGGACCCGACGGTCATGCAGGCCCAGGCGAGGTACACGGCCTCCGTGAGCGCTACAACCTCCGCGGCAACGTCCGCGACGACGCTGAACAACGTCCAGATGAACGACGACAGCTACCCGCCGCTTCCTCAGAACGAGGAGTCGGTCGCGTACAGTACCGACAACCCGATGGTGGCCGTCGCGGGCGCGAACGATTACGTGAGCGGCGGCACGGTCGTCATGCGGACCTCAGACGGCGGACGCACGTGGGCAAGCACGCGGGTCGTTCCGGTCTTCCGCCCGACCAGCGACATCTGCAACGGAGGAGACCCGGCCGTCGCCTACAGCGCACGCGACCACGCGTTCTACCTATCGCAGCTGTGCTTCTTCCGGCAGCTCCCGCAGTCGGAGGTCCAGATCTACAAGTCGCTCGACAACGGCGCGACGTGGACCCCGGGTCGTCGGGCAGCCATCGCCGCGACGAACTTCGACCCGACGACGGGAACGGTCGACGCGCACTCGTTCAATGACAAGGAGTACCTGACGGTCGATAACAACCCGGCCAGCCCGTGGTACGGGCGTCTGTACGTGACGTGGACCCGGTTCCACATCCTGGACGACGGCTCGAGCGACACGTGTCCCATCAAGCTGGCCTACACGGACTCGGTCCCCAGCCAAGACCCATCGCTGGCGGTCTGGACCCACAAGAACGTGGTGGCAGACAGTCCGGGCGCGGGCGGCCTGGGCGTCTCCGCCAACCAGTTCTCCGTCCCGGTCGTCGAGAAGAGCGGGAAGCTGGACGTCGCGTACGTCCTGGAGGAGTGCAACACGGCGCTCGACCACGGCCTGCGATTCAAGAAGTCCACGAACGGGGGTGCGAGCTTCTCGTCCAGCGTCAAGGTGAACAAGTCCGGGCAGTGGGCCGACAACCCGGACCCGGCCGACCAGATCCCCAACACGCATTTCCGCACGCCGAACACCATCGCACTGGCCTACAGCGCGGTGACCGGAACCCTCGCGTTCGTCTACACGAACTACATCCGTGGGCAGGGGAACGGCGATATCGACGTGAGCCTTTCTCACGACGGCGGGACGACATGGTCGAACGCGATCCCGATCAGCCTGAGCAACGGCAACCCGGCGAGGAACAACCAGTTCTTCCCGTGGATCGCGGCGGAGTCACGGGGATCGGAGAGACCGACGTCTTCACCGACGTCGAGATCCGCTCCTAGTTCCTCCACTCGGGTGTGAGGAACGGGTGGATGGGGCGGCCCACGCGGGTCGCCCCGTTCACCCACGTCCTGACGACCAGGTGCTCGTAGCTCGGCCGCGCACGTCCATGAAACGAAACTCATCCAGCTTTCACCGGTACCTCATCGTCCGCCCCGCACGCTGTCGGGGAGACGATGGGGGAGGTGATACGGATGAGGATGAAGCGGGTAGCGATCGCGGTGGTCGCGGTGATGGCATTGGCGTCGGTCGGCGGGGCGGCCCTCGCCAAGACCCCGGTGCAGCGGCAGAATGCTCCTGCCGTCACGTCGTCGGGTACGAGTTCCGGTGCCGACACGGACGGCATCCAGGCAGGAGATCAGACCACCCCCGACAGCGGCGCCGACGCCACCGGCGAGGCCGGCGGTGAGCGGGCGACCGAGTCGGGCGGCGGATCGACCGGCGAGTCGGACGGCCCCGGCGGCCACGAGGACCCGGCAGGGAACGTCGACCACCAGTTCGAAGGGCAGGGATGACCCTGACAGGCCGGCTCGAGGAGGGCCCGGCATCGCCGGGCCCTCCTCACTGCGTCGGAGCGCGAGCGACTCCATCGCCGGGGAGCCAGAAGGAGAAGGATCCCCCGGCGCCCGGGCGAGCATCGACCCAGATGCGGCCGCCGTGCGCCATCACGATCTCGTGACAGATCGCGAGACCCAAACCGCTCCCGCCGTCGTTCGATCGAGCGGCATCGCCACGGACGAACCGCTCGAAGATGTGCCCGGCCAGCTCGGGAGAGACGCCGGGTCCCTCATCGTTGACCGTGCACCCTGCGCCACCGTCGCGCAGCCAGGTGGTGACGGTTACGTCGCCCCCTGCCGGCGAGAAGCGGATCGCGTTGTTCACGAGATTCAGCACGACCTGCTCGATCCGAGCTCGGTCCCCCTGCACCGTCGCGCTCGGGCCATCCGTCACGATCGCGATCCGCTTCGGCCGAGCCATCGGAGAAGCGTTCTCGGTCACGGCCTCGGTCACGTCTGCGAGATCCAGCGGTGCGCGGAAGAGCTCGAGAGACCCGTCGTCGGCTCGCGCCAGCGTGAGCAGGTTCTCCACGATCGACCGCATACGCTCGACCTCCTCCTGGGCGCTCTCCAACGCCTCGCGTGCGCTCGTCGACAGGTCGGCTTCGCGCAGACTCACATCCAGCTCGGCTCGCATGACCGCGAGGGGCGTTCGCAGCTCGTGCGAAGCATCCGCCGCGAAGCGTCTCTTGTCCTCGACGCCACGCTCGAGTCGGTCGAGCATCGCATTCAGCGTCACCGCCAGTCGCTGTACCTCGTCCGATGCTCTCGGGACGTCGATCCGCTCGTCGAGGCCCTCGATGCCGATCGTGTCTGCTTCGCGAGTCATCCGCGCAACGGGAGCCAACGCACGTCCCGCCAACCACCAGCCCCCGAGCCCTGCGACCAACAACGCGATCGGCACACCGATCGAGAGTTGGATCAGCAGCTCCCGCACCGACCGCCCGACCTCATCGGTCGAGGTAGCCACGACGATCACGCCGGAGCACGCGCCGGAGGGAAGGGATACCGCGAGCATGCGGAACGCCTCGGCGTCGGGCCCGGTGTGGACCGTTCCTCGCAACGCGGCGCCGTTCAAGACGGAGCGCACCTGGTCCACGGAAAGGAGCGGTCGTTGGGCGGCAGGATCCCCGGTCGACTCCAGCACCGTCCCGGCGGGACCGAGCAGCTGCGCGCCGGATTCACCCTGCGGCAGGCCCACGAGTGACGCGTCGCTGACATCCTGGAACTCCCCCTCGCAGCCACCCTGGAGACCGAGCGAGATCTGTGCGGCGCGCGTTGCCAAGCTGTCATCCAGTCCATGGACGAGGCCGGCATGCAGGCGCAGGATCAAGAACCCGCCGAGGACGACCAAGACAACCGCGAGCAACCCCACGTACCACATCGTGAGCCGCGCCCGGATCGGCATGCTCACGGAAGGCCCACCCCGTAGCCCACCCCCCGCACGGTGCGTATGAGTGGGCGACCGAACGGCACCTCCAGCTTCTTCCGCAGGTATCCGACGTAGACGTCGACGACGTTCGAGAACCCCTCGTAGTTCACGTCCCACACGTGCTCCAAGATCCGGGATCGGGCGACGACCTCGCCCGAGCGGCGCATCAGGAACTCGAGGAGCGCGAACTCGCGCGCCGTCAACTCGATCGGCTCGGTGTTGCGCGTGACCGTGTGCGCCGCGGGATCGAGCACGACATCGTCAGTCGTCATCGTCGTCGGTCTCTCGCTCGCGCCTCGGCGAACGAGCGCGCGCAACCGAGCGAGGAGCTCTCCGAACGAGAACGGTTTCACGAGGTAGTCGTCGGCGCCCGCGTCGAGCCCCCGGATGCGGTCCTCCACCCCGTCGCGGGCGGTGAGCATCACCACGGGCGGCCACAGCCCCTTCGTCCGCAAGTCGCGGCACACGGCGAAGCCGTCCCGACCGGGAAGCATCACGTCCAGCACGATCGCGTCATAGTCCTCGTGGAGGGCCCGGTGCAGGGCGTCCTCGCCGTCCGAGACGGCATCCACGGCGTAGCCTTCTTCCTCCAAGCCGCGACGCACGGCTCTGGCCATCTTGAGCTCGTCTTCGACCAAGAGGATCCGCATCGCTGGGCCAGTGTTGCACCCCTTCATGAGAGTTGGATGAGAGATGTGGCCAAGGCGGCCCATCCTCATCGCTTCCTCATCTTCGGTGACGTACACCGGAAGCCCATGGATGAGGAGAGGAACTGAGGATGCGGCGCTTGACCACGTTTGGCGCGGCGACGCTGATCGGGGGTACGCTGCTCGCGGCGTGCTCATCGGGTTCCCCGATCAGCACATCCGTCACCTCGAGCCCGGCACCCGGCGGCTCAGGTTCCCCGAGCGTGTCGCCGACCGAGGCACCCGTCTCGTCGGAGCCCGCCGCACCGGTCGAGTCGAACCCCCCCGGCGACATCCCGGACAACACCGTGTTCGTCCCGTACCACTCCGCGAAGGGCGGCTGGACCGTGACGGTGCCCGAGGGCTGGAGCCGAACGACGACCGGCACGACGGTGACGTTCACGGACAAGCTGAACACCGTGCAGGTCGACGCGCGGCCCGGCACCCCGGTGACGACGACCGGCGCGAGGAAGAACGATGTGCCCGCACTTGCGAACAGCACGCGCGCGTTCAAGCTGACGAGTGTGACGACGGTCACGTTGCCGGCGGGCTCTGCGGTGCTGATCACCTATCAGGCCAACAGCGATCCGAACGCCGTCACCGGCAAGCAGTATCGGTTGGACGTCTTGCGCTACGAGCTCTTCCGCGCCGGGACCCGGACCACGTTGACGCTGCTCTCGCCGGTGGGTGCGGACAACGTGGATCCGTGGCGGATGGTCACGCAGAGCCTGAAGACGGCCTGATCATGACGGCGAGCCCGACGACCGGACCTGGGCCCGGCACGGTGTTGGAAGCGCACGACCTCTATCGCTTCTACCACGCCGGCGACGACGAGACGTTCGCCCTGCGAGGGGTGTCACTGACGGTTGCGACCGGTGAGATCCTTGCCGTCGTCGGCCCCTCGGGCAGCGGGAAGTCGACGCTGCTCAATTGTCTGTCGGGGCTCGATGAACCCGACGGCGGATCCGTCTCGGTGGCCGGCGAGCGGATCACCCGGCGACCCGAAGTCCAGCGTGCCGGGCTCAGGGCGCGTTGGATCGGGATCCTGCAGCAATCGGGCAACCTCCTCGACCACCTGAGCGTGGCGAACAACGTCCGGGCGGCGCAGACGCTCGTGCGGAGCACGGATCGCGCTCGAGCGTCGGTTCCGTCGCTGCTCGCCGACGTGGGTCTGGCCGAGCGCGCGCACGCGCGCCCGGCCACACTTTCAGGGGGTGAGGCCGCGCGCGCGGGATTGGCCGTGGCGCTCGCCAACGACCCGCCGCTGCTGCTCGCCGACGAACCCACCGGCGAGGTGGACGAGGCGAACGAGCAGTTGATCTTGGACCTGTTGCGACGGCGGGCCACGGCCGGCCAGGCCGTCGTGCTCGTGACCCACAGCTCGCGCGCCGCACTGGAAGCCGACCGCACCGTGCACCTGGCCGACGGAAGGATCGTCGATGCCTGAACCGTTGGTGCACGCCGTGTCGTTGGAACGCGCGTATGGCGTCGGCGGGGCTCAGGTGAAGGCCTTGACCGACGCCACCTTCAGCGTCGAGGCGGGCGACACCGTCGCACTCGTGGGCCCTTCGGGCAGCGGGAAGTCCACGCTCCTGCATCTGGTCGCCGGCCTCGACACCCCCACGTCCGGCTCGATCGAATGGCCCGCGCTCGGGAGCCGTCGAGATCTACGCCCGGGTCCCGTCGGCATCGCGTTCCAAGGCCCTAGCCTGCTGCCGGCACTCACCGTCGTGGAGAACGTGGCGCTGCCGATGATCCTCGCCGGCGCGGACGAAGGCGGCGCCACCACCGCGGCGCGTGATCTCCTGGACGTCTTCGAGGTCGATACGGTCGCGAGCAGACTCCCTGAGGAGCTCTCGGGCGGGCAGTCCGAGCGGGTGGGGATCGCGCGAGCCTTCTCGGGATCGCCTCGGCTCGTGCTCACCGATGAGCCCACCGGCCAGCAGGATCGGGCGACCGGCGCCCGCATCCTCGAGGCGATCGTGACCTTGGCCGTCCTCGGAGGCGCCGCGTTGCTCGTCGCAACCCACGACCCCGCGGCCGCCGAGCGACTCGCGGCTCGATGGACGATCCGAGACGGCCTCTTGCACGCGGAGGAGCTCACGTGCTCGTCCTGACCTGGTTGCGCGGTCTGCTTCACCGACGGGCCGGAAGGATGATCGGGCAGTCTGCGGGTGTGGCATCGGCCGTCCTGCTGCTCGCGGCGCTCGGGGCGTTCTTCGCCGCGAGCCGCGCGTCGATGACGGCTCAAGCCGTTCGGGCGGTGCCCGTCGATTGGCAGGTGCAGCTGTCGCCGAAGGCCTCGCTCTCCAACGCCTCGTCCACCGTCGCCGCGACGCGCGGGGTTACCGCGGCGCTCCCGGTGGGATACGCGGACACCTCGGGCCTCTCCTCGCGCAACGTCGGCACGGTGCAAACGACGGGACCGGGCACGGTCCTGGGGATGCCAACGGGCTACGCGACCACGTTCCCCGGCGAGATCCGCCCCCTCGTCGGCGCGACGACGGGGGTGCTGCTCGCGCAGCAGACGGCCGCGAACCTTGGCGCCTCGGTCGGCTCCACGGTCACGATCGCCCGACCGGGCCAGCCCAAGACCACGGTGACGGTCGACGGTGTCGTCGATCTGCCGGCAGCCGACTCGTTGTTCCAATCGATCGGTGTCGCGCCAGGGTCGGCCCCCACCGCGCCACCGGACAACGTCGTGCTGTTGCCCGCCGCGATGTGGCACGGCATGTTCGCGAACGCCGCACCGGGGACGGCATCCAAGCAGATCCACGTCCAGCTCGCCCACGACCTGCCGACGGACCCCGGCGCCGCGTTCGCCGACGTGCTGGGGCGAGCGAAGAACCTCGAGGCAGCTCTCGCGGGAAGCGGCCTGGTCGGGAACAACCTCGCCGCGCAGTTGGACGGGGCGCGTACCGACGCGATCTACGCGCAGATGCTGTTCCTGTTCCTCGGGTTGCCGGGCGTGATCATCGCGGCGCTGCTCGCTGGCGTGATCGCCTCATCCGGCCGCGAGCGTCGTCGTCGCGAGCAGGCCCTCTTGCGGGTTCGTGGCGCGTCGCCCACGCGGATCGTTCGCCTGGCTTGGGCCGAGGCGATCCTCGTCGCAGTGGCGGGCATGCTCGTCGGCTTGATCGCCGCCGCGATCGTCGGACGCATCGCCTTCGGGACATCCGACTTCGGCGCGACGACCGGTCAAGCACTGGCGTGGGTCGGAGCGTCCGTCGTGTTCGGGCTGGCGCTGTCGGCCGCGACGATCGTCGTGCCCGCGTGGCGCGACGTGCGCATGCTCAGTGTCCACGACACGCAAGCCTCCGTCTCGACCGGTCTCGGCCGGCGCCCCCTGTGGGCGCTGGCATACGTCGATGTGATCTGTCTCGCGCTGGGCGGGCTGATCTACTGGCAGGCCGTGAGGAGTGGCTATCAAGTGGTGCTCGCGCCTGAAGGCGTGCCTACGATCTCCGTGAGCTACTTCACGTTGCTCGCGCCACTCCTGTTCTGGATCGGCACCGCGCTGTTGATGTGGCGTGTCGGAACGAGACTGCTTCGCCGGGCCTGCGGCTGGCTGAGGGTCGCGACGCGTCCGCTGGCTCACCGCCTGGCCGGCGTGGTCGCGGCCTCCATGTCACGGCAGCGGCGAGGCTTGTCGCGAGGACTGGTGTTGATGGGACTGACGGCTTCGTTCGCCATCTCGGTCGCGATCTTCGATACGACCTACGCCGCGCAGTCGCGTGTGGACGCGCAACTGTCCAACGGTGCCGATGTGACCGTGAGCACCCCCGCAGCGAGCGGATTGCCGGCGGGGATCACCGAGGCGGTGGCGAAGCTTCCCGGCGTCGCGGCGGTCCGGCCGATGCAGCACCGCTTCGCCTACGTCGGCAACGACCTGCAAGATCTCTACGGCGTGGACCCGGCAACGATCGGGCAGGCCACGTCGATGTCGGACGCGTTCTTCGCGAACGGGAACGCCGCACAGACGCTGCAGACGCTCGGGTCTACGCCGAGCGGCGTGCTCGTGTCCGAAGAGACCGTCCACGACTTCCAGTTGCAACTGGGCGACACGGTGAACCTGCGGCTGCAGTTCGCGTCGGACCACGCCTACCATCCGGTGCCGTTCACGTACGTGGGGGTGGCTCGTGAGTTCCCGACGGCCCCACACGACTCCTTCCTCGTCGCCAACGCCGACTATGTGTCGATCTCGACGCGGTCGCCCGCCTCACAGGTGCTGCTGATCCGCACGAACGTGTCACCGCCGACCGTGGCCGCCGAGGTCCAGCAGCTGCTCGGGCCGGCGTCGGGGGCAAACGTCACGGACATCGTCACCCAGCAGCAGATCACCCTCTCCGGGCTGACGGCGATCGACCTCGCCGGCCTCACCAAGCTGGAACTGGTCTTCGCCCTGCTGCTCGCGGCGGGAGCTTCGGGCCTGGTGCTGGCGCTCGGGATGGTCGAACGGCGTCGCACCTTCGCGATCGCCTCGGCGCTCGGGGCGAGGAGCCGACAGCTGGGGGGCTTCGTCTGGAGCGAGGCCGCGTTCGTCGCGATCGGCGGGCTCGCGCTCGGCGCGCTCAGCGGCTGGTGGATCGCACAGGTGATCGTGAAGATCCTCACCGGCGTGTTCGACCCGCCGCCCGAGCACCTGTCGGTACCTTGGGCGTACCTCACCGGGCTGCTGGTGGCGGTAGGCATCGCGATCGCCGGCGCCGGCTCGGGGATGCTGCGCGCGATCCGGCGTCCTGCGATGGCGGCCCTCCGCGACCTGTAGGCCCAGCCGCTGAAGCCGCTAGGTCGGTGGTCGGCGCGTCACATGAGCGGTCTCGGCGCGTACTTCCCCGTTGGCCTCGTCCGGCGGCTCATCCGTGACCACGGGGTATGTCGCCGCCATGCCCTGCAACAAGAACAAGAACGCGAGGAGGGCGATGTCGAGGGCGAGCAGCCTCTGCGCCCAGAGGCTGAACTTCGGCACGCACGCCACCACGTCCCTGAGGGGGTGGCTGGGGTCGGGCGCGTGGCAGGGACCGCCCGGCGTTCGTTGCGTCCACCCGAGCACGAGTTCCGCCGCCGCGCGCACTTCGAGAACCACCAACGCCACGACGACGACACAGCCCGACGCCAGCGCCTTGAAGCGTCGAGGAGGGTCGCTGGGCCTCACGGCGAGCCCGGCGAGGCCGAAGGCGACCGCGCCCACGACCGCCCCGAGGACCGCGCGGACCGGGAAGGAGTCGGGGTCCGGGCTCGAGAAGAGACCCGCAAGAGCACCGGCGATAGAGCCGAGCAAGGCCGACCCGGCTGCGGACCCGAGCACGTCCCACCCAGCCACGCGCGCTCCGACGAGGAGGAGGGCCAGCAACGCCACCAGGCAGGTGACCCCCCATGCAACCGCGAGGACGTAGTCGTGGCGGTACAACATCAGCCAGACCGAAACACGAGCAAGCACCCCTGAGCAACGGCCGTTACAGAACCACCATCGAGATGCTGCGCCGAACGCGATCACAGGGGCGAACGAACAGTGGAACAAGACCAACCGGCAGGGAACGGCGCGGTCCGACTCGAGCGGTTGCCCAAGGTCGAGGGTGGTGGGCGCTGCGGGGCTCGAACGTGCGAACTTCCCCCCTCAGGAGCACGGCGCGCCGGCGCCGCAAAGGACCAAGTCTTCGTCTTGCCCCACGAACGTAGCGAGCTGCGACCGGGGGACGTAGGACAACCCGCCCGTCGGATCGAAGGACGGGACCGGGCCGACCCCGGCCGGAAGCGAGGAACGGTAGGTGACACACCCGCCAGGGACCTCGATCGTCTGGATCGCCGGGTCATCACTCATCACTGAGCAGGCCGGAGTCAGGGTCACGTCGACGACGGGGCTGCCGCCGCCCTGGCCGAGCTGCAACTGGACGCCGCCGCCGCCTCCCCCTCCTATCACCAACAGCTCGAACGTCGCACGGCCGCGCACGATCGTGGCTCCCGTCAGGCTCCACCCCAATGGAAGCGACCGGATGCACGGCAGCTGCTCCGCGGTTGGCACTGCCTGCGCCATCAGGATCATCGTCCGGTTCGTCTCGCACGAAGGCGTCGAGACATCGCCTCGGCTCGGGAAGAACAGCGAAAGGCTGAAGTCGCCGGCGGCGAAGACCACGATCAACGTGAGGAGGATCATCCCGATCCGCCTGAAGCTCCAACGTTGGATCGCGACGGGCCGACGCGCCGGCACGAGCGACCGGAACTGCTCGAGCAGGTCGCGTCCATCTCGCTTCATGAAGTTGCGAAGCTGCGTCGGACTCGCCACGCCTCGCGTGGCGGCGAACGCCTCGGACAGCTCTTCGGGCGTGAAATACCCGAGAGCCTTCTCGTACACGGTCCGCGCGTCCGAGCGGAGCGCGAGCACCAACATCATGTTCCCGAGATCCACGGCTTGCCGCCACGGGGACGGCCGGACCTGTACGAAGAAGACATCGATCAACCGGAGGTGCCCATCCTGCACCATCAGGTTCGCCGGTTTGATGTCGCGGTGAGCCAGGCCCACGTCCCACATCCGTCTGATCATCGCGAGCCCTTCGTCGATCACGTGCTCATCGATGTCGACGTCTCCGATCTCATCTGCTCCATCGAAGAACTCCATCGCGATGAGGTATTCACTTTCAGGCGTGATCTCGACGATGCCGAGCGGCGCCGGTGTCGGGAACCCGTACTCGCCAAGGAGCCGGAGCGTGTAGTCCTCGTACTCGACGAATCGCCGGACCGTCTTGAACGGCGTCTCGTCCTCGAGCCGCCCGTAGAGCATCAGCCGGCCGAGCTTGTACCAACGGTCGGCACGCACGTGGTTCTTCGCGTACAGCTTCGCGAACATCGACCGCTCGAGGCCTTCCTCGTCCGTGACGAGGAGCTTCAGCGGGGTCGACCCACCGGAGCCCTCGAGCCCGACGAGCTTCATCTCGAGGATCGTGAACCCGAGCTGCTCCTGCATCGCCCGCCGGATCGCTTCGCCCCGCCGGCCACCGACATCCAGGTGCGCCGACTTACCGCGTTGTCCGTACCGCACGGGGAAGCCGTCGCTGGGGGTGAAGGCGCGGAACAGCGCCACCGGGATCGCCACGCCGAGGATGACCGCGAACGCGAGATCGGTCGGATGGTCGATGCCGAGGTAGATGCGATTCAAGGCCACCCCCGCGAGGATGGCGACGATGGCGAGCTTCGCGTACCAACGCGGGCGGCCGGGAATCACCAGCATGTAGACGAACCCCATGAGCACGGCGGCGAGCGCCGCGACCGGCTGTGAGGGCGACGAGAACCCCTCCCAGTGCCCGATCGCGGTAACGCTGTAGGGACGCGGGCGCGCGGCCGTGATGTAGAGACCCGGGAGGACGATCTCGAGCACGGCGAGGCTCACGAGGAAGACCACCAGATGCCTCCATCGACGGAAGGCGACGGTGAGCGCCACGACGAGAAGACCCGAGATCGCGAGCCCCCACTTCGATCCGACCGAGTTGAGGTTGTTCGTCAGCGAGTCCAACCACGGGGTCCGCGCCGACGTGACGAACCGGATGATCGGGGCGTCGAGATGATCGAGCGGCCCGGTCGTGACGTGAAGCCAGACGACGCCCGAGACCACGATGACGAGAACGGCCGCAACCCAGAGCATGCCAGTGATGCCGATCTTCTTGGGCAGGGCCGGTGGCGCTCCGGTCGGCCGGCGCTGCCGATGATGCACTTCCGGCACCACCACGACGTGTTCCGCAGACGGGGGTGCTTGTGGTCGCCCCTCGAGCGGAGAGCCCCTCATCAGACGTCGAAGACTGAACGGTCGGCGTCGTGCTTTCCGCAGGGGGCGCGATCGGCGCCGTCACCGGCACAGCTTCGACGACCTGGAGCTGGATGGAGGGCCGGGTTGTACGGAACAGCGGAGACCTGTGGACATCTCGGTCCCATCCGGGACCCCCTCGGACATGCGTCAGTGCGCTGTCTCTGTCCGACGCTACACCTCATGACCCGGGCGTGTCAGGAGTGCTGTAAGACCCGTACGCGTCTTCCCCCGAGGCGCTTTCGGCCCGACCTGCCGATCTCAACTGAAGCTTCGATGAATCCCCGCCCCGCGCGGAACTCGTGGCGAGTCCGATACGGAACGCGATCCCCATCCTCAGTACGGGCCGCCTCCGCCTCCACCGTGAGCGAAGAACAGGAGATAGACGATCAGGTAGACGATCGCACCAGCGATCGCGTAGATCGCCAACCACTTCTTCCAACTCCTGCGACCGTACCCGGTGCTCTTCTGCATCGTCGCCACCTCCTGCGTCATCGGGGCGGACCCTTCCACCCACATCGGGTATTACGGGCCGCGTGCCCGCTCAGATCATGTGTCGTTCATCACGCTCGCCCGCGGGATTCGGAGCGTGGACGGCGCGTGAACAACTACGTAGGAGGAGTTCTGAACTGGGGGTTTCGTGGTGGGCGCTGAGGGACTCGAACCCCCGACCTTCGCCTTGTAAGGGCGACGCTCTTCCAGCTGAGCTAAGCGCCCGCGCGTGCGGGTTCCGTGTGACCGCACGCGCGACACACCACGTCGCCGAGCTGCAGCGATAGGCGTGTCGCACCACACGCCTCGCATCGATCCAGACCGTCGGTCCATCCCGGTTCGCGTTGGCACTCGGGGCACACCAGCACCTGCCGTCCGCCCGCCACCGCCCGAGCCCACGGCACCGAACGTTTGTCGGGATCGTAGGTGGGACGGCCGCAGCGCCAACACGCCGGTCGATCGCTCGGCTCGTGGGGTCCGTCGAACGGCCTCACGGTTCGCAAGGATACGCTTCACGTCGAGGCTAGACTGCTCGCCGCCCAACCAGATCGAGGAGCCGGATGAGCGAACCCACGACCACGTTCCGAGCGAAGGGCCTCTTCGCGGGCCTCACGACCGACGACGTCGAAGGCATCATGCGGGTCGGGGAACCGGTCACGTTCGAGCCCGACCGCGCGATCTTCGAGTCCGGCGACGAGGGTGACGCGATGTACGTGATCACCGAGGGTGAGGCTCGCGTCAAGGTCGGCGGTCGCTCGCATGACATGGGGCCCGGCGAGGTCTTCGGGGAGATGGCCATCCTCGCGCCCGGCAAGCGGATGGCGACGGTCCGGTCGGTCTCGGCGGTCGCCGCCCTGCGGGTCCCCGCCGACGCGTTCCAGGCCTTCCTACTCCAGCATCCGGCCGTCGGGATCTCAATCATGAAGCAGCTCGTGGTTCGGCTCCGCGAGGTCGAACAACGCATCGACGCCTGGATGGCGTGACGAGTCGCTCGTCGTTGCAGGTCAGAGCACCCGCAAGCGAGTTCCCGCCAGAAGTCGCACAATCGCACTGTTCGTGGGTGCCTTCCCTCGCCCGCGATGAACCTTCCCAGGGCGAGCGAAGCCACCGCCTGAGCCGAGCAGGAGGTGGTGTCGATGGTTATGACCCGGTCCGACCGGGAGAACCGGCGGACCCAAGATGGCTTCGTCATGGAGTGCCCCGTCTGTGGGGCCTACCTCCGATGGGTGCACCTGGAGGCGTCGTCGCACGGATCGATGTGCACGTTCTGCGGAACGACGGTCGTGCCGACGCGACCCGACGGGTTCCGCGATCTCGACGAGCGACTGGTCGAGGTCGAGGACCTGGGGTTGATCGGGGAAGAGCTCGAGGATCCGCCTTCCCTCCTCGAGCCGATCCGTGAGCGTCGGAGGGTGCCGGGCTGGTTGCTTGCGCTCGTGTCGATCATCGCGATCGTCGGTTTCGGGGTGTGGCGGCTGGCCGCATCGCCGTCCGCACCGGCTACGCCGATCCACGCCGCGACGTCGCCGTCGGCCCCTGTGCAGCCGTCTCCGGCAACGAAGGGAGCGTCGAAGCAGTCGCCCATCACCCGCATCACGGCGACCATCCAGTTCGACAGCCCGACGTGGATCGAGGTGACCGGCGACGGACAGCGGCTGGCGTCGACGACCTATCAACCGCAGCGGCTCGTCTTCCACGCGAGGCACGACCTGCTCGTGTGGTTGGGGCACGGCAGCGGCGTCACGCTAACGGTGGACGGGAAGAACGTGAGCCTCGGATCCAACAGCACGAAGCTAACCATGACGCTTCGGAACGGGCGCGTTTCGGTCACGCAAGCGTGAGGATCAGGTCCCGTCGTACACGACGCGACCGGCGGCGAGCGTCATCGTCACGCACGTCGTGGCGATCTCGTTCGCCGGGCCATCGAACGGGTTGCGGTCGAGCACGGCGAGGTCGGCCCGCATCCCGGGCTCGATGGAGCCTGCATCGTCGTCGTGGTTCACGAACGCCGAGCCTCGCGTGAACGCGGCAAGGGCAGCCTTCAGCTCGATGCGTTGTGCTGCAAGGAGCACCGGGCCGTCGAGCGAACCGGGAGCTCGCCTCGTGACGGCGACCTCCATCTGGAGGAACGGATCCGGCGTCGAGACCGGCCAGTCGCTCCCGAAGGCCAGCACAGCGCCCGTCCGTCGGAGGTCTCCGATCGGGTAGAGGCGGTCGGCACGGTTGCCCACCCGCGGCCTCGTCATCGTCTCGATCAGCGGATCGGGCTGGGCCCAGAACGGTTGCATCGTCGCGACCGCGCCCACCGCCCGCACCCGCCCGACGTCCTGGGGATCCGGCAATTGGAGATGGGCGATGTGATGCCGCAGGTCGTTCACGCCGTTCGCGCGACGCGCCGTCTCGAGCGCGTCCAGCGCGCTTCTCACCGCTCGATCGCCGAGTGCGTGCTGATGCACCTGGAACCCGAGCGCGTCGAGCCGGGTTACCGCTTCGTTCAGCTGGCCGGCGTCGATGAACTGGATCCCCCGGCCGTGCTCTTGCCCGAAGCGTCCCTCGAAAGGCGCGAGCATCGACGCCGTGGACGTCTCCGGACAACCGTCCAACATGATCTTGACGGTCGACGCGTGAACGTTGCCTGCGCTCCCCCACCCGCGCTGGTCCACGAACCCGTCGATCTGCTCGATCCCGCGATGTCGGTCCCACCAGAGCGCCGTCACGATGCGGGCGCGCAGCCCGCCAGCGTCGTCGAGCGATCGATACGCGCGGAGCAGATCCGGCTCGACCCACGCCTCCTGCCACCCGGTGACCCCGAGGGAGTGAAGCCGGGCCTGCGCTTCGCGGACCGCACCTATCCAGTCCTCGACGGAGTCGGGCGGCACGACGTCGGACCAGAAGGAATATGCCGCGCCCTCCTGGAGGCAGCCAGTCGGCGTGCCGTCGGCATCGCGGACGTAGTAGCCGTCCCAAGGATCGGGCGTCGATGGACCGATCGCGCCCACCTCGAGGGCCTTCGTGTTGACCCATGCCGCGTGCGTGTCGGCGTTCATCAGGAACACCGGCCGGTCCGGGATCACGGCGTCGAGGTCTGCCGCCCGCGGGCCATCGGTCGCCTGGAAGACCGGGTTGTACCAGCCACCTCCGACGATCCACGGGAGATCCGGATGCGACCGCGCGAAGCTCGCGATCCGCTCGAGGTATCCGTCCCCGCTGGCGAGATCGTCGAGGTTCACGTTGCGGAGGATCCGACCGGCGAACGCCGCGTGGACGTGCGCGTCCTGGATACCCGGGACGATACACGCGCCGCGGATGACCTCCTCCGCGGCGCCGACGCGATCGCGCACCTCGTCCTCCGTGCCGACGGCGACGATCAGGTCACCCTCGATCGCGACGGCCCGCGCCCACCGTCGCGCGGCGTCCACCGTGTAGACGTCGCCGACGAGCACCAGGTCCGCACCGCTCACGGGTGCGCACGGTAGCACCGGTCGTGATCGCGCCCAGCGCGCTCAGCTGATCACGATCCGGCCGTGCATCCCGTAGGCGTAATGCCCAGGGAGGTGACATGCGAACCAGAGATGCTGGCCGGGCGTCGTCGGGAACGTGTACGTCGTCTCGGCCGTCGTCTCGGCGGACACCGAGACCTCGCCCGGCTTCGCACCGTGCGAGGGTTCGGTGCCGATCTCATGGATGAGTTGGACGTACCGATCGCCCACGATGAACTCGTGGTCGATCGGATCGTCGTTGTGGATCACGAACCGGACCGTCTCCCCGGGATGGACGGCGACCGATGACGCATCGAAGTGGGAGAAGTGGATCGTGATATCCACGGTCCGTACCTCGGGATCCGCCGTGCTCCAGGCCACCAGCGCGCCGACCAGGACGAGCCCAGCGACGATCCCCGCCACCCGCGCCCGAAGCATCAGCGTGCTGCCTGGCGCGCGATCCCCCGGCGTCCCGCGACGGCGGCGAACGCGAGCAGGGTGAGCGACAGGACCGCGACCCACGCGACCGGCCATGCCGCGGGAAGGGGCGGCGTGACCGGCGCGAACCCGGCGGCGACGGGATCCGGGTGGCCGTACCCGCTCGCGTCGATCGCGAGGTCGTTCGTGAGCGCACTCGCGGGCGTGTTGATCTTCAGGTAGGTGAGCCAGAGGCCGCTCGAAGGCAACCACCCCATCCGGCGGTCGGATCGAAGATCCGTGAGGAGGCTCCGGGAGGCGGCTTCGCTCACCTGCCGCACGATCCCTTGCTGATCGGGGTTGCCGTTCGGCCGCACCGCTTGCGGGAGCGTCGCGGGTGCGCGGTCGGTGAGCAGGTACACGTCGGCCTGGACGAGCTGCGTGGGCTTCAGCCCCAGCGTGAGGATGCGGAGCGGGACCCACGGAGCGGGTGTCGGGATCACGATGTCGACCGGCGTCCCCTCACCCTCCAGGACCCCCTGTGCCGCCGCGCGCTTCGCGTTGAACCGGACGGCCATGAAGATCGGGCTCCGTTGCGCATAGAAATCGAGGACCTCGGGCGCATCGGGTGGGAGGAAGAAGCCGTGCTCGCGGGCCCAATCCCCGACGGCGACCGCGCCACCCTTGAGGACGGTGACGTCGAGCGAATCGATCTTCGTCTTCAAGATGACGACCGCGCGCTCCGCATCGGTGGCGGCGTCCCCCGCTGCTCCGAACGCCAGCGGTTGCGGGTTGGTCTCAAGCTCCAGCCGCTGCAGCGTCCATCCCCCGCCCTTGATCACCTTCGACGGGATCCCCGGGAGCGGGATGATCGACCCGACGTCGCCGCTCGTCTTGCCGGCGTACTCGAACGACGTGATGTAGTGCTCGACACCGTGGTGGTACGCGGCGAGCGTCGTGGTGCGGGTCAGGCTGATGGTGCCGTTCGGTGCCAGGAGCGCGCCGCACGCGAACGCGCTCCCGACGGGAGCGAGCACGAGGACGGCGGTGATCCCGGCGACCACGAGATGGCGGACGGTACGTGTTCGGGCCATTGCCACACCCTTTCGTGCGAGGACCGCCGTTCGACGGCGCCGGCAGCCGCGATGGTTCCCGCGGCCCGACGATCCATGCCGGGGATCGGTGGAGTTGTGACCTCAGCCGGGCGCGGCGTGCCTCATCGGGGCGTGGTGAACCGCTGACCGGCGCGGAAGGTCTCGCGTGGGTCGGGTCCTCGAACGTCGACCCCACCCCGCCCGAAGACCTCCCAGCGCTCCCCGTCCCCGAGGATCGCCGTCCGCTCGTCGATCCCTATGAACCAGGTCGCATCGGGTAGTCGCGACGTCATCCACCAGGCGAGCCCGGGGATCTTCGCCGCGCGATCCCAATGGACGCCGAACGACGCATGCGGGACGAGCCCCAGGCCGAACAGCCATGAGCTCCCGCGAGCTCCATCCCGTGAACGGCTGACGACCATCGCGCCCGCGCTGCATCCCGCCCAAACCGCGCCACGGTCCATGGCTCGGAGGATCGCATCGAGCAGCGGCGTGTCCCGGAGCACGTCGGCGAGGTGCTGCGGCTTGCCGCCGGAGAAGTAAACGAGCGAAGCACGTTCGACGCGGGCCGCGAGGTCCTCGCGGAACGAGTCCTCTCGTCGTTTCACCGGGAGGGCCTCGGCGGGGAGGTCGACCTCGGCGTAATGATCGAGCCCCATCTTCGCCCACCGATCGAACACGGCATCGCCCTCGGTGGCGCTCGCGGTCGGGAGGATCGCGATCGTCCCGTCGCCGGTCGCATCGGCAAGCACCCGCGACTCGACCTCGTGCGACCACGGCTCGAACTCGCCGGACCCGAGCAACAGGAAGGTGCGTGCCATCGCTCGCGAGCGTACCCGCCTGCCTCAGTCCTCCGCGAGCGGGGTCTCCGGCAACGAAACGACCTCGGCCGGCACCGTGAGCCGCCCCTCCCGATGGCGCCCGCCACGTTCCCGTCGCCGGCGACGGACGACGGACGGCTCGCTCGGCTCGCGTATCGCCCGCGCACGCCAGGTCGCGACGATCATCGCCCCCAGACCGAACACGCTCCCCAGGGTCCACCAGAGGATGTTGACGAACGGGACGAGCCCGATCGCGGAGCCGATCCCCCATCCGGCGAAGAGCGAAGCCCACCGGGACCGAGGCTCCCGCACGAGGGCACGCCCGACGATCCACGTGATCCATGCCATCCCGATCAGCCACAACAGACCGATGCCGAGCAGCAGCGCGAGCGCGAGCGGCAACCCCAAGATCGTCGCTCCGGCCGCGATCGAGGCGATCGGGAGCGCGATGACCGACACCGCGCCCCAGCCCGCCGACACGAACGGCGAGGTGCGTCCGGCGGCGGCGACCCGTTCGACCCCGTTCGGCGCGAACAGGAGCAGGACGAGCGCGAGGATGAGGATCGAGATGGCCATCGAGGCCGAAGCGAGGAGCGGACCGAGCACATCGAGCGGCCCGGAGAGCGTGAAGCGCGTGTGTGGCCGGATCCCGCCGCTCACCTGCGCGCCCTCGGCCTCGTGAACATCGCCCCCGGCGCGAACGATCCCGGCGACCTGCGCCGTGGCGAGCAGCCGCACCGATCCGTGCAGCGCGATCACGTCCCCGCCGACCTGTCCCGAGATCGTGATCGGTCCGTCGAGCACCACGACGTCGCCGCGAGCCACGCCGGCAACGGTCGCGCTGCCACGGAACACGACGATCTCCCCGACCACCTGGCCCCGCGCGACGACCACGTCGCCCCGGAGCACCACCTGATCGACCGCGGCGGCCGGCCCGGCGACCTGCGCGAACGCGGCGGCCGGCCACATCGCGACCGCAAGCATGAGCACGAGCACTGCGGAGCGGCGCGACATGGTGTGGCATCGTACCCATGTCCCACCCACGCCCCGCCCGCATGTCGGCGGCACCGGGTAGCGTGTGCGTGACGTGTCCCTGCATCCCTTCTCCCCCGCCACGCGTGCGTGGTTCGAAGCGTCGTTCGAGGCGCCCACCGACGCGCAGACCAAGGGCTGGAAGGCGATCGCGAGCGGTCGCCACACGTTGCTCCTGGCGCCCACGGGCTCCGGCAAGACCCTCGCGGCGTTCTTGGCCGCGATCGACCGGCTGACCACCACGCCACCTCCCAGCCGGGAGCGCCGCATGAGCGTGCTCTACGTCTCTCCGCTCCGCGCGCTCGCCGTGGACATCCAGAAGAACCTCCGGGCGCCGCTCGCGGGCATCCAGCAGGCCGCGGAACGAAGCGGGTTGACGCTCGCGCACGTACCCACGGTCGGCGTGCGGACCGGCGACACCGATGCTCGCGAGCGGCGCCACCTGCTGAGCCATCCTCCCGACATCCTGATCACCACACCCGAGTCGCTCTACCTGATGCTCACCTCCTCCGCCCGGGAGACGCTCCGGGGCGTCCGGACCGTGATCGTCGACGAGATCCACGCGATGGCGGCGACCAAGCGCGGCACCCACCTGATGCTGTCGCTGGAACGACTCGAAGAGCTGACGGACGACTCGCCCCAGCGGATCGGTCTGTCCGCCACCCAGCGTCCGCTCGAGGAGATCGCTCGGTTGCTGGGGGGGTTCGCGGCGCCCGGGCGTCCCCGCGAGGTCGCGGTCGTGGACGCCGGGCGGCGGAAGTCACTCGATCTGGAGATCATCGTCCCGGTCGAGGACATGGCCGACCTCAGCATCCAGCCGACCGACGCGCCGCACGCGCGGCTGACGGACGAGCCCGACCACACCTCGATCTGGCCGTCGATCCACCCGGTCCTGTTGGATCTGATCCGTGCGCATCGCTCGACCATCGTCTTCGTCAACAACAGGCGAAGCGCCGAACGGCTCGCGTCGCGGCTGAACGAGCTCGCGGGCGAGGACCTCGTACGGGCGCACCACGGATCGATCGCGCGGGAACAGCGCCTGGAGGTCGAAGACGCGCTCAAGGACGGGCGGCTCCGTGGGATCGTCGCGACATCGTCGCTCGAGCTGGGGATCGACATGGGCGCGGTCGACCTCGTCGCGCAGGTCGAGGCGCCGCCGTCCGTGGCCGGGGGACTCCAGCGGATCGGTCGGGCAGGACACCAGGTGGGCGCACCCAGCATCGGCAAGCTGATCCCGAAGTACCGGGGCGACCTGCTCCAGACCGCGGTCGTCGCCGAACGCATGCTCGGCGCGGACATCGAGTCGACCCGGTACCCGCGCAACCCGCTCGACGTGCTCGCGCAGCAGGTCGTCGCGATGTCCGCGGTCGACCGATGGCGCGTCGAGGACCTCTTCGATGTGGTGCGGCGGTGCGCGAGCTTCGCCGAGCTCTCGGAAGATCTGTTCCTCTCCGTGCTCGACATGCTTGCGGGTCGGTACCCATCCGACGCGTTCGCGGAGCTCAGACCCCGGATCGTCTGGGACCGAGCGACGAACGAGGTTCGCGCGCGCGAGGGGGCCGGGCGCCTCGCGATCGTCTCGGGCGGCACGATCCCGGACCGAGGCCTGTTCGGGGTCTTCATGCCCGACGGCACGCGCGTCGGCGAGCTCGACGAAGAATGTGTCTACGAGTCCCGGCGCGGCGAGGTCATCCTGCTCGGAGCCAGCGCCTGGCGGATCGAGGACATCACGCGCGACCGCGTCGTCGTCGTCCCCGCGCCCGGCGAGCACGGGAAGCTCCCCTTCTGGAAGGCGCCCGGCCCGGGAAGGCCGATCGAGCTCGGCCGCGCGATCGGCCGGTTCACGCGCGAGCTGCGTTCCAAGCGGCGCGACGACGCGCTTCGCCAGCTCCGCGACGACATCGGACTCGACGAGCGCGCTGCGCGCAACCTGGTCGCGTATATCGACGAGCAGGCCGAGGCCACGGGGGGCGCCGTCCCGGACGACCGCACGATCGTCGTCGAACGCTTCCGCGACGAGCTCGGCGACTGGCGCGTGTGCATCCTGTCCCCGTTCGGCTCGCGTGTGCATGCACCGTGGGCGCTCGCGATCGAGGCCCGCATCCAGGAGCGTCTCGGGTCCGGCGCGCAGGTGCTCTGGTCCGACGACGGGATCGTGCTCCGGCTCCCCGAAGCGGTCGAGCGCATCCCTGTCGAGGATCTGATGTTCGAGCCCGATGAGATCGAAGAGGCGGTCGTTGGCGTCCTGCCGGGGACCACGATGTTCGCCACGGTCTTCCGCGAGGTTGCCGCCCGGGCGCTGTTGCTCCCCCGCCGCCTCCCGGGTCGCCGCACCCCGTTGTGGCAACAGCGGCAGCGCAGCGCCGATCTCCTCGGTCAGGCCGGCCGGTACCCCGGGTTCCCCATGCTGCTCGAGGCCACGCGCGAATGCCTGCGGGACGTCTTCGACGTGCCCGCCCTCCGTGAGGTGATGGCCGACCTCCGCGCGAGGACGACCCGTCTGGTTGCCGTGGAGACCGACAAGGCGTCGCCCTTCTCCCAATCGTTGCTGTTCAGCTGGATCGCGGTCTACATGTACGAGGGCGACGCTCCGCTTGCCGAGCGCCGCGCGGCGGCCCTCTCGCTCGACCGCGACCTGCTCCGGGAGCTGCTCGGGACTGACGAGCTCCGCGAGCTGCTGGATCCGCGAGCACTCGATGACGTGGAGCTCGAGCTCCAACGCCTTGCGGCCGGGCGGCACGCGCGTCACGCCGACGGCGTCCACGACCTGCTTCGCGACCTCGGCCCCCTGCGCCACGACGAGGTTCGCGCACGCGCGGATGGCGATGCCGACGCGATGCTCGCGCGCGTGCTCGAGGATGGCCGTGCGATCGTCGTGCGGGTCGCCGGCGAGGATCGGTACGCAGCCGCCGAAGATGCGGCGAGGCTCCGCGATGCTCTCGGCGTCTCGCTCCCCCTCGGCGTCCCGGGCGCCTTCACCACCGCCGTGGAGGGGCCCCTCGACGATCTCGTCGCTCGCTACGCGAGGACGCACGGCCCCTGCACCCCCCAGGAGATCGCGGCCCGGCTCGGCGCGGGCGCGGACCGTGTGCGCGAGGCGCTCGAACGACTCGAGATCGACGGCCGCGTGGTCCACGGCGCGTTCCGTCCCGGCGGTCTCGAACGCGAATGGTGCGAGGTCGACGCGTTGCGCCGGATCCGCGCGCGCTCGCTGGCGGCGCTGCGGCGGGAGGTCGAACCGGTCGGCGCCGCCGCGCTCGCCCGGTTCCTGCCCGCGTGGCAGGGTGCGGACCGCCCGCGCGGCGGCGCCGACGCCCTGCCCGAGGCGATCGCCAGGCTCCAGGGTGCTGCGATCCCCGCGTCGATCCTGGAGAGCGATGTCCTTCCCGCGCGCGTCCGCGGGTTCCGCCCCGCGGACCTCGACGCGCTCTGCGCCAGCGGGGATCTGGTGTGGATCGGTGCTGGAGCGCTGGGCGTCACCGACGGCCGCGTGTCGCTGCTGTTCAGGGACCGCGCCGGTCTGCTCGCACCTGGTGTCCCGGCGCCGGAGGACCGGCCGGCCGGACCGCTCCACGCCGCGATCCGGGAGCGCCTCGCTTCCCGCGGTGCCTCGTTCTGGCCCGACCTCGTCGAGGCCGCCGGGACCGCGAACGAGGCGCCCCTGCTGCGAGCCCTGTGGGACCTGGTGTGGGCGGGCGAGGTCACGAACGACACCCTCGCGCCGCTTCGGGCAACGATCGGCAGGATCGGATCTCGGCGCCGATCGACGAGCGGGGCGGGGCGCGGGTCCGCGCATCGTCCCCGCCCCGGGACGCTGCGACGAGCCGGCCCGCCCGCGGGCGCGGGCAGGTGGTCGCTCGTCACCGACATGGTCCGCGACGTGCCCGGGGCAACCGAGCGCGCCCACGCGCTCGCCGCCCAGCTGCTCGACCGTCACGGCGTCGTGACGAGGGAGGCAACGCTCTCCGAGGGGACGCCCGGTGGGTTCGCGGCCGTCTACCCGGTCCTCAAGCTGATGGAGGAGGCGGGCGCGATCCGGCGCGGGTACTTCATCGCAGGGCTCGGGGGAGCGCAGTTCGCGCATCCGGGCGCGGTCGATCGTCTCCGGACCCTCCGTGAGGGAGCCGCCGACGACGAGGTCGTCACGCTGGCCGCGGGCGATCCGGCCCAGCCGTACGGCGCTGCGCTCCCCTGGCCCGAGACCACCGGTCGACCCAGCCGGAGCGCCGGCGCCTACGTCGTGCTGGCCGACGGCGAGCCGGCGGCGTTCCTCGAACGAGGGGCGAAGACGCTGGTGACCTTCGGCGTCGACGCCTCGCGGTGGGCCGACGCGCTGGCCGGGCTCGTGAAGGACGGCCGGGTCCGTCGGATCGAGCTCCGCCAGATCGACGCAACGGCCGCCGGCGACCACCCGGCCGCATCACTGCTCCGGGAGGTCGGCTTCGTGGACGGATATCGCGGCCTCACGCTCCGCGGGTAACCTCGCGGCCATGGAGCGATCGGCCTCGGGACCGACCTGGGCGATCGCCACGCCGCATCAGGAAGCGACGCGCGCCGGCGCCGCGGCGTTCGAGCGTGGCGGCAACGCCGTCGACGCGGCGTTACACGCCGCCACCGTCCTCGCCGTCGCCTACCCGCACATGTGCGGCGTCGGGGGCGACCTCTTCGCCCTGGTGCAGCGACCCGACGGCGAGACCCTCGCGGTCGGGTCGAGTGGGCGGGCGCCCACGGCGGCGGACCCCGAGGCCGTCGCGCGCGCCGATGCCACCATGCCGATCCGCGGCCCGGACCCGCTCACCGTGCCGGGCGCCGTGGCCGGTTGGCGCGACGTGCATGGCACCGGGGCGATCCTCCCGTGGGGAAGCGCGTTCTCGCGGGCCATCGAGCTCGCGATCGACGGCGTGCCGGTCGCACCCTCGCTCGCCGAAACACTCGCCG
>WNGD01000194.1_pt1 | contig 58000 bp, 57 predicted proteins | sample 5400671 | NCBI WGS metagenome assembly WNGD01 (sample SAMN13153369, study PRJNA577476) | soil metagenome | isolation source: 40 cm soil or saprolite under grassland replicate 2 | place: USA:California | collected 2016-06-15 | reverse complement strand
TCACCACGGGAGGGTTGGCCGGGTTCAGTCCCGCGGCGTTGGCGGCGGCGAGCAGCAGGCCGGCGAGCCCCTGAGGATCCGTGAGGCGGTTCGCCGGGATCCCGCCGAGATCGGCGAAGACGTGCTCGAAGGTCACCCCTGACAGGTCGAGTGCCGCTCGCGCAGCGGGGCCACGAACGTGCCCCGGATCGTTTCCGAGCCGAGCGGGTCGCCGTACAAGTCGAGGCGCTGCGCCCGGAAGAGGTAACGACCGCTGATGATCGCTCCACCGCCCGTCGCGGGCGCATACTGTGTGATGCTCAAACTCCCCGCCACCGGATCGGTCGGCGTGCCGTGCGAATAGGCGGCAATTCCGGGCGTGGGCAGGAGGCTGCCGAAGAACGCCCACGGCCGCTTCGGGTTGCAGACGGGGTTGACGGAGCTGATCGTGCTGGTCGCCTCCTGTGGACTGATGGAGTCGATCTCGAACGTTCCGGGGACCTGCACGGGGAGCAGGGAGTCCGGCAGCGTGATAATGACGCGTTCGTCCAACGAATCGGCGATGGCGAGCGTGTCGGTCAACCGGAACGCGAGCTTGCCGCTCAACCGGGCGTAGTTCAGCGCCAGTGCCCCGCCGCTCTGGTGGCGGATCGCCGTGCCGAACGCGGTCATATAGAACTTGCCATTCCCGAGTGTGTCGGTGAGGCTCATGACGGCGATGACGCCGCTGTCGGACACCGTATTCGTCCCGTCCGACACGTGCACCCGGTAAACATCCGGGCCGCCGGTCGCCTGTGCCGTCACGACGCCGGTGTTCGCGTCGATCGTATACACGCTCGGCGTCGGCGACGGGTCGAACTGGAGCGTGGCGGCCACCGGGTTCTTCTGTACGATCGCGACGGGCACCGTAATGGTGTCTCCCGGCATGAGGAAAATCGTGTCCAGCAACGGGGTCAGCTCGAGCGGTCGGGAGACGAGCACCAGCGCGGCACTGGTCGCCCCCGAAACGGTCGCGAGCACGAGCGCGGTGCCCTTGGATTTCCCGGCGACCCTGCCGTTCGCGTCGATCGTGGCGACCGACGTCGGATTGATCGACCATGTGACCGCACCAGGGGGGTGGTGGACCCCGTTCACGTCCCGCAGGTAGACGTCCCTCGGGAGCAGCGTGTCTCCCACAAACACGGAGTCCAGAATCGGCGCCACGACGAGCAACAACGATGGGTTGTTGTCCGAGACGTTGACGCAGCCGAGCGTCGTCGCGGCGGCGAGAGATAGCGCGAACCCGTATCGTTTCATAGCGCCTAAGTGTAAGGGGAGGCGGTCGCGGCGGACCAGGGCCATCGGGACCCTTATGGAACACCGGCGGCTCGCGATTGCTCCGGGATTCCCTAGAACATCGACATCGCGAGGAACGACCGGAGGTTGTCGTTGGTCACGCGCAACCGGGCCGACAACAGCCGCACGACCGACCACAGCACCTTGTAGGCGATATCGCGGTTGAAATCGAGCAGCAATTCGAAGTCGGAGCGGGCGATCGTGAGCAGGGTGCAGGAGGTGTTGGCGATCGCGTCGGTGGAGCGCTCGGACCGGTCGAAGATCGCCATCTCCCCAAAGCAGGCACCGGGCTTGAGGACGGCCAGCGCTTCCTCACCGGAGCCGGGGATCGTGCGGGAAATGCGAACCTCGCCTTCGGAGATAATGAACAGGCGGTTGCCGGGCTCACCTTCCTTGAAGACCTGCTGGCCGACGGCGAACTTCTGCTCCCGGCAGACCTCGGACACGCGGGCCAGCTCGCCGTCGTCCAAGTCTTGGAAGATCGCCGCTTGCCTCAGCAGATTGAGGTTCACGCGGACGAAGGTATGGCGCACCGGAGGGAGGGGCAAGTGAAACCGTGGGTAACGCGGGCCGATCTCCTGACGGCGCTTCGGCTTCCTTTGGCCGCAGCGTTTCCGTTCGTGCACCAGCCGGCGTGGCAGCTCGCACTAGTGGGCGCGGCCGCCGCGTCGGATTTTTTCGACGGGATGCTGGCACGCCGGTTCGGCGGGTCGCGCGCCGGCGCCGTCCTCGACCCGACGGCCGACAAAGTGTTCATGGCGGCCGCGTTCCTCACCGTCGCCCGCGCCGGTCTGCTGCACCCTCTGGAGATCATCGGCGTCGTGGCCCGGGACATCGTGGCAGCGCTGGGGTACGTGGGAGCGTGGCTGTGGCGGCGACCGACCCCACTGCCGGCCCGCGCCGGCGGGAAAGCGGTCACGGTGCTGCAGCTGCTCACATTGGTGGCGTTCATCGCCCGCTCCCCGCTGGTGCGGCCGCTCGCCTGGGCCACTGCGGCGGTAGGGTTGTACGCCATCTGGGACTACGGGCGGGCGGCCGCCCGGGCGCGCGCAACGCTGACGCGGGGGAAGGGGACGTGATGCGGCGGGTGTGGCTGACCGTGCTACTCGCGGCGGGCGGACTCGCGGGGCTCGCCGCTCAGGAGTTCCATCCGCCTCAGGTTCGACCGGCCGCGGGTCGGGGCACGCACCTCGGGCTGTTCGGGTTCGGGGTGCGCGGCGGTCTCGACCTGGCCGGCAGTACGCAGATGGTGTTCGGCGTGACGCTCGACGCCGGGAATCTGGTCTCCCCCCGCTTCCGGGTCCGTCCCTCCGGCGAGATCGGCTTCTTCAACGGTCGCAACAGTTACGTGGGCAGCCTCGAGGCGTTGTATCGCTTCACCGGTGATGAGCAGGTGGCGACGCCGTACATGGGTGCGGGGTTCAGCCTCGTGGGACACGACTCCTGCGGTGCCGACCCCGACTGTCCCGATGTGTGGGCCAACCTCGTGGTCGGATTCGAGCTCCATTACCGGTCCACGTTCAACTGGCTGCTCGAATACCACGGCATGGGCGGCTTCCGCCACAACCGGTTGTACGCGGGACTGACGACGCGGCGAGGCAACTGAGGTGGCCGGTGACATTCGCGAGATCACCATGCGATGGCGCGCGGACGCGGGCGCGCGGGCGGGGGGAGGGCTGCTGTTCGAGGCCGGCGCACCGGGCCGGCCCTCCGTGCTGGTGGATGGCGACGGTACGCTCGCCCAGACGCCGGTCGAGATGCTGCTGGTCGCGGCGGCTACGTGCTCTGCATCGGACGTCGTGCTGATCCTCCAGAAGCAGCGTGTGGCGCTCGAGGCCCTCGAGGTCACGCTCCGGGGGACGCGTCGGGAAGAGCAGCCGCGGCGCTACACCGCTCTCCACTTCGTCTTCACGATTTCGGGCGTCGGCGTGGATGAGACCAAGGCCCGCCGCGCGATCGACCTCTCGCTCGAGAAATACTGCTCGGTCGTCGCGTCCCTCGCCTCCGACATCCACGTCACCTACGACGTCGCGCTTCGCTAGCCCCGTTCCGACGTGGGGTGGCCGATCTCTCTTCCGCCTCCGCTCGATGTGTCGGAACGGGGCTAGGACCGTGCTGGCCGCGACCGGGGTGGCCGCGGGCGTCGCGCTGCCGGTGCGTGCCCAGGTTGCGAGAGCGACGGAGATCGGCGCCGGCGCGACGGTGCTCCTGGCGCACCGTGGCTTCTGGGGTCCGGAGGTGGGAGTGGCACGGCGCTCCGGTGGTCAGGGACGCTTGGCCTTCGCGGCCGCGTGCGGGGATTACGAGCGAGCGCTGGGCGTCCGCCTCGAGGCGACCGCGCAGTTCCTGCTCCGCCCGCTCGAGCGCAGGGGCGTCGGGCCGTATGGTGGGCTGGGATTGGCGTTCGTCGGCTCGGAAGGGGCGCGCGGCGCGAGCTACCTCACCGCGCTGCTTGGTGTCGACCAGGGGCCGGGCGCCCGGGCGGGGTGGTACGCGGAGCTGGGGTTGGGCGGCGGTGTGCGGCTCGCATTGGGTCGACGGTTCCGGCGCTTCCCGGCCTGGTGGCCGCCGTAAAAAGGGCGCCCGCGAGACGGGGGCGCCCCGGAGACGCTAGGCGATTCGGCGGCCCTCAGACGCTCGCGCCCACGGGAGCGCTCCGTCCCACAACGGGTCGGCAATAGCGCTCTCCCAGCACGCGCAGCTCCGCCAGCTGCTGCTCGTCCAACGCATCGTAGCGCTCGGCGAGGTACAGCATCGTGTCGTCGAACCATTCTTTCTGGTGCTCGGGCGTGGCTTCCAGCACGCCGCAGCGCAGGATGTGCGAGAACAGCTCGTCGCGGGCCTGTTCGAAGGGGGTGGGGGTGGACATTTTGCGGGGTTCCGAACGCTTCTTGGTCATGCGTGCGGTGCTCCTCTCTGCGCTTGGGACCGGGAACGGGGGGACTAGGGAGGCGGCTCGGGTCGCGCGAGCCGCCGATCAATCGGCGCCGCAATGTAATAGGGCGCTTTGCGTCACGCAAAGGCCGACCACGGCCGCCGCGCGTGGTATTATGATGGATGGGGAGGTGGGCGGGGTGTGGACACGTCAGGGAAGGGCTGGCATATGAGCGATCACTCGGAAGAAGTGTACGGACCGGACCGCGCGGAGCGCCTGCTGGCCATGCTGCGCGCGCTGGCTGAGCGCATTCAGGCGTTGGACCAAACGGGCAAGCTGCTCGAGCGAGCGCCGGAGCTCCAGAAGCTCCTCGGAAACGCGCGGAGCGAGCTGTTTCATTATGAGGTGCGCGTGACGTACGATACGCCGGAGATCGCGGAGGGTCGGCGGATCGTGGACGAGGCGGAGCGCCGGGCGCGCGACGCGGCCGCCGGTTTCGACGAAGACGAGGACGACGAGCCGTGGCGGAGGGCTGGGGACGAATGAAACGGTTCTATCTGTTGCTCGTGGCGGTGGCCGTGATCGGGGGGGGGGCGCTCTGGTACGGATCGCAGCGCAGCCCCGCGCCCCCTGCGCCCGCCGCGCCGAGTGGGTCGCTCGCGGTCGCGACGGCGGATGCGTTCCACGGTTATACGCTGGGGTCGGACTCGGCGCGGATCGAGGTCACGGAGTACTCGGATTTCGAGTGTCCCTTCTGCGCGTCGTTCGCGACGGTGCAGATGCCGGTGATCCGCGAGCAGCTGATCGCCACCGGGAAGCTGCGGTGGCGCTTTCGCGACTTTCCGCTGCCCTCGCACAAGTATTCCCGCTATGCCGCGCTGGCCGCCCAGTGCGCCGGAGAGCAGGGCAAGTTCTGGGAGATGCACGACCAGCTGTTCACCAACCACCAATGGGCGCAGACGGGAAAGAACCCGCGCTCCCTGTTCCGCGACTTCGCGAGGGGCATCGGGCTCGACCTCGACAAGTACGACGCGTGCCTGGACGGCCAGCGCTACGCCGCACGGCTCGACGCGAGCGCGCAGGAAGGCGAGGCGCTCGGCGTGCGGGGAACGCCGAGCTTCTTCGTGAACGGGCGTCCGTACACGGGACGCGGCACCTCGGATGATTTCAAGGCTCTCGTCGACAGCCTGACCAAGAAGCGCAAGTGATCCGGCGCCAGGCGCTCGTGCTCCTCACGCTCGTGGGGCTGCTCGTCGCGACCTATCTCTGGCTCTACAAGATCGGTGTGCTCGGCCAGCTGCAGTGCGGGACCGGGAGCTGTGAGCTCGTCCAAGCGAGCCGCTACGCCGAGCTGCTCGGTCTGCCGGTGGCACTGTACGGAGTCGGCGGATATGCGGCGCTGTTCGCCGTGGGGCTCGTGGGCCTGCAGCCGAGGTTCGCCGCAGACCGCCGCCTGGCGTGGCTCTTGGCGACGCTCGCCACGGTAGGGTTCGCGTTCACGGCATACCTGACGGGCATCGAGTTGTTCGTGCTGCACGCGATCTGCCGGTGGTGTATGGCCTCGGCGGCGATCATGACGACCGTGTGGCTCTTGTCCGTCGCGGGGCTGCGCGCGACGCCCTCGGGGACTGCGCCGACCCGCTAGTATTCACGGCCATGACCTCCCCTGCGCAACCTGTCGTTCCCCAGCAACCGCACGGCCGCTATCTCGTCACGCTCGCCCTCACGGCGCTGGGCGTCGTGTACGGCGACATCGGAACGAGCCCACTGTACGCGATTCGCTACTCGTTCTACGGGCCGCACGGCATCGCGGTCACGCCAGGCAACGTGCTGGGGGTGCTGTCGCTCGTCTTCTGGGCGCTCGTGATCGTGGTGACGATCAAGTATCACATCGTCATCATCCGGGCGGACAACAAGGGCGAAGGCGGCGTGCTCGCCCTAATGGCCCTCGTCAACGGCAGCCGTGTGGCCCGGGGTCTGTCGCCCCGCCGCGTCATGATCGTCCTGGGGATCTTCGGGTCGGCGCTCTTGTACGCGGACGGGGGCCTCACGCCGGCGATCTCGGTGCTGAGCGCCGTCGAAGGCCTCGAGATCGCGACGCCGGCGCTGGCCTCGTGGGTGATCCCCGTGACGCTCGTGATCCTGATCGGTTTGTTCTTGGTGCAGAGTCGCGGGACAGCCCGGATCGGGGCGGTGTTCGGCCCCGTGATGCTCGTCTGGTTCGCCACGATCGGCGTGCTCGGGTTGAGCGAGATCATGCAGCAACCCGGAGTGCTGGCCGCGCTCTCTCCGTACCACGCGGCGCGCTTTTTCGCCGAAGATGTGCAGCGGGGATTCGTGGTGCTGGGCGCCGTCTTTCTCGTGGTCACCGGCGGCGAGGCGTTGTATGCGGACCTGGGGCACTTCGGGCATCGCGCGATTCAGATCGCCTGGTTCGGCGTCGCGCTCCCCTGCCTCCTGCTCAACTACTTCGGGCAGGGGGCGCTCCTGTTACGCGATGCCTCGGCGGCGGAGAACCCCTTCTATCATCTCGCGCCCGGCTGGGCGCTGTACCCGCTGATCGCACTGGCGACCGCGGCGACCATCATCGCGTCCCAAGCGGTGATCTCCGGGGCCTTTTCCCTCACCCGCCAGGCGGTGCAGCTCGGCTATAGCCCGCGGCTCCAGATCGCGCATACATCGTCGCGCGAGATCGGCCAGATCTACGTACCCCTGGTCAACCGGGGGCTCATGCTGCTCACGTGCGTGCTGGTGATCGGGTTCCACGCGGCCGACCCGGCGCAGCCCACCTCCAGCAACATCGCCGGCGCGTACGGCGTGGCGCTCTCGACCCTGATGCTCATCACAACCCTGATGTTCTACGTGATGAGCCGTGAGGTGTGGCGCTGGAGCTTCGCGCGCGCTGCGATCGTCTCCGGCCTCTTCCTGTGCGTGGATGTGCCGTTCTTCGGCGCGAACATGTTGAAGATCCGCTCCGGCGGCTGGGTCCCCCTGGCGATCGCCGCAGCCATCTTCCTGCTGATGACGACGTGGCAGCGAGGGCGCGAGATCCTCGGGAAACGGATGCAGGAGAAGACGGTCGCCCTCAAGATGCTGCTCGCCGATCTCGCCGCCGAGCCGCCGCTCCGCGTCCCGGGGACGGCGGTGTTCTTGTATGGCACGACGGACGGCACGCCGCCGGCGCTGGTGCACAACCTGACGCACAATAAAGTGTTGCACGAGCGAGTCGTATTCCTGACCATGGTGACTCAGGACGTGCCCCACGTCTCGATCGCGGAGCGCGTGAGCGTGAAGGCCATCGGCAAGGGGTTTTACCGGGTGGTCGCCAGCTACGGCTTCATGGACGACCCGGACATCGACGACGTGCTGGCCGCGTGCCAGGTGAAGTCGCTCGAGATTCCCATCGCGGGGACGACATTCTTCCTCGGTCGCGAGACGCTGGTCGCTTCGGACCGGCCCGGCATGCGCCACTGGCGCGCGGAGCTGTTCGCGTTCATGTCGCGCAACGCCCTGCGGGCGACGGCCTTCTTCAAGATCCCGGCGGACCAGGTGTTCGAAGTCGGAGCCCAAGTGGAGCTGTGAATCTGAAGCAGGTTGGGGAGGTTGGGGAGGACGGGGGAGGTTGCACCGCTGATGTCACAACCTCCTCTAACCTCCCCAACCTCCTTTAACCTCCCCAACCTCCTCTAGCCTCCCCGTCTATTCTACCTGTCCGAACTTGGCGATGTCCTCCGGCAGCTCTTCCTGAGTCTTGGCGGCGTCCTTGCCCTGCACCATGATGCGGATCTGCTCGACCACGTCCGGGTTGGCGAGGGTCGTCACGTCACCGACGTCCCTGCGGTTGGAGATCGCCGCGAGCACGCGCCGCATGATCTTCCCCGAGCGCGTCTTCGGCATATCCGGCACGATGTACACGTGCTTGGGGCGCGCGATCTTGCCGATCACCTCTTCGTTGGCCTTGATCACACGATCGATGACGTCCTGGCTCGGCTGCACCCCCGGCTTGACCGCGATGTACACTTCGGGCACCCGACCCTTCACCTCGTCCTGGACAGGGACGACCGCGGCCTCGGCGACTTCCGGGACCGTGAGACAGGCGGACTCGATCTCCTTCGTGCCGAGGCGGTGACCGGCGACGTTGATCACGTCGTCAATACGGCCGAGGATGCGGTAGTAGCCGTCGGCCGCCTGCACCGCGCCATCGCCGCACATGAAGGGCCAGTCGCGCCAGTCTTTGCTGCGGGGATTCTTGTTGTACTTGCCGAAGTACGTTTTGACGTAGCGGTCGGCGTCGCCCCAAATCGTCTGCATGATGCCCGGCCACGGATTGCGGATGCAGATGTTGCCCGCCCTCCCGGAGCCCTTGGGCACTTCGGCGCCGGTTTCGTCATAGATGATCGGATGAATTCCCGGCGCGGCGGGACCGCAGCTGCCCGGCTTCATCGGGTGAATCGCCGGCACGGTGGTGGCGAGAAAGCCGCCGGTCTCGGTCATCCACCACGTATCGGTGATGACGGCTTCCCGCTTGCCGACCTCGTCGTAATACCAGCGCCATGCTTCCGGCTCGATCGGCTCGCCCACCGTGGTCATCGACTTGAAATGGTACTTGTACTTGCGGGGCTCCTGGGGACCGAGCTTGCGCAGCATCCGAACCGCCGTCGGCGCGGTATGGAAAATGTTCACGCCCAACCGCTCGGCGATGCGCCAGGGCCGCCCCGCGTCGGGGAATGTCGGCACGCCCTCGTACAGCACGCTGGTCGCCGCGTTCGCCAGCGGGCCGTAAACGATGTAGGAATGCCCGGTGATCCAGCCGATGTCCGCCATGCACCAGTAGACGTCTTCCGGATGAATGTCGAGAATCCACTTCGAGGTAGCGGTCACGTAGGACAGATAACCCGCGACACCGTGCTGTGCGCCCTTGGGCTTGCCCGTCGTGCCACTCGAGTACATGAGGAACAGCGGCGCTTCCCCCGGCAGGGGAACCGGGTCCACTTTCTTGCCCTGGTGCTGCTTGAGCAGATCGTTCACGAAGACGTCGCGACCCGCGACCATCGGTGTTTTGGCGGAGTATTTTCCGGGATAGCGCTGCCACACCAGGACCTTGTCGACATCCTGCCCCAGTTCGTGCGCCGTCCGCACCGCGATGTCCGCATTCACCTTGTGATCGCCCAGCGTGCCGTTCCGCCAGTAGCTGTCCATCGTAATCAGCACGCGGCTGCCCGAATCCTGAATGCGCGAGCCACACGCCTGACCGCTGAAGCCACCGAAGACCTGGGAGTGGATCACGCCGAGTCGCGCACACGCCAGCATCGTGACCGGCAGCTCCGGGACCATCGGCATGTGCAGGGTGACTCGGTCTCCCGCCTTGAGTCCCAAACCGCGGAGCAGCGAGGCCATTTCATTGACGCGGGTGTGCAGGTCCTGATAGGTGATGACCGCATCCTGCTCGGCTTCCGGCTCGGGCACAAAAATGAACGCTGCTTTGCTCCCGTATTTGGCCAGATTGCGGTCCACGCAGTTGTGCGACGCGTTGATCTTGCCGCCCACGAACCATTTCCAGAACGGGGCGTTGCTGGTATCGAGGACCGTGTGATACGGCTCGAACCAGGTCAGCATATCCGCATAGGCCTTGAAGCAGTCGGGGAACTTGTCGAGCCCGAATTTTTCAAAGATGCGCGGGTCGCGTAGATTCGCCTGCGCCTTGAATTTCTCGGAGGGCTGATAGTACTCCTCTTCCTTCCAGTGGACGGCGATCTGCGCTTCGCTGACCTCGGTGAGCTCGTTCGTCTTAACCGTCTTCGCCATGTGACCTTGCCTCCTAGCGAGCACACGCCCCTCGTTGCTCCAAACCAGCTAGATCTCGTGCGTTCAGGGGGAGAGGCTAAGGTATGCCCCCGGGAGGGACGGCGGTCAAGGCGGCCCTTGCAAACTGCGCCTCAGCCGTTCCGTCTGCGGTAGGCAAGCGGGCGAGACGCCTCACCCCGCTTTGACAAGCGGTTGACGGCCCGCAGCTTAGCTGTATGGCATCGGAGTCGCATAACCCCCGGTCGGTGAACTACAGGAGCCGACTGTGGAGGAGCTGGTGACAATGTCCATGCGTCCGAGCGAGAAGGTCTTGGCCGCTCCCGAGGAGCTGGGGCTTGAGTCACGCACGACGTTCCGGCGTGCGGCCACCGAGCTGCTGGAACAGTTGGAGGAGGGTGCCGGCCGCCTGGTCATCGACCTCGCGGGTACGCGCCAAATCGACAGCGCGGGCCTCGGTGCCCTGATGTTGATCCAACGGAAGGCGGCGGAGCGTCGGCTGACGGTGTGCCTGCGCGGGGCCAACGAGGAGCTGCGATTCCTGCTGGTGCTGACCAAGCTCGACGACCTGTTCGAGCTGGAGGGCAGTCCGAGCTGAGCCGCCCGTAGACGGCGTGGGGGACCCGCATATATTGGCCCACCATGGGTTCCCCCACCCTCGGCCCGCGGCGCAAAGTGCTGTTCGTCGAGGACGAGTCGACGCTGCGGCGGACCTACAAGCGATTCTTCGCCGACCGCTACCACCTGGCCTTCGCGGCGAGCGGGACCGAAGCACGCCGCCAGATGGACGAGTTTCACCCCGAAGTGCTGGTCCTCGATCTCCGCCTGCCCGACACCGACGGCATCACCCTGCTGCAGGAGATCCGCCAGTCGCAGCCTTCCCTTCCGGTGATCGTTACAACGTCGTACGTGAGCATGGAGCCGCTCATTAACGTCCTCGACCTCGGCCACTCGGGGTACCTCGTCAAGCCGTTCGATCTGGAAGATCTCGCCGCCCGTATCGATGCTCTCGGCTGAGGGACTGCGGCACGCCTTCGGCGAGGGACGCGGACAGGTGGTTGCGCTCGACGGCGTGTCGTTCACCCTCACGTCGGGACAGACGCTCGCGATCTTCGGGCCGAACGGCGCCGGCAAGACCACGCTGCTCAAGGTGCTGGCGGGCCTGATCCGGCCTCGGGCGGGGTCGGTGCGTGTGGCCGGGGGGCGGCGCGCGATCGGCTGGATCGGCCACCAATCCCACCTCTACGAGCACCTTACGGTACGCGAGAACCTGCTCTTCTGGGCGACGCTCTACGGGGTGCCTGCCGCGCGCCGCGCTCCCCGCGCCGCCGAGGTCCTGGGGCGGCTCGGCATGGGCGATCGGGCGGATCAGCCGGTGTGGTCACTCTCCCGGGGTCTGGCGCAGCGCGCGGCGATTGCCAAGGCCCTGATCCACGATCCGTCCGTGCTGCTGCTGGACGAGCCGTTCACAGGGCTCGATCTCGCCGCGGCGGCCGAGCTGCGGGCGCTGCTGGGCGAGCTGCGCGGTGGCGGCGCGCCGGGGAGGGGGGGAGGCCGCGTGCTCGTGCTGGCGACGCACAACGTAGACGAGGGGGTCGAACTCGCGACCGACGTAGCGTTCCAGCGGCGCGGCCGGTTCGTGCACTTCGCGCCGCGGGCAGGGCGAGGGCCCTCGGAGATCGCGGAGGCGTACCGGAGGGCGGTTGTGGGAGGGACCGATGAGTGACCTGCTCACGCAGGCGTGGGCCGTCGCACGCAAGGACCTGGTGCTCGAGTTCCGCACACGCACGGCGCTCGTCTCGGCCGTCGTGTTCACCGCGCTCGTGCTCACGGTGTTCAACTTCGGACGCGACCCCACGGCCGTACCCACCATCGATCTCGCCCCGACCATCCTGTGGGTAACCTTCACGTTCGCCGCGATGCTCGCCTTGAACCGCGCCTTCCAGCTCGAGCTCGAAAACCAGGCGCTCGAGGGGCTGCTGGTATCGCCGCTCAGCCGCACCGGCCTCTACTGGGGCAAACTGATCGCGAATCTCGTGTTCGTGGCGGTGGTGGAAGCCGTCGGTCTGCCCTTGTTCGTGCTCTTCTTCGACGTGCCCATCGGTCGCGTGCTGGTCCCGCTCGTCGGCGTCATCGCGCTCGCGACGCTCGGGTTCGTCGCCGTGGGCACGCTGTTCAGCGCGCTGGTAATTCGAACCCGGTTCGCGGAGCTGCTCCTCGTCGTGATTCTGCTGCCGTTCCTGGTCCCCCCGCTCATCGCCGCCGTGCAGGTCACGGCGCGGCTGCTTGGCGGGCGTCCCTTGAGCGAGTCGGTGGGGTACCTTAAGTTGCTCGCCGCGTACGACATCGTGTTCGTATCGCTCGCGAGCTTCCTGTTTCGATTCACGGTGGACGAATGAGTTTGGCGCACAAAGGTCGATGGATTACGCTGGTCGGTCTCGTGTGCCTCGCCGGCGTGTACGTTCGGGCGCTGGCGTTCACGCCGGTGGAGCGATTGCAGGGACCCGCTCAAAAGATCTTCTACCTGCACGTGCCCGCCGCGCTCTGGACGGAAGCGGCGATGATCCTGGTGGGCCTGGCCGGGATCTTCTATCTGTTCCTCAAGGATCCCCGGCTGGACCGGTTCGCCGCGGCGTCGGCGGAGGTGGGTACGGTGTTTGCGACCATCGTGCTCACGACCGGCCCCATTTGGGGAAAGCCGATCTGGGGGACGTGGTGGACGTGGGATGCCCGGCTGACGTCCACGCTGTTCCTGTTCTTCCTGTACGTGGGATACCTGCTGGTACGGGGGGCCGTGCGGGATCCGGGGCTCCGTGCCCGCTACGCCGCCGTGCTCGGTATCTGCGGACTGTGTCTCGTGCCCTTCATCCACCTGAGCGTCTTCCTGTTCCGCACGCTGCATCCCCAGCCCATTATCGTGAAGCCGAGCGCGCCGTCGCTACCGGGCAGCATGCTGGCGACGTGGCTCTTTTCGCTCGCGGCGTTCACGCTGTTGTACGTGGGGTTCGTGACGCAGCGCTACGCATTGTCGCTCGCGCGGGACGCGCAGCAGGGGGAGCACACCGACCATGCCTGACGTCCCCCAGAACGCCGGCTACATGGTGGCGGCGTACATCGTGACGGCGGTCATCCTACTGGCCTACGCCGTTTCTCTGCACCGCCGCACTGCGAAGCCTTAACCGTCGCGCTTCTGGGGGAACAACTCGGCGCGCGCTTCGGACAGGCGCGTCAGCCCGTCGGGCACCTGCGTGGCCCAGAGATGCAGGGCTTCGTCGGCGGCGCGCTCGTCGCCCGCCTGGAACAGCGCCTGAGCGTTGAGCCACAGGGCTTCGGCACCGCCGCCGGCCGCGTACGCGCGCGCGAACCGCGCCGCCGCTTCGGCGTAGCGACCGGCCCGGCGATATAGATCACCCGCCGCGAGCGCGGCATCGGGACGCTCCTCGAGCGCGAGCACCTGCTCGTACGCCACGAGCGCATCCTGCTGGCGAAACACCATTTGCCAGGCTTCACCCAGCAGCATCCAGGCATCGGGATTCTCGGAGAAGCGTTGCGCGGCTTGCTGGGCCGCGGCCACCGCGCCCCACCGGTCCTCGATGGCGCGCCGCAACCGCACCAGCGCCGGATAGGACTCCGCGAACGTCGGGGCCAGCGCGCAGCCGAGTCGCAGCCACAGCTCGGCGCGTCTGGGCGCTTCGCGTTGAGAGGCCGCCGCCCGCCGCACGGCGAAGCGGGCGAGCGCGGAGCGCAGGGAGCGGAGCATTGTAGATTGCACCAATCTATGTCACACGCGCCGCGCCCGCCGGGTCCCGCGCGACGCCGCCCGCTCGCGGGCCGGCGCGTCGCGGTCACCCGCGCGCGCGAGCAGGCCGTCGAGCTGGTGCGGGAGCTGGAGGCGCTCGGTGCCGAGGTCGTGGCCGCGCCGACGATTCGCATCGCGCGGCTGGTCGATCTCACCGCGCTCCGCGCTGCGCTCACGCGCGACCCACCCTACGACTGGATCGTGTTCACCAGTCAGAACGCCGTGCACGCCGTATGCGATCAGCTGCCGGAGTGGGATCTCGCGCCCCGCGACGTGGCACGCGCCGCGGTCGCGGCGATCGGACCGGCGACCGCAGAGGCGCTGGTGCGTCACGGCGTCGTTCCCGACCTTGTGCCCGACCGGTTCGTCGCCGAGGCGGTCGTGACCTCGCTCGCGGCGCGGGGGGACGTGCGCGGGAAGACCATCCTGTTGCCGCGCGCGCGTGAGGCCCGCGACGCGCTGCCCGACGGGCTGCGCGTGTTGGGTGCGGTGGTCGACGTGATCCCGGTCTACCAGACCATCTGCGAGACGGGGGACGGGAGCGGCCTGGCGGCCGAGCTCCTCGCCGGGAGCATCGACCTCGTCACGTTCACCTCCTCCTCGACCGTTCGGGGTTTCGTGGACCTCGTGGGCCGGCCGGCCGCGGCGTCCGGCCGGTTCGCGGCGGCGGTGATCGGCCCCGTCACAGCCGGGACGGCGCGCGAGCTCGGGATCACGGTCGCCATCGAGGCCCTGGACTACACGGTTCCCGGGCTCGTGGCCGCAATCGTGCGGTACTACGGGGACGAGGGACGAGGGGCAAGGGAACGGTGACTGTTGCGCTGCGGCTGGGCACGCGCGGCAGCAGGCTGGCGCTCTGGCAAGCCGAGTGGGTGAGGACCGCGCTCGCTCGGTCCGGGGTTTCCGCCGAGCTCGTGATCATCAAGACGCGCGGCGATGCGGAGGTCGATCGCCCGTTGCACGAGCTCGAGGGGAAAGGCTTTTTCACGAAGGAGATCGAGGAGGCGCTGCACGACGGTCGCATCGACGTGGCGGTACACTCGCTCAAGGATCTGCCCACGACCCTGCCGGCCGGGCTGGCGCTGGCGGCGGTCCCCGAGCGGGCCGACCCCGCCGAAGTGTTGGTGACGCGCGACGCGGGCGTCACGTCGATCGCCGGCCTGGCCGCCGGCGCCAAGCTCGGCACCTCCAGCCTGCGGCGGGTGGCGCAGATCCGCTACCTCCGGGCCGACCTCGACATCGTGTCGCTGCGCGGCAACGTGCCGACCCGGGTGCAGAAGGTGAAGGAAGGGCGCGACGGCCTCGACGCGGCGCTCCTCGCCGGGGCGGGGCTGGAGCGACTGGATCTCGCGGGTCAGATCGCCGCGCGGCTCGATCCGCTGGACGTCATGCCGGCACCGGGTCAGGGCGCCCTCGGGCTCGAGGTCCGCGCCGACGACCGCAAGGCCCGCGCCGCACTCGCGCCGCTCGAGGATCCGCCGAGTGCGCGCCAGGTGGCGGCCGAGCGGAGCCTCCTCGCCTCGCTCGAGGGCGGATGTCAGGCGCCGGTGGCAGCGTGGGTCGGGATGCGCGATGCGGGAAGCGGGATGCGCCTGTTTGGGCGGGTGACGGCGCAGGATGGCTCGGTTCAGCTCACGGCGTCCGCCGACATCGACGACCGCAATCCGGAGGCGGCGGGCGTCGCCTTGGCGGGCTTGCTCCGGGGCCAGGGCGCGTCGAGATTGCTCGGCCGATGAGCCAGTTCCCGATCCGCCGCATGCGCCGGTTGCGCCGCACTCAGGCGTTGCGCCGCCTGGTGCAGGAGACGCACCTCGTCCCCTCGCAGCTGGTGTGGCCCTTGTTCGCCTGCCACGGGGAGGGCGTCCGGCGGGAGGTCGCCGCGCTGCCCGGTGTCTATCAGACCTCGCTCGACGAGCTGGTGAAGGACGCGGAGCGGGCGCGGCGGCTCGGGCTCGGCGGCATCATTCTCTTCGGTCTTCCCGCGGCGAAGGACGCGACCGGCTCGGAGGCGTACGACGAGCAGGGAATCGTGCAGCAGGCGGCGCGGGCGGCGAAGCGGGCCGTGCCGGAGCTGCTGGTGATCGGAGATGCCTGTCTGTGCGAGTACACCGACCACGGACACTGCGGCGTGGTGCAGGACGGAGAGGTCGAAAACGACGCGTCGGTGTATCTGCTCGGCAAGGTCGCCGTGACGCAGGCGCGCGCGGGCATCGACATCGTCGCGCCCAGCGATATGATGGACGGCCGGGTGGCAGGGATTCGGAAAGCGCTCGACGCCGCCGGATTCTCACGCATCCCGATCATGTCGTACGCCGCGAAGATGGCGTCGACGTTCTACGGACCGTTCCGGGAGGCGGCCGGCTCGACCCCCCAGTTCGGCGACCGTCAGTCCTATCAGATGCAGGGGACCAACGCCGACGAAGCGATGCGCGAGATCGGGCTGGATGTCGAGGAAGGGGCGGACATCGTCCTGGTGAAGCCGGCGCTGCCGTGCTTGGACCTGATCCGGCGGGCCAAGCAGGAGTTCGGCTCGCCGCTCGCGGCGTACCAGGTGAGCGGGGAGTACGCGATGATCAAGGCTGCGGCGGCGCGCGGCATGCTCGACGAGGCGCGCGCCATGTGGGAAACGCTGTACGCGATACGCCGGGCGGGCGCCGACATCATCCTCAGCTATTTCGCGCCGGCGGCGGCCGACGCCCTCTAGCGGCGCGGTAGCAGCACGATCCTCCACAGAAGTGCAGCCACGCCCGCGCCGATCACGGGGCCGATCCAGTAGACCGCGTGGGCGTTCCATTGCCACGCCACCAGGGCAGGTCCGATCGCGCGTGCGGGATTCATCATGGCTCCGGTGAAGCTGCCGCCCACCAGCGCGTCCACGAAGATCGCGAGGCCGATGCCGAAGCCCGCGATCTTCGGGGCCTCCGACGAAACGGCCGTCCCGAACACGGCGCTCACCAGAAAGAAGGTGAGCAGTGCCTCGATCCAGACGCCTTGCATGAAGCCCACTTCGGTCGCGAGCCGCGGCGTGCCCGCGAGCGCCAGACCCACCGCCATGGGCGGGAACACGGCCTTCACGAGCGCCGCGCCGGCTACCGCGCCCAGGATCTGAGCCAGGATATACGGCCCCACACGCCGACCCTCGAACCTCTCCCCGAGCCACAAGCCCAGCGTGACGGCGGGATTTATGTGACCACCGGAAATACTCATCGTCATGGACACGATGACCGCCATCCCGACGCCGTGTGCGAGGGCCACCCCGAGCGGGCCGATGCTGCCGGTCGTGGGGCCGTTGGCGATGAACGCGACGACGCTTCCCGCGCCCAAGAATACGAACAGCAGCGTTCCGACGAACTCGGCCGTGAGGGACCGCAGCAGCTTGGGCATGACGGGGTCCTCGAGTTTGTGAGCCGCGGCAATCTACCCGAATGCGGCCCAATCTGCGCGGCGCACTAGGCGCGGCGCAACACCAACGCGGCGTTGATCCCGCCGAACCCGAACGAGTTGGTGAGCACCACCTCCGGCGCCGCCGTGCGGCCCTCACCGCGCAGGCAGTCCAGGTCGCACGCGGGATCGGGGTGCTCGAGATTGATCGTGGGAGGAAGCCAGCGCCGCTCCATCGCGAGCGCGCAGATCGCCGCCTCGATCGCGCCGCTCGCGCCGAGCGCGTGGCCGTAGTAGCCCTTCGTGCCGCTGACGCTGAGCCGGTAGGCGTGGTCGCCGAAGACCTGTTTGATCGCCTGAGTCTCGGTGGAGTCGTTGAGCGGCGTAGACGACCCGTGGGCGTTGATGTAGCCGACCTCGGCGGGCGCGACGCGGGCGTCGGCGAGGGCGAGCTGCATCGCCCGGGCCGCTTGGCGGCCGTCGGGACGCGGGGCGGTCATATGGTAGGCGTCGTTGGTGAAGGCGTAGCCCGCGAGCTCGGCGTAGATCTTGGCGCCCCGCACGACCGCCCGCTCCCGCTCCTCGAGCACCAGCACCGCCGCCCCCTCGCCCATTACGAATCCGTCGCGGTCCTCATCGAATGGGCGCGAGGCGTGGGCGGGATCGTTGTTGCGCGTGCTCATCGCGCGGATCACGCTGAACGCCCCGTACGTCATGGGGGCGAGCGGCGCCTCGGCGCCGCCCGCGAGCATCACGTCGGCGCTTCCCTCGCGGATCGTGTGGAACGCGTCCCCCACGGCGATGGTGCCGGAGGCGCAGCTCATGGCGTTGGTCGAGTTCGGGCCCGTGAACCCGAACTCGATCGCGATATTGCAGCTCGCCGCGCCCGGGAACACGGCGAGCGCGAGCGCGGGGTCGAGCCCACGCGGGCCCCCCGCGCGAAACTGCTCCACCTGCGACTCGGCGAACGCCACGCCCCCGAGCGCCGATCCCATCATCGCCCCGACCCGGTCACGGTCCTCGCGCCCCGGGTCGAGTTCGGCGTCGGTGAGCGCGAACCGCGCGCTCGTCACCGCCAGCTGGGAGAAGCGGTCCAGTCGTTTGGCCCGCTTGGCGTCGAGATGGTCCTGAGGGCGGAAATCGGGGATCTCCGCGGCGATCCGGCTCCTGAACGGCGCAGGATCGAAGCGCGTGAGCTCCCGCACGGCCGAGGTCCGGGCCGCGAGCCCGGCCCACAGCCCGTCGGCCCCCGTGCCGATCGGCGTGACCGCCCCCACCCCCGTGATCACGACTCGGCGCTGTCCGTTCCTCACCTATGCCCCCCTCCCTCCGCGAACCGTTTGATGCCCGCCAGGGTGCGGGACGCGATCCCATGGATGAACACCGGCCCGATCACCAGCCGGGCCGCCACCGGGCCGACGAGTGGCCACGCCGGGCCCGTCCACTCGTGCAGGATCGTTACCGCCACACCGTCCGACTCTCCCACCAGTCGCCAGACCACGTCCATCCCGGTCGTTGTACCCCGGACGTGCCGGTAGCGGATTTCTCGGGCCGCCCGGTCCAGGGTCATCTCCGAGACCCACCAGGTGGGGTAGCGGAACAGACCGAAGGGGCGCCAAGCCGCCATTTCCACGGTGCCACCGCGCTGGTGGCGGTCAATAAACCTGACCCACCGATAGTGAGACAGGATTTCAGGCCAACGTTCGACATCCGAAGCGACTTGAAACGCGCGCTCCATCGGCGCTCGGATCACCGTTTGATCGAGAGTGCGCATCACAGGCGATCAGTCGACAGGGCGGTCTGGCAACTTCACTGCGAGCTGGCCCCTGGGGACCACGCGGCTACTATCCTAGCCCCCGGTCGGTACCGCGCCGCCGCTCGCACCCCCGCGTCCCGGAGCATCTCGTCGAACTCCCGCTTCGTGTAGCCCCGCTTGAGCGACACCACCGCGTCGTGGCGGGTCACACCGCTCATCCCAAGGCCGACCGACGCCGCCCACACGCCCGCCATGGCCACACGGGACCGGCGCAGGTCCGCGAGCACCACGGCGCGCCGGGCTACGCGGTCGAACCCGGCGATCCAGCGCACGGCGACCGGCCGCGGCACGTGGTGCAGCACCTGGCTCGCGACGACCACGTCCACCGAGCGCGGCCCGAGTGGCAGGGCCGCGCCGTCGGCGAGCGCGACCGCGAGTGGCGCGCCGCGCCCGCCGTCGGCTCCCTGCGCCAGCCGGGCTGCGGTGCGATTCAGCTCGATCCCGACGAGTCGCAGCGTGATCCCGTGACGCCGGGCCGCGGCGGCTGCCGCGCGGGGGATATCGCCGAGCCCCGTTCCGACGTCGAGCAGGGTCCACTGTTCGTCGCACGTTACACGTTGGACGTTGCACGAGCGCCGGAAGAAGGGCTCGAGGGCTTCCACCACCGCGCGCGTGCCTCCGAAGAGGGCGTTCAGGCGCGCGATGTCGCGGAGCTCTCTCCCGACGAGCTCGGGATCGGCCCGCGGGTCATCCAGCAGCTCGATCCCGATCATGGGCTTCCGCCGCCGAGCCCGGCGTATCCTCCGCGGTAATAGAGCAGGGGCCGGCGGTCGGAGACGGTGCCGCCGGTGACCAAGCCGAAAAACACCGTGTGATCCCCGCCCGGGGCTTCCGCCTGTTTTTCGCACTCGATGCTCGCGAGGACGCCTTCGAGCACCGGCATGCCGTGCCTGGTCTCCTGGTAGCCGATGCCGTGGAAGCGGTTCGGATGGTCCTCCGCGAACCGCCGTGAGACGGCCTCCTGGTCCGCTGCGAGCACGTTCAACACGAAGCGTTGAGCGGCTCTCAGCGCGGGATACATGTCGTTGTTCCGATCCACGGACACGAGAACCAGTGGCGGCTCGAGCGACACCGAGGCGACCGAGCTCGCCGTCATACCGATCGGGCGGCCGGCCGGGTCGCGCGTGGTCAGGACGGTCACGCCCGTCGCGAAGCGACCGAGCAGCTGGCGGAACTGTGCGGGATCGACGCCGGACATATCGGTCACCACAGGAATTGGGCCAGGACGCTCGCTTTAAGGACTCGACGCGCCGGGACGATATTCCCGGTCGCGCTCACCAGAAGATCCGCGAGGTCTGGCCGGCCCGCCAGGCGGCGTACGACGCGGTCGGTGAGCGCGGGCCAGCCCACGCCCACGCCGATGAGCCGCTCGAGCACCCACTTGCCGGCGAATTCGCGACGGCGCGCGCGGCGGTAGGGCTCGAGCGCTGCGGCTGGAAGAGGCCCACTGCTGTCCCGCACCCCGGGCTTGCGCCCGGGGTCAGAGCGACGACTGACCCCGCGCGCAAGCGCGGGGATCACGCACTGGGCCGCTAGCTCGGCGCCCCGCAGCGCGGCATAGATCCCCTGGCCGGTGAACGGGTCGAAGAAGTCCGCCGCATCGCCCACGAGAAGGGCCCCCCCGGCCGGCGCGACGGCCGTGCGCGACCACTGCGCGAACGGACCCGTGGCCAGCACGTTGCGGACCATGCGCTGCGGGTTGAAACGCCCTGCGAGTCCGGGGAATCGCTCGAGCTCGGCGAAAAAACTTTGGCGGAAATCCCGGCCCTCGCTCCTGGCGGTGCGTACCGTCTCGAGCGGGACCACCAGCGCGACCGTGGTCACGCCGCCGCCGATCGGGCCAAGGCCCACGTAGCCATGCTTGCCGACGTGCAGCTCACCGACGCCGTCGATCCCCGCCACATCCGCCACATGCGCGCTGAACGCGACCCGCCGCGGCGGCGAGGAGCGGACCAGACCGAGACGGCGCGCAACCACCGAGCGCAATCCGTCGGCGCCGACGACGATGCGTGCGTTGCACGTTACACGGTGCCCGTTGCACGAGCGTGCGACTACGCCCGCGACGGCCCCTCTCTCCCACACCAGGTTCTCGACCGCTGTGGCCTCGCTCACGTGCGCCCCCGCACGCGCGGCCGCGGCCACGAGGATGGTGTCGAACGCGGTCCGGGGCAGGGCGAAGCTGTAGGGGCGGGGACCGCCCTGAAACCGTCCGCACATCACTGCGCCGCCGGGCGCGACCACCTTCATCCCGTACAGCTTGGCGTGCGCCGAACCCTCAACCGCGTCGACGACGCCCCCGCCCAGCCGTTCGAGGATTTCCGTGGTCGCGGGGCTCAAGTACTCGGAACACGCCTTGTCTCGCGGGAACCGGGCGCGGTCGACCAGCAGTACGGAGGCCCCCGCGCGGGCCAGCAGCAACGCCGTCGTCGCTCCTGCCGGACCGGCTCCGACGACGACGACATCCCAGCGGTCGGTCACGAGGGCGTCGCGCTCAGGGCGGCGAACCATGCGATCCGAGCACGGCGACGGCCGCACCCACCAGCGTCGCCGCGAGGTTCACACCGTCGTTGTCGAGCCATCGCCAACCACTGGCAAGCCGCACGGGCTCGTGGCACACTGTCTGGCCGCGCTCGAAGCGCGCATCGCATGCGGGACATTCGTACTTCCCTTGGAGCGTCGCGCCGAGGACGGAGTCTGCGAGCATGCCGGCGACGCCGGCGGCGGTGAGTATGACAAACCCCGGGGCCATGCCGCGGGGTGCAAGCGCAGCCGTCAATCCCGCAATGCCCGCTGCCCCGGCCACGCCGCCCAGCGTTCCCAGCGCAGTGATACCCCCCGACGAGCCGCGCGTCACCCGCCTCCAGGAGGTGATGAGGCGCGGCGGGAACGGTGAGAACGCTCCGATTTCGGTGGCCCATGTGTCGGCGGCCGCCGCCGCGATGGCGCCGGCGGCCGCCGCCCACGAGCCGAGCAGGGCGGCGACTAGGGCGACGCCACCGTTGGCGAACACTTGCCGCGCGCTGCGACTCGGGCCGCGGCGCTCGGCGATCTGGGTGAGGATGCTACCGGTGAGAAAGAAAGCGGCGAGCAGTGCGAGCCCGGGCCAGCCGAAGCCCCACGTCACGCTCGCCCCGACGGCGCAGGCGGCGCCGAGCCCGCCGGGGGTGAGCCACTTCACTCGTCGAGGAGCTCGTCCAGGATCCGGCGCTTCAGGTCGGCGGGTGCACCCTGGGCCCGGCAGCGGGCCTTGAGGAAACCGAGGAACAGCTTTTCGAAGTCGAATTCCTCGCCGCACGGCGGGCAGTCGGCGATGTGCTGACGGATCTCCTGCTCCACGGCGGGCGTGAGCTCGCGGTCGAGGTACTCATAGAGGTGCTCTTTACATTCCCGACAATTCATTTGGCGGACCCCTTGATGTACCCCATTCCCACGGCGTAGTCGTACAGCTTCTGCTGGAGCAGGCGCCGGGCGCGGAACAGCCGGGACTTCACAGTGCCGACCGGCACTTCCAGAATGCGGGCGATCTCCTCGTAGGACATGCCCTCCACGTCGCTCAACACCACGGTCTCCCGGAATTGTTCCGGAAGCAGGTCGATGGCCCGCAGGACCTCGTCGTCCACGATGCGATCGAAGAAGGTCCCCTGCGGGTCGTCGTCCTGGAGCTCCTCGAACACGGAGAACGGCTCGATCGCGTCGATGTCTACGGTCTCCGGGTGCCGGGTGCGTCGCCGGTACTCATTAATGAATGCGTGCCGCAGGATCGTGAGGAGCCACCCCTTCGCATTCGTTCCCCGTTCGAACTGGTGCCAGGCGCGGTAGGCCTTGAGCATCGTCTCCTGGACGAGGTCGTCGGCTTCCGCGGGATTGCCGGTCAGCCGCAGGGCCACGCGGTACAAGCTGTCGAGGTGCACCAGCGCTTCGCGCTCGAAGCTGGCCCGCTTGTCGGCCTCGGCCGCGGGACTGGGCGCGGGAGGCGGGGGGGTCCGCGGGGGCGGGGGGGGCGTGGGCGGGGTCATAGCGTCCCGTAACCTCTCTCCACGCGCCCGGGTTTCGCAATGGGGCGTGGTCCGCTAGCCCCGTTCCAACGCGTCCGCTTGATCGACAGCCTCGCGCCGTCCATTCCCAACAAGTTGGAACGGGGCTAGGTTTCGCGCGCCGTGGTCCACAGCATCGTCCCTCTCGCCGTCCTCGAGGCGGTCAGGAACCTCGACACGCCGGTCGAGGACGGGTTGTCGGAGTTCGCCGAGGAGCTGCTGTCCAAGCGGCTCGGCCTTTCGGCCACGGTGGCGATGCAGCTGCGTGAATACGAGGGCATGGTGCGGCGGGACGCGGCGGCCGACCGGTCGCACGTCGAGGCGCTGCTGCGGCTGGTGGGCCGGCGGCCCGACGCGGACCTGGTATTCGCGGACGCCGGGCGGCGCGCGGCGCGACGCGCCGTCCGGCGCCTCTTCGTGCTCACCCGGCTCGCCGCGCGCGCCGGCCCACGGGCCCTCGCGTACGTGGCTGCTCGGCGCGCGGCCCGCGCGGTCTTCTCCGGAGAACTGCGCCGCGAGAGCCAGGTCCCGGTGGCGCGCGTGGGCGACGCGCTCGCCGTGCAAGCGACGCCCGATGGCGCCGCGTGCGCGTTGTACGGCGCGGGATTCACGGAGCTGCTCCGGCTCCTCGTAGGCTTCGAAGGGGCCATGCTCCACGTCTCCTGCCGGGCGCTCGGCGGCGAGGTGTGCGAGTGGCGGGCCTCCCCACCAGATCCTCGACACGACTGATGCCGTTGCTGGACGGCTTCGACCTCCCCGCGCTCGCGCCCGCGCTCGGCGCCCTCGGGGCCGACGGCTGGCTGCTGTACGACTTCCGCAAGCTCAACCCGATCGCCGGTCGCATCCTCGGAGACACCGGGATGGGAACGCGGCGCCTGTTCGTCCTGCTGCCGCGCTCGGGCCGTCCGGTCGCCGTAGCCCATCGTATCGAGCTGCAAGCACTCGCCGATTTTCCCGGTGAAGTGCGGCCGTACGGTGCCTGGCGCGAGCTCCACGAGCATCTCGAGGCCCTGGTCCGGGGCCGCACCCTCGCGATCGAGATCTCGCCTCGGGACCAAGTGCCCTACTTGGATCGCGTGCCCCACGGCGTGGTTCAGCTGCTCGAATCCTTCGGCGCGCGGCTGGTGTCGTCCGCGCCGCTCGTGTCCCGCTTTGCGGCGCGCTGGTCGGCGGAGGAACTCGCGGGTCACCGCAAGGCGGCCGAGGTCCTCGCGGGCGTCGCGCGCGACACGCTGACATGGCTGGGAAGCGGGGCCGCCGGCGGCGCCGAGGTGCGGGAGACCGGCGTCAAGCAGCGCGTGCTCGAGGCGCTGGGGCGCGCCGGGCTCTGGACCAACGACGGACCCATCGTGGCGTTCGGGCCGACGAGCGCGATGCCGCACTACGAGCCGCATCCGGGGGCCGACCGGCGCCTCGCGGCGGGTGATGTCGTCCTGCTCGACCTGTGGGGCGGGCCGGGGAAGGGCTCGGTGTTCGCCGACCAGACTTGGATGGGGTTCGCGGGGCGCTCGCCTGATGCGGACGTGCGGCGGGTGTGGCAGGCAGTGAAGGGAGCGCGCGACGCCGCCGTCCGCTTCCTGCAACAGCGTTGGCGGCCGGACGGCGCCGTGACGGGTGCCCAGGTGGATGACGCCGCGCGCGCGGTGATCCGCGACGCCGGGCTCGCCGACTATTTCGTGCATCGCACGGGGCATTCGATCGATCGCGACCTGCACGGCTCCGGCCCGCACATCGACAACTTCGAGACCGAGGACGCTCGGGCCCTCGTGCCCGGCGTGGGCTTCTCGATCGAGCCGGGTGTCTATCTTCCGGGGCGTTTCGGGATGCGCAGCGAGATCAACGTCTACATCGACACCGCGGGTCCCGAGGTGAATCCCTCGCGCCCGCAGGACGAGCTGATCTTGATCTGACCGCCGGACGGCTCAGAGTATCGCCAGCACCAGGCCGGCCCACACCGCCGTGCCCACGGCCACGTGAGCGGCCTGGAGCGGTGGGGGCAGCGCGAGCAGCACCATCGCCGCGGCGACCGCGATCTGCACCGTGACCAGCGCAACCACGTACCACGCACCACGCCTCCCGGAGCGCACGGCCCACCACCCGACGTACGCGAAGAGCGTGTAGGCCATCAGCCGGTGGACCCAATGGACGTGTTGCAGATAGTTCCCCGCCGGGATGACCTGGCCGTTGCAGAGCGGGAATCCCAGGCACGCGCTCGCCGCTCCCAGGTTGGCCGTGAGCGCGCCGAGCAGCACGGTGATGAATCCCAGAACGAGCGCCACGATCCCCACTAACCCCGGGCGCGAGCCCGGGGTGATCGGGGGCTGCATGTTCCCCGGGCTTGCGCCCGGCGTCACCCTTGCCGCAAGGATCAACGTCGCCAAGAGCAGCATCGCCGTCCCGAGGTGCAGGATGACGGTCCACGGCGGCAAGCTGAGCTTTACAGTCACCGCGCCGAGCAAGACCTGCACGACGAGTAGTCCGAGCGCGAGGTAGGCGGTTTTCACGGGAGCGTACCGCTCCCCGCTCCCCGCTCCCCGTTGCTGCCACCAGGCGTACGCCGCGAGGGTCAGCACCAACCCGCTCACCGCCGCCGCGGCGAGTCGGTGTCCGTACTCGATCATCGTCGGGAGGTCGAGGGGCGGGAGCAGCTTGCCGTTGCAGAGCGGCCAGTGCTCGCCGCAGCCCAGCCCCGACCCCGTGATCCTGACGATGGCGCCGAGGATGATGAGCAGGTAGGTGAAGGTCGCCGCGGTCCAGGCGAGTCGGGTGAAGCTTCGCGTCATGGGTGCGGAAATCTAGGGCGGGGGAGGGGCGATGCCGGCGTGTGGCCGGGCGAGTCGTATCGTGCGTCACTTGACATCGGGCCGCCCCGTGGCGTACTCATACTAAACTGCACAAACTGAGCGGCGGCGTATGAGGCAGGCGGTCCTCTGGGCCTCGCAGCGAACCGAAGTGCTCGCGCTGATCAAGACGACGACGGATTTGAACGTCCGCGATTTTCGCTGGACAGTCGTGCACAGCCGGAAGAGCAGAGGCACGGAAGTAGCCAGGCTCGAGTACATCCGGGATGGGCATCATTGTTTCTTCCAGTTCGATCGACACCAGGGCCAGCATTATGCGATCTACACCGCGGACGGTGATGGGGCAGTCGAGGAGCATTTTCCCGGCACCTGGGAGCGCCAGGCACTCTACGTTGCCGGCTGGGCTGCCCGCCTCGACTCCGAGGCGCGGGGGCGTCGAGCCGCACCCTCACCGTAGCCGGTGCTAGCCGGGGCGGGTCTCCCAGACCGCCACGAATCGTCCGGACCTCCTTCTGAGGGCTCCGAATGACCAGTCCGCAGACGCCAGATGTTCGACTGATCGAGCGCATCGCCGGCGGCGACCGCGACGCCCACGAGCAATTTCGCGCGCGCCATCATCTGTCTCTCTACGCCCAGGTCTATGCGATACTCGTCGATGCCGCGGCGGCCGAACGGGTGGTGGTGGAGACGTTCGAGCATGCGTGGCGTGCCGCGAAGGATTTCAATCCTGGCGCCGGGAGCGCCTTCGCCTGGCTGTCGGAGATCGCCCGGTCCCTGGCGAGCCGTCGACGCCATCCCCCCCAGGACCCCAACACGTCGCCTTCCTTAGCGCGCTAGTCCGTCGTGCGCCTCGCAGGCGCCGACGTGCAGTATATTCGGCCTCTCATGTCCCCGTCCCCCCTGGCTCCCGCGACGGACCGCTGGGGCGACCGCCTGCCGCGCCGGCTCGGCTTCTGGAGCGCGGTCGCCGTGCTGGTCGGCTCCACCATCGGCGGCGGGATCTTCCGCACCCCGGCGGTCATCGCCGAGCGCGTGCCCGCGCCGCTGCCGATGTTCAGCGTGTGGGTGCTGGGCGGTCTGCTCGCGTTGTGCGGCGCGCTCACCTACGCGGAGCTCGCGGCGCTGTTCCCGCGCTCGGGCGGCGTATACGTGTACATCCGCGAGGGCTTCGGCCGGCTGCCGGCGTTCCTGTTCGGGTGGACCGAGCTGGTGTTGATCCGGGCGTCCGCGCTGGGCGCCATTGCCACGCCGTTTGCCGAGTACCTGCTGCGCTCGAGCGGCAGGAACCCGGCGCTACCCGAGAATGCCGGATTGGTGCACTACGTCGCTGCGGCGGCCATCGCCGTCACCGCGGCGCTGAATTACTACGGCGTGCGCTGGAGCGCGCTGGTCTTGAATCTCACCACCGGCGCAAAGTACGGCGCGCTGCTGGTGCTCGTGCTCCTGGCGTTTCTCGTGGGCCGGGGCGACTGGACGCACTTCACCACCGCGGCGGGTCCGGTCACTCCCGGCCTGTTCGGCCTCGCGCTGGTCTCGGTGCTGTGGGCGTACGACGGCTGGGGCGATCTGTCGTTCGTGGGCGGCGAGGTGCGTGATCCCGAGCGGAACCTGCCGCGGGCGCTGGTGATGGGGACCGCCGCTATCATCGCCATTTATCTGCTTGTGAACGCGGCGTATCTGTATCTATTGCCGCTTGGCCAAATGGCCGGGTCGCCGCTTGTGGCCGCCGACGCCGCGCAAGCGGTGCTGGGCCGGATCGGCGTGGGCGCGGTGACGGTGGTGGTCATGCTCGCGACGTTCTCCACGCTCGTCGGCTCGATCCTCACGGCGCCCCGCATCTTTTTCGCGATGGCGGACGACGGGCTGTTCTTCCGGGCCATCGCGACGGTGCACCCGCGGTACCAGACGCCGTCGGCAGCGATCGTGCTCACGGCTTTCTTGGGGATCGGCTTCGTGCTGTTACGCACGTTCGAGCAGCTCGCCGACCAGTTCGTGGTGGCGATCTTCCCGTTCTACGCGCTCGCGGCGGCGGCGGTGTTCGTGCTGCGCCGCCGCCGTCCCGACCTGCCGCGGCCGGTTCGTGTGCTCGGGTATCCGGTGGTGCCCCTGTTGTTCGTGCTCGCGAGCTTCCTCATTCTCGGCAACGCGCTGTGGGCGCACCCGCTGGAGACTGGGTTTGCCTTCCTGATCATCGCGCTGGGTGTGCCAGTCTATTCTTGGTGGACTCGCCGGCGCACGTCAGGAGTGACGCAAATGTGACGCTCGCGCGGATTGACGACCTCTCCGGGGGCGGCCATGTTTGACCCGCCCAAGAACCACCCCTCAGCATCCCGGAGAGCTACCTGATGAAACGCTTCGTGCGGTCCTGTTGTGTGCTCGCCTCATTCGCGTTCCTGATCTCCACCCGCGGAGCCCTGGCGCAGGGTGTTACCTCCGCAGCGATCGCGGGGCGCATCACCGACGAATCGGGGGCCCCAGTTCCCGCCGCCCAGCTCACGCTGGTCAATGGGTCCACCGGCCAGCGCTACGCCGCACGGTCCCGAGAGGACGGACGGTACTCGTTCGAGACCGTCGACGTGGGCGGTCCCTACACGCTGGCCGTCCGCGCCCTCGGGTTCGAGCCCAAGACTTCGACTCCGTTCAATCTTCAGCTGGGTCAGCGTTTCACGCGGGATTTGAGCATCAAGCGCGCTGCGGTGGAGCTGGCCGGGGTCATCGTCGAGACCTCGTCCAATCCATTGCTCTCGACCGCCCGCACCGGCGCGCAGACGTTCATCTCCGATTCGGCGCTCCGGCGGCTGCCAACGTTGAACCGCGCGTTCAACGACTTCGTCAACACCGCGCCCCAGATCGTGAAGACGCCCGGGGGCGGTACCTCGTTCACGGGACAAAACGACCGCTTCAACAACATCCAGATCGACGGCACCGTCAACAACGATCTCTTCGCGTTGAGCGCGAGCAATCAGATTCCCGGCGGCGGCGTGAACGCCAGGCCGCTCTCGATCGAAGCCGTAAAGGAGTATCAGGTCCTGGTCGCTCCGTTCGACGTGCGGCAAGGCGGTTTCGTCGGCGGCTTGATCAACGCCGTCACCAAGTCCGGCACCAACCAGTTCCACGGGTCGGTATTCGGATACCTGCAGAATGAGAATTTCGTGGGCAGTGATACCAACGGCGTGTCTGTACCAGTGGCCGACTACCAGCAGCAGCAATACGGTTTCTCGCTGGGCGGCCCGATCATCCGCGACCGGCTGCACTTCTTCATGACCGGTGACTTCCGTCATGACAACCGTCCGTTCGCCACGAGCATCCAGCTCGGCCCCACGGGCGACACTACCGGTGTCGGGATCACGCAGCAGCGGTTCGACTCGGTGCAGCAAATCCTGACCACTCAGTACGGCTTTGATCCAGGGACGTGGCGTGCCCCACAGATCAACAACCCCGAGACAAACCTGTTCGGAAAGGTCGATCTGGAGCTGGGCACCAACAGCCACGTGGAGCTGTCCGGAACCTCGATCAATGTGAACCAGGACAAGCTGATTCACACCTACCGATCGGGGTTCATACAGCCTCCGTCGTTGTCCAACGCCCGGGACGGTTACGAGCTGTCGGGGAGCGGCTACTATATGAAGGACGAGACCCGCACGTTGCGCGGGAAGTGGGCCGCGACGCTCGGGGACCGCTTCTCGAACGAGCTGATTGTGGGTCGCAGCACGATCGCGGACAACCGTCCGCCGGTGAGCGACCACCCGTTGATCCTGGTGGGTGGCAACTCTTCGGGCACGTACATCGCGGCCGGAGCCGAACGATTTTCGCACGCCAACTCGCTCGACCAGCGGGTGGTCGAGGTGTCGGACAACGTGACCTTCCCGGTGGGGAAGCATCTCCTCACGGTGGGCACGCACAACGAGTTCATCCACTTCCGTAACGTGTTCTTCCCGCTCTCGATGGGAGTCTGGAACTTCGCGAGTCCCGCCGCGCTCGCGGCGGGTACGCCAAACCTCTACGCGCGCGCCCTTCCGGGCCCGAAGCGGCCCGATGGACCCGTGGCGGACTTCGACGTCACGCAGGTCGGGTTCTACGGCGAGGATCGCTTCACGCCCGTCCCGAACCTCACGGTGACCGCCGGCCTGCGGATCGACGTGCCGTCGTTGCCCGCGCCCGCGCACAACGACACGCTCACCACCGTTGTGTTTCCCGCGCTGGGGGCGGCCAGGCTCAACACAAGCTCTTCGCCGAGCGGCAACATTCTCTGGTCGCCGCGGCTGGGGTTCAACTATGACGTGGGTGGTCGCCAGGAGACGATCCTGCGCGGTGGAATCGGCGTGTTCAGCGGCCGACCCCCGTATGTCTGGGTGTCGAATGCCTTCGGGAACACGGGGCTCGAACAGCAGACCGTATTCTGCAACGGTGCGGCGTCGTCGGCGAACAACGGGTCACCCTTCGATACCGTGCCCGCGTTCACAGTGGACCCGAACAACCAACCGACGACGTGCGGAGGCACGAACCAGATCGGGCCGAACGCCGCGGCGAGCTCCATCGTCTTCTATGACCAGAACTTCAAATTTCCGCAGGCGCTGAAGCTTGCGATCGGCGTGGATCGCTCCCTGCCGTGGAACCTGTTCGCGACCGTGGATTTCATCTACACGAAGGCGATCAACCAGTACTACCTCGAGGACATCAACCTCCGAGGTATCTTGGGCGCCTCCGCGGGCGAGGCCGGCCGCCCCCTGTACGGCACGATCAACGCCGCGACAGGCGGGGCGATCCTCTCGCGCGTCACGAATCTGGCGAGCGACGTCGTCGAGAACCGCAACGTCAGCAAGGACCAGTCGACGTCGCTTGCGTTCCAGTTACAAAAACGATTCAGTGACGGCCTCGAGTTCAATGCGGCGTATACGTACTCGCACTCCCTGGACGTTATGTCCATGACGTCCGACATCACGAGCTCGAACTTCCAGTTCGGGGCGCTGGACGGGACGATCGCGAATCGGAATCTGCGCACGTCGGCATTCGACCGGCCGCACAAAGTCTCGATCAGCGGCACCGTCAACGTGCCGTTCGGCGGGCGCTTCTCCTTGATCTACAACGGCCTGTCCGGGACGCCGTTCACCTACGTCGTCAGCGGTGACGCCAACGCCGACGGGGTGTTCGGGAACGACCTGGCCTACGTGGCGCGGAACCGCGCGGATATGTCCATGGACGGGAACGGCGGCAACGTTGCAGGATTCGGGACCGCCGCGCAGCAGGATTCCGTGTTCGGCCTGCTCGACTCCTATATCAACAACGAGCCCTGTCTGCGGGACAACCGCGGGCGGCTGGCGCCGAGGAACTCCTGCCGCAATCCCTGGCAGAACTTCCTCAATGCCCGGCTGAGCTGGGCGGTCCCGACGGTCTCCGGTCATACGCTGGAGATCACGGCGGACATGCTCAACGTGCTGAACTTCATCAATTCCGGGTGGGGGCTGATTCGGCAGACGGGCACGGGGTTCGAGGAGCAGAACCTGATTCAGCAGACCGGCTATGACGCCGCGAATGGGCGCGGCATCTACGCGCTCGCGATTCCGACGAAGAACGCGGTAACGATCAACAGCATCGGGTCGCGCTGGGTATTCCAGTTGGGGACGCGCTACACGTTCTAGACGAACCGGCACACGACGGTACGACGCCACGTTGCACGAGGGCGCCGAGGGGCCCTCTGGTAACGTGGCGTCGGTCATCTAGCGTTTAGGTCTGCGCCTTCCGCCACAGCCACACGCCCGCGGCCCCGAACAGCAGATTCGGCACCCACGCCGCGAACGCCGGCGGCAGCGCGCCCCCGGCACCCACCGCCTTCGACAGCTGGAACATCAGGAGGTCCACGAACGTCGTGGCGAGGCACACCGCCACGCCCCAGGCCATGCCGCTGCGGGGTGTGGAGATCGCGAGCGGCGCCCCGAACAGCGCGATCACGATACAGGCGAACGGTACCGCGAGCTTGAGCGCCCGCTCCACCCGCAGCTTTTTCGTGTCCGACCCGGAGCGCGACAGCGCGTCGACGTAGCGCCCCAGCTCCGTGTAGCGCATCTCGTCCGGCGCCTTGGGCTCGGCCAGGAGAGCGGTGGGCGTCTCGCGCAGCGACGTGATCCTGAGCGAGTCGAACTTGAAGGTCGTCTCGCGCCCGGGGCCGAGCAGGTAGCGCACCGCGCCCTTGCCGAGCGTCCAGCCGCGCGCCGTCCGCGCCGTGTCGTACGTCCCGCGTTGCGCCGCGACCAGGATGGTCGGGTAGTCCTCCCCCGTGCCCTCGCGCTCCATGATCGGATCCCGCATCTCCGCGCCGCTCGTCCGCAGCTCGAGCGAGCGGATCGAGTACACCCACCCGCTGTCGGCGCGGTAGACGAACGGCGAGAAGCGCGAGATGGTCGGGCGAGCGGTTTTCTCGCCCAACAGCTCGGCACGGCGGGCCGAGGCCCCCGGGGCGAGCTCGGTGAGCCCCAGGTCGACGAGCACTGTCGCGAGCGACGCGATGAGGAGCGGCCGCACCAGCCGGTGGAACGAGATCCCCGAAGCTTTGGCCGCGGTCAGCTCCGAGTGGCGACCCAGCGCGCCCACCGTGAACACCACGGCGAACAGGACGGCGACCGGGAGCACCAGCGAGATCGTCTCCGGGAGATAGAACAGATAGGAGTACGCGACCTGCGCCTTCGAGATGCCGCGCCCGAAGTAGGTGTCGAACTTGTCGGCCAGGTCGATCACTATCACCAGGAACGGGAATCCCAACGCGGCGAGGAGGCACACCTTGGTCCACTCGCGCAGCACGTAGCGGTCGAGGGTGCTCACGGGACGCTGCGCCAGCGGAGTCGGAGCAGGGAGCCCGGCCACCGCATTACACCCGCAGCCATGTCGAGGACGTCGCTCCAGTCTCCGCCGTGGGGCGCGTTGCCGGGCTTGCGGATGCGCCACAGACCGATCAGGCCGGCGGTCCCAAAGATCAGGTTCGGAGTCCACATCGCGAGGAAGGGAGTCACGAGCAGGCGGTTGCCGAGCTCCTCGCCGACGATCAGCCCGACGTAATAGACCGTGAACACCGCCACGCTCACTCCGATGACCAGCCCCACCCCGCCGCGCTGGAACCGCAGCGCCACGGGCACGCCCACCAGCGCGAAGACCAGGCACGCGGCCGCGATGGCGTATTTCTTCTGGATCTCGACCTCGTAGGTCGCCTCGCGAATGTGGGCGTCGCGCAGTCGCTGCGCCTCGCCGACACCCGCGCCTGGCGTGACCCACAGCTGGGGCACGGGGCGGCCTGTAGGGGTGGGGGTGGCGGTGGGACGCGGCAGCGTGGCCGGCGTCTGGGCTTCGGCCTCGGGCGGCAGCAGCCAGGCGGCGATCCGCCGCAGCGCCCGACAATAGACGCCGGGAGGCGTGGTGTCAGGCGCGTCGCGCACGGGCGGTGCCGCGACGGGCGCGAGCCCCGCCAGCCGCCGCAGGTCGTTCTCGATCACCAGCCGCGCGTCTCCCGCCGCTCGGGTGGCGTCGCGCCGGGCCGCCGCGGCGGCCTGCTGCATCTCGCACGTGGACATCTCACGGTCGCTCTTGTAGGTGTCGTGCTCCGTCTGGGTGAAGATGTTTCCCACGCCAGAGACCCGCATGCGATTGGTGCGGTAGAAGGTGCGGTTGAACTGGGTCGGGTCCGAGCGATTGACTTCCTCGATGTCCCCGTCTGCGAGCGTCAGGAACAGGTCCCGCCCCCCGGCGGAGTACGCCATCCGCCCGCTGTCCGCCGTGATGATGCGGCGGCGCTCGGCGTCGCTCAGGTCGTAGAGCGTCACGTCCTTGAGCTTGTTCGTGTTGCCGTCGATGCGCGAGGCGCGCAGGAAGGTCTGCCCCGGCACCACTTCGTTGATCACCTGCTCCTTGAGGGTGAGCGACGGCTTCTTGCGCGCGATGTCTACCTGCAGGGTGCGGAGCGCGTGGTTGGTGCGGGGGAGCAGCTGGTCGTTCCACAAGAACGACAGCAGCGCGACGCCGGTCGCGCCCGCGAGCACCGGCGCGACCAGCCGCGAGACGCTGACGCCCCCGGCCTGCAGCGCCGTGATCTCGTTGTCGCCGGCGAGTCGCGTGAACACGTGCAGCACCGCGACCAGCACCGCCATCGGCAGCGTCACGGCCACGATGAACGGGAGCGAGAGCACGAACACCTCCGCAATCACGCCCGCCGGCAGCCCCTTCCCGAGCAGGCCGGAGAGCTGCTTGGCGACCTGCTGGATGAGCATCAGCGACGTGAGCGCCGCCAGGGCGAAGCCGAGCGGCGCGACGTGTTGGCGGAGGAGGTACCGGCTGATGGTGCGCACGATCAGTGGCGCCATTATATTCGGAAGTCCAAGTCTCTACAAGACATCACTACCCTGTGACCATCCGAAAGAGCCATCTCTCGCGCGCGGCGGCGTGTCTCGCGCTCGGCGTCGCTTGCACCGCGCGCGGCGGAGCGAGCCGCCCGCGCGAGTTCGCGGGCGCGCGTGCCTTCACATACCTCGAGCGGCAAATGCAGTTCGGCCCGCGGGTGCCCGGAACGCCGGCGCACGAGCGCACCGGCGACTGGATCCTCGCGCACCTCCGCGCCACCGCCGACACCATCGCCGTCCAGAGCTTCACCCACGTGACGCGCCAGGGCACGAGCCTGCACCTGCGGAACTTCCTCGCCCGATTCCGGCCCGCCGCCACCGAGCGCGTGCTGCTGCTCGCCCACTGGGACACCCGCCCGCACGCGGACCAGAGCGCCAACCTGGGCCAGCAGCGCCTCCCGGTCCCCGGGGCGAACGACGGCGCGTCGGGCGTGGCGCTGTTGCTCGGCGTCGCCGACGTGCTCAAGACGAAGCCGCCCAGCGTCGGCGTCGACCTGTTGTTCGTGGACGGCGAGGACTACGGCAATTTCGCCACGGACTCGAACGACGTCCTGATCGGCACCCGCTACTTTGCCCGCCACCAGCCGCCGGGCTACCAGCCGCTGTTCGCCGTGCTGTTCGACATGGTCGCGGACAAGGACCAGCAGTTCTACTATGAAGGCAACTCGCAGGCCTTCGCGCCCGAGGTCGTGGACCGCGTGTGGCGCACCGCCGCGGACCTGGGCTACGGCCGGGTTTTCCTGCCCGGCGTCAAACCCACCCTCATCGACGACCACGTGGCTCTCCAGCAGGCGGGCATCCACGCGATCGACGTGGTCGACTTCGACTACCCGTATTGGCACACGACAGAGGACACGATCGACAAAGTGAGTGGGGCGTCGCTGCAAATAGTAGGAGATGTCGCTGTCGCACTCGTTCGATAGAGAACAGACGCTGAGGGAGACGCTGAGTCGCCGAGGCGCGAAGTGGATATGAGGAAAGGGCGCGAAGGAGAATCCTAACGGCTTGCACCTCACATCCACTCAGCGCTCGGCGACTCGGCGTCTCCCTCGCAATCTAACGCCCCTCATCGCGTGATTCCGATACGGCTTGTGGCGCGATGCCACGATAGTTTCTCGTCGTGGATGATCGTCGCGCCGCGCTACTCCTCTCGCTGTTAGCCCTCGCGGGAGCGGCCGTGCGACTGGCGCTCGCGCCCGCCAACGCCGCGGCGCCCGGTGACGTGCAGCTCGTGTCCGTGGACACGCCGCCCACCGGAGGTCTCGCCGCCACCGCGCGCAGCGCCGCCCGATTGGCGCGGCCGCTCCTCCCTGGTGAGCGGGTCGATCTCGACCGCGCCGACGTGACGGAGATCACGCGTCTCCCGCGAATCGGTCCGGCCTTCGCACAGCGGATCGTCGGCTGGCGCGAGCAGCATGGTCCGTTCGGCAGCCTGGCCCGGTTCGACAGCGTACCGGGCGTGGGCCCGAAGCTGGTCGAATCGCTCCGACCCTACGTCATGTTTTCGGGGGTGATGCCGTAATTTGCAGTGACGTCCACAACCTCCACCAACCTGCGCAGCCTCCACAACCTGCGTCTCGGGGTTGACTTCCCCCCGTCGCCACATATGTTATGCTGTTCATTTTCAACGAGTTGCGTACGGCGACCGCAGCAGCTACCTCCGACAAGCTGGGTGAGATCCTCCTGCGGGAGGGGCTAATCACCCAGGATCAGCTCAAAAAGGCCCTCCTCGAGCAAAAGAACACGGGGATGCGCCTGGGCTATACCCTGGTGAAGCTGGGCTTCGTCGAGGAGACCGAGATCTCCAAGATGCTGGCCCGCCAGTACCGCATGCCGGCGGTCGACCTGTCCCGCTTCGAAGTCGATCCGAAAATCATCAAGCTGCTCCCCCCCGACGTCGCGATCAAGCACACCGTGCTGCCGCTCAAGCGCGAAGGCCGGACTCTCACCGTCGCGATCGCGGACCCGAACAACGTCACGGCGATCGAGGACATCAAGTTCATCACGCGCTGCGACGTGTTCCCGGTGATCGCGGGCGAGTACACCCTGCGGAACGCGATCGACAAGTATTACCAACAATCCGACGCCCAGCTGCAGACGCTGCTCAAGGACATCGAGGCCGCGGACGATCTCGAGGTCGTCGAAGAGCAGACGGACGAGGACGTCAAAGCGCAGGACCTGGCGGACGACGCGCCCGTGGTGAAGCTGATCAACGGCCTGCTCACGGACGCCGTGAAGCGCGGGGCGTCGGACATCCACATCGAGCCGTTCGAGCACGAAATGCGCGTCCGCTACCGCGTGGACGGGGCCCTGCACGAGGTCATGAAGCCGCCCATCAAGATGCGCGCGGCGCTGACGTCGCGCATCAAGATCATGGCGCAGTTGAACATCGCGGAACGACGCGTGCCGCAGGACGGCCGCATCAAGCTCAAGTTCGGCGCCAAGGTCATCGACTACCGCGTCTCGACGCTGCCGGTCCTGTTCGGCGAGAAGATCGTGCTCCGGATTCTCGACAAGGGCAACCTGACGCTCGATCTGACCAAGTTCGGATTCGAGCCCAAGGCCGAGCAGGAGCTGTTGCGGGCGATCCTGAATCCCTACGGCATGGTGCTGGTGACGGGTCCCACGGGGTCGGGCAAGACCACGACCCTGTATTCGGCGCTGTCGCGCATCAACCAGATCCACGTGAACATCATGACCGCCGAGGATCCCGTCGAGTACAACTTGATGGGAATCAATCAGGTCCTGGTGCGCAACGATGTGGGGATGACCTTCGCGGCGGCGTTGAAGGCGTTCCTGCGGCAGGATCCGAACATCATCATGGTGGGCGAGATCCGCGATCTCGAGACCGGCTCGATCGCGATCAAGGCGGCCCTCACGGGCCACCTGGTGCTCTCCACGCTGCACACCAACGACGCGCCGTCCACGGTGACGCGCATGATCGACATGGGGATCGAGCCGTTCAACGTGGCGAGCGCGGTCAACCTGATCGTGGCGCAGCGGCTGGTGCGCCGCGTGTGCTCCGACTGCAAACAGGAGCACACCTACACGCCCGAAGAGATCCACGCGTTCGGCATCGCGCCCGCCGAAGCCGCAAAGTTGACGCTCTACAAGGGCGCGGGCTGCGACACCTGCAGCGGCTCGGGGTACAAGGGCCGGCAGGGGCTGTACGAGGTCATGGCCATGACCAGCGCGGTGCGGCGTATGGTCCTGAAGGGCGGATCGACCGAGGAGCTGCGGGAGCAGGCCGTGAAGGACGGCATGCTCACGCTGCGGATGGACGGCATGCTGAAGGTAAAGCGCGGCATCACCACCCTCGAAGAAGTCGTGAAGGAGACAGCGGCATGACCGCAGGCGCCTCGCAGTCGGTGAATCTCCGCACCTTGCTCGAAGAGATGATCGAGCGGGACGCGTCGGACCTGCACATCGTGGCGGGCGAGCGTCCCAAGCTGCGGGTGGACGGGGACATCGTGAACTCGTCGGCGGAAGCGGTGCTCACGCCCAAGGACACCCTGTCGATCGCTTACTCGGTGCTCACGGAGAACCAGAAGAAGCGGTTCGAGACCGAGAACGAGCTCGATTTCTCGTTCGGGATCCAGAACCTGGCACGGTTCCGTGGCAACTGCTTCAAGCAGCGCGGCTGCGTGTCGCTGGTGATCCGGCAAATCCCGTTCAACGTGCGGACCTTCGAGGAGCTGGGGCTGCCGGGCGTGGTGGCGAAACTGGCGGAGAAGCCCCGCGGCCTGGTGCTGGTGACGGGGCCCACGGGGTCGGGCAAGAGCACCACGCTCGCGGCCCTGATCGACAAGATCAACAAGGAGCTGAAGGGGCACATCATCACGGTGGAGGACCCCATCGAGTTCATCCACCGCCATCAGAGCTGCATCGTGAACCAGCGCGAGATCGGCACCGACACCAACAGTTTCGCGGCGGCGCTGAAATACGCGTTGCGGCAGGACCCCGACGTCGTGCTGGTGGGCGAGATGCGCGACCTCGAGACGATCGCGGCTGCGCTGACGATCGCCGAGACGGGGCACCTGGCGTTCGCTACGCTGCACACCAATTCGGCGATGGAGAGCATCAACCGCATCATCGATGTGTTCCCGTCCCACCAGCAGGCCCAGGTCCGCGCCCAGCTCTCGTTCGTGCTTGAGGGGGTCATCACCCAGACGTTGCTGCAGAAGGCCAAGGGCCGCGGGCGCGTGATGGCGTGCGAGATCCTGATCATGACCCCCGCCGTGCGGGCGCTGATCCGGGACGAGAAGATCGAGCAGATCCCATCGATGATGCAGGCGGGCAAGAAGCACGGGATGCAGACCCTGAACGATGCGCTCTACCAGCTGTACGTGGGCCGCGAGGTCACGAAGGACGAGTGCCTGCGCGTGACCTCGACGCCGAACGAGTTCCTGCGGATGATCGGCGAGCCGCCGCTGGATGACAAGGATATCATGTCCCCGACCGCCGCCCCGCAGCAGCAGGGTGGGGCCAAGGTCGCGGCCCGCCGCTAGGCGCCCGGAGGGAGTAAGCCATGCCGGTCTTCCAGTACACCGCCCGCACGCTCAAGGGCGATCTCGTCAACGACAAGATCGACCTGCCGTCGCGCGACGACGTCATCGCGCACCTGCGCAAGAACCGCATGGTCGTCGTACAGGTGCGCGCGGCGCCCAAGGAGTTCAAGCTCAGCCTCAAGTTCGGGAGCGGCGTCAAGACTCGCGACGTCGTCGTGTTCACCCGCCAGTTCGCCACGATGATCAACGCGGGCCTGCCACTGGTGCAGGCGCTCGACATCCTGGCGCAGCAGACCGAGAACAAGATCCTGGCCGACGTCACCCGACAGGTGGTATATGACGTCGAGAGCGGCCAGACCCTCGCCGACGCGCTGCGCAAGCACCCCAAGGCGTTCAGCGACCTGTACGTCAACATGGTGGCGGCGGGCGAGGCCGGCGGTATTCTCGACACCATCCTGGTGCGCCTCGCCGAGTTCCTCGAGAAGAACGACGCGATCGTGCGCAAGGTCAAAGGCGCGATGATCTACCCCGGCGTCATCATGTCGGTGGCGGTCATCGCCATCTCCGTGCTGCTCATCTTCGTGATCCCGACCTTCCAAAACATGTTCGCGTCCGTCAACCTCCAGCTGCCCCTCCCGACCCGCATCGTGATCGGCGCCAGCCACACGCTCACGCAGTACTGGTGGGCCATCATCGGGAGCATCGGGGCCGGGGTGTTCGGGTTGACGCGCTACTACAAAACGGCCCCGGGGCGCCTCCAGATCGACACGCTGCTGCTCAAGCTGCCGGTGCTCGGCGACGTGCTCCGCAAGTCGGCCGTGTCGCGGTTCACGCGCACGCTCGGCACCCTCATCTCCTCCGGCGTGTCGATTCTGGACGGCCTCGAAATCACGGCACGCACCGCCGGGAACATGGTGATCCACAACGCGGTCATGGCGTCCCGCGCCTCGATCGCCGGCGGCGAGACCATCGCCGCGCCGCTGGCCAAGTCGAAGGTGTTCCCGCCGATGGTGATCTCGATGATCTCGGTGGGTGAGCAGACCGGCGGCATGGACGAGATGCTCTCGAAGATCGCCGACTTCTACGACGACGAGGTGGATGCGGCGGTGAGCGCGCTGCTCTCGCTCATGGAGCCGATCATGATCGTGGTGCTGGGCGTGATCGTGGGCGGCATGGTCATCGCCATGTATCTCCCGATCTTCGATATGGTGAACGCGGTGCAGTAGTGCCGCAGATGATCGCCCCCGACGCCCCCGACGCGCCCGACGCCTCCCCCACGCCCGACCCGCGGGAGCCGAGGCCGGCGCGCACGGGTACGCTGCGGCACGACACGGTCCCGATGCGCCTGTACCACGAAGCGAAGCGGCTCGGTGCCTGGGACCCGCGGAGCCTCGACCTGCGGCGGGACATCGACGACTGGGCGCGCTTCACCGTTGCCGAGCGCGACGTGCTGCTGCGCCTCACCGTGCTGTTCCAGGCCGCGGAAGAGAGCATGACCCGCGACCTGCTCCCGCTCATCATGACCGTGGTGCGAGAAGCGCGCCTCGAGGAGCAGCTCTTCCTCACCACCTTCCTCGCCGATGAAGCGAAACACACCGAGTTCTTCCGCCGCGTGCTCGACGAAGTCTGCCGCCAGTCCGGGGACCTCCAGCGCTATCAGACACCGAGCTTCCGGCGCCTCTTCGCCGAGCGGCTCCCCGACGCGATGCAGCGGCTCCTGGCCGATCCGTCCCCGGCCGCCCAGGCCGAAGCCCTGGTGACGTATAGCCTCGTCGGCGAGGGCGTGCTGGGCGACGCGGGATACCACGTCTTCTCGACCGCCCTGGCGCGCGGCGACGCGATGCGCGGATTCCGGGAGGGCCTCAAGCACGCCCAGGCCGACGAGGAGCGGCACATGGCCTACGGCCTGTTCCTCCTGTCCCGCCTCGTGGCCGAAGACCCGGCGGTATGGAGCGCGGTGAGCCGGCGCATGGAAGAGCTCTTGCCGCTCACGCTCGGCATTGTGAGCGAGTTCTTCGAGGCCTACGACCCTATGCCGTTCGGGCTCTCGCTCGACGACACCGTGCAGGATGCGATCGCGCGGTTCGCCAGCCGGTGGGCGGCCCTGGAGGGCGCGCGCGAGCAAGGGCACGCGCTCGCGGGCGCGGTGGGGACCGAGCGGACCATCCGCGACCTGCTCGGATGGGTCGGCGCGGAGCTGCGGCCCGCATCGATCGAGGTGCGGCGGGAAGGCTCGAGTCCCGTCTACACGTTCCAGGTCGGTCCGGTGGGTGCGTCCGCGCTGTTGATCACGCAGGAGGTGCTCGCGCAGCATACGGCCACGGACGTGATCGCGGCGCTACGCGCGCACCGCGTCCCGGAGCGGTTGCGGGCGGGTGGCCGGACCCGACTCACCTGCTTGAGCGCCCGAGGCAAGATCATCGTGCAGCCGCCGGAGTGACGTCGGATCGCGGCTAGGGGCCCGACGCGGCTCCCCCGAGAGTCGGCAGCTCCAGCCACTGCCGCGGGAAACGTGGCAGGAACTTGACGTGGCGATTCACCACCGCTTGCACGCGCCGCCACCAGCAAATGATCGGCTGGGCCGTTCGTCCGACGCTCACCACGGCGAACGGGATCGAATCCGCCACCACCGTCCGCAGGTCCGGCTGGCTGAGCGAGCAAAGGTCTTCCGGTGTTTTCATCCCGAAGCTCGAGTCCGGCCCGACCCATGGATGGTTGTGCCACACGGCGAGCGTGGTGGCCGGCGGGCAGGGAACCGGGGTCACGGCGTCGACGCTCGAGTGCACGATGTCGGGCATCGCGAACTCCCGCACCAGCGCCGTGTCTCCCGCCACCGTGCCCTGCAGGCACAGGACGACTTCCCGGTCGAGGCCGGCCGCGAGCAGATTGAGGCGCCGCAGTAACGACGGAGCAAGCACCAGACGTTTGAGCGGTTGGGAGTTGAGAATCGCGGAGTCGGCGGGAGTCAGTGCAGCCTGTCCCGGCGCCGGACTCGCGACCGCGAGCCCTCCGACCGTCAGCCATGCAAGAACAGGGAGTGTCGGCCGCATTCCATAGCATAGTGCAGTCGGCGTTGGTGCGCGTGTTCGGCGAGCCGCCGCCCTCGTTGCTCTTGCACTTTGCGACACCGTCAACAATAGTTCCACGCCGCCAGCCGAAAGCCGCAAGGGGTGTAACTTGCGGTTGCCTTGGGGCTTACGCCTTTCGGCTTGCGCCTGTCTTCAGAGGGGACGTCCTTACGGCTTACGACTTTCGGCTTGCGGTTGCCTCGTGACCTGGCTGACGGGTGACCGGCGAGGTTCGGTCCTTCCGACGCCGCAGAGTCTCCTGCGATCGGTGTACGCCGGGCGGCTCTGCGTCGCCGGTGCGATCTACCTGGCGGCGGCGCTCAAATTCGCAGTCGCGGCGCCCCTCGACCTGCTCGTCACGTCGTTCGTGCTGGTCGCGGCCGTCGTAGTGACGATCGCCTCTTACTGGTACACCCACTTGTCGCGCCGCCCGCCCGGCCGGACGTTCCTGTACGGCCAGGCGCTGTTCGACGTCGCGCTGATCACCACGGTCGTGCACATCACGGGCGGTCCGCAGAGTGACCTGACCCCCCTGTACGTCCCGTTGATCGCGGTGACGGCGGTCCTGATGCCGCCTGCGAGCACCGGCCTGATCACGGCGCTCGTCGGCATCGTCTACTTCGCCGATGTGTTCTACGGACACACCACGCCGATGACGGCCCAGGTTGGGCTGCAGCTGCTGGTGTTCGCGGCCGTGGCGGCGGTGACCGCCTATTTCGCGAGCCGGGTATCGGTGATGGGGGCCGAGCGAGAGGCGCTGGCGGGGGAGCTGCGCCAGGCCCGACTGGAGGCGGCGGACGTGCTGCGCAGCGTCCCGACGGGGATCGTGACGGTGGATCAGGCGGGTCATCTGTTGTACTGCAACCCGGCGGCCGAGCAAATCCTCGGATTCAAGGAGCGGCAGTGGCGTGGCCGGCCGATCATGCCGGAGTTCGCGAAGGTCGCGCCCGAGTTCTGGGCCGCGATCACCGCAACCGCGCGGCGGGGCGTACGGGCGATGCGGGTCGAGGCCACGGTGCGGCGTCCCGATCGCACCTTCCCGATCGGCGTGACGACAACGACGCTGGACGTCGAGCCGGCGGGCGAGCCCCGGGTCACGGCGATCTTCACCGATATCTCGGACTCGAAACGGCTCGAAGAGCTCCACCTGCGCGCGGAACGGCTCGAGGCGGTGGCGGAGCTGTCGTCGAGCCTGGCGCACGAGATCAAGAACCCGCTCGCGTCGATCCGCTCCTCGGTAGAGCAGCTGGGACGGGCGAAGCGCGTGAACGCCGACGAGAAGTTCTTGACGTCGTTGGTGGTGCGCGAGACCGACCGGTTGTCGCGCCTGCTCTCGGAGTTTCTCGATTTCTCCCGCGTACGTGCCACGGAGTGCCGGCCGCTCGACCTGCGCACCGTAGCGGCCGCGGCGATCCGCCTGGTGCGCGAGCACCCGGACTGCCCCGAGGACGCCGTCATCGATCTGACGGGTGACGCGACCCCCATGGAAGGCGACGAGGACCTGTTGCATCGGGTGGTGTCGAATCTGGTGCTCAACGCCGTCCAGGCCACGGGCTCGGGCGCGCGGGTCGTGGTGCGCACCGGACGGCCCGCGTCGCATGAGCTGCCGGGGGGCGCCGGCATCGAGAGCCCTGTATCCCTCGCCGTGAGCGACAACGGCCCGGGCATCCCCGAGAACCTGCGGGCCCGCCTGTTCGAGCCGTTCGTGACCGGTCGGGTGGGCGGCACCGGCCTGGGCCTCGCCATCGTGCAGCGCGCGGTGGACGCGCACCGCGGGCTGGTGCTCGTGGACTCCCCACCGGGGCAGGGGACGACATTCACGGTCTACTTCCCCGCCGCCCGGCGGAAAGAGGAAGCCGCATGAGCCAGCAGCCATCGATTCTGGTCGTCGACGACGAGATGGGGATCCTGGACGTGCTGCGGATCCTCTTGAAGGGGGAAGGATTCGACGTCAGCACCGCGCAGGGCGGGAAAGCCGGGCTCGAGGCGCTGAAGGGGAACCCACCCGACATCGTCCTCACGGACATCAAGATGCCGGGCGTTTCGGGCACCGAGATCCTCGCGGCGGTGCGGGAGCAGGACCCCGAGACCCCGGTGATCCTCATGACGGCGCAGGCCTCGCTGCAGAGCGCGATCCAGGCGGTGAACCAGGGTGCCTTCTACTACATCCAGAAGCCGTTTTCGAACGACGACCTGGTCGCGATCTGCCGGCGGGCGGCGGAACAGCGCCTCCTCAAGGCCGAGAACAAGCAGCTCAAGCAGGAGATCCGTCGGCGCGAGCGCTCCGGACTCGTGAAGCCGCTCGGCAAGGCGCGGGCGTTTCAGGACGTGCTGAAGCTCGCCGAGCAGGTGGCGCCTACCGAGAGCACGGTGCTCATCCAGGGCGAGTCGGGTACGGGGAAGGAAGTCATCGCGCGCTACATCCACGAGCTGTCCGCGCGCGCGGACGGCGGATTCTTTTCGCTCAACTGCGGGGCGCTGCCCGAGAGCCTGCTCGAGTCGGAGCTGTTCGGCCACGTGAAGGGATCGTTCACGGGCGCGGTGCGGGACAAACAGGGTCTGTTCGCGGCGGCGCGGGGCGGCACGTTTTTCCTGGACGAGATCGGCGAAATGTCGCCCGCGACCCAGGTCAAGCTGCTGCGCGTGCTCCAGGAGCGCGAGGCGATCCCCGTGGGCGGCACCGAGGCCATTCCGGTGGACGTCCGCGTGGTGGCCGCGACCAACCGCGATCTGGAAGAGGACATCAAGCGCGGTCGCTTCCGGACCGACCTGTATTACCGGCTGAACGTGATCGCCATCCACCTGCCGCCGCTGCGCGAGCGACGCGACGATATCCAGATTCTGTGGGAGGAGTTCCTGAGTCGCATCGCGAAGGAGCGGGATGAACAGCCGAAGGCGCTGGCGGAGGAAGCGAAAAGCGCGCTGCTCGCCTACGATTGGCCCGGCAACGTCCGCGAGCTCGAGAACGCCCTCGAGCGCGCGGTGGTGCTCAGCAAGAGCACGACGATCGACCTCGCCGCCCTGCCCGACAAGTTGACCGAGCGCCGAGCCGAGCCGCTCGTCGCGGAGCGGCCGCACGTGAACCCCACCCTCGACGTGATCGAGCGAGCCTACATCACCTGGGTGCTCCAGAGCGAGGGCGGCAACAAGACCCGCGCCGCCGAAGTGCTCGGCATCGATCCCTCCACCCTGTATCGCAAGCTGACCCGCTACGAAGGCGATGTCCCCGGCTGAGCCGCGCGGCGCGCGCCGGGCGGCGGTGGTGGTGTTCGCGGTGACGCTCGCGTGCGGGGCGCTCGCCCTGAATCGGCAATTGGTCGGTGTGTTCTACGACGACGGCCTGTACGCCGACGTCGCGTACGCGCTCACCCACGGCCTCGGGTATGTGCACCCCCATCTGCCCGGTCATCCGGCGGTCGTGCACTATCCGCCGCTGTACCCTCTCGTCCTCTCTCCGTTCATCGGGATGCTCCCACTCGAGGCCGCGGGTCTCGCGGCCAAGGTGCTGAACGTCATCCTCGCGGCGGCGGCGGCAGGCCTCGTCGCGTGGCACGCGGCGAGCGTGCAGCTGCTCGGCCCCGAGGCTCCACCGTGGCTCGCGCCCGTCCTGGTGACCGGCGCGGTGGTCGCGCTCCCGATGCTGACGATCCTGTCGGTGCTCTTCTCGGAGCCGCTGTTCGGCGTGCTGTTCGCGTTGGCCGTGCTCCTCGCCGACCAGCCGCCCGCCGGGTGGTCACCCGATCGGGCCGCGCTCCTCGCCGGTGGCGCGGCCGCCTTGGCGCTGCTGACCCGCACCATCGGAGTCGCCGCGGGCCTCGGCATCGTCGCGTATTTGCTCGCGGTGCGGCGCACCCCGTGGCGGCGCGCTGCGCTCGCCGGCGCTCCCGTTCTCGCAAGCGCCCTGGGCTGGCTGCTCTGGGTGGCACGCCACCACCGCGGGATTGATCCCGACATGGCGACCAACTACGGCAGCTATTTCGAGGTCGTGCAGTCGGCCGGCCTCGGGGTCGTCTGGCCCAGCCTGCGAGACCTGCCGCGTCCCCTGGCCGATCTCACGCTCCGGTGGCTCCCCGGATCGGCGCTGCAGGGTCTGTTCGGTGCGGCCGAGCTCGTGATTCTCGCGTACGGTCTCGTGTTGCTATCACGTCGATCGAGCATCGGGTTCACGCTGCTCTGCTACATCGCCATTCTGGCGGCGTGGCCCTTCCCCGCCGATCGGTTCATCTGGGTCGTGCTGCCATGGCTTGCCCTCGCATGGGGCGCGGGCCTCGTCCGCCTGTGGCACGCCGGCCGACTCCGGGTTCTCCGCATCCCCGTAGCGCTCGCGGCGGCGGCAGTCGCCATCGGGTACGCGCAGGTCGAGGGGATCGGCCTCGCCACGCGGTCTTGGAGCGCCGCCCCCGCGCGCGTGGCGACGATCGCCGAGGAGGTGCTCCCGTGGGTCGCGACGCTACCTCCCGACGCCGTGATCGCCGCCGACTTGGAGCCGCTGATCGGGCTGAACACCGGCCGGACATCGGTGCCCTTCTACATCTACGCGTACCGCGGAAGCCAGGTGATCTCGCCCGGTCCGGCCGAGCAGCGCGCCTACCTCGAGCGGCAGGGGGTGACACATATCGTGACCTCTGGGTACGTGTCCCGATCCGCGCCTCAGCTCGACGCGCTGCTGGGCGCCTATCCGGGCTGGCTCACGGTAGTCAAAGGATGGCGCGACGGACGGGCGGCGTTCCGGATCAACCGTGGACCCTAACGGCCGCTCCGGGCCAGCCGACCAGCTCGGCGCCGCGACGCTCGAGCGCATGGCCGCCGCGCCCCGGTACAACCGGTGGATGTTCGAGCGCCTGCGCCCCTGGGTCGGGCGGCGAGTGCTCGAGATCGGCGCCGGCATCGGCAACATGTCCGCGTTTCTGGTCGACCGCGAGCGTCTCGTGCTCACGGACACCGAGGACTACTACCTGGGCCGGTTGCGCGAGCGCTTCGCGGGCCGGAGCCACGTGACCGTCGGGCGGTTGCGGCTCCCGGCGGTGGACGCGACCCTGGTCGCCGAGCGCCTCGACACGGTGGTGTGCCTGAACGTGCTGGAGCACATCGAGGACGACCGCGCCTCGCTCGGTGCCATCTACGGGCTGTTACAGCGGGGTGGTCGGCTCGTCCTGCTCGTGCCCTCGTTGCGAGCGCTATACGGCACCCTCGATGAGGCGCTGGGGCACTTTCGTCGCTACGTGCCCGGGGAGCTCTCGGCGAAGCTCGCCGCGGCGGGCTTCCGCGTGCGTCATCTCGAGTACTTCAATCTCGCGGGCGTCCCGGGATGGTGGTTCGCGGGCCGGGTACTGCGCCGCCGGCTCATCCCCGTGGGCGCGCTGCGCTGGTACGAGGCGCTGGTGCCGCTGTTTCGGCTGGAGCGACTGCTCCCGTGGCGGATCGGGCAATCCCTCATCGCGATCGGGGAGGTGCCGCCGTGACCAAGCCGGTGCTCCCGAACGAGCTGGTGCTGTCCGTCGTGGTGCCGGCCTTCAACGAAGCCGAGACGATCGAAGCCGTGCTGCGCCGGCTGCGGCAGGTCCCGCTGCGACTCGAGGTGATCGCGGTCGACGACGCGTCGACCGACGGGACAGGGGACATCCTCGACCGGCTGGCGGCCGAGGGCGGGGGATTGGTGCACAAGGTCATCCGCCACCCGACCAACCGCGGCAAGGGGGCCGCGTACCGAAGTGGGGTCGCCGCCACGACGGGGCACGTCGTCGTTGCCCAGGACGCCGATCTCGAGTACGACCCCGGCGAGCTCGTGAGGCTGCTCGAGCCGATCCGGGACGGCCGCGCCGACGCCGTCTATGGATCACGTTTCCAGGGCGGGGCGCGCCGGGTGCTGTTCTTCTGGCACGCCGTCGGCAACCGCTTGCTCACGTTGCTATCCAACATGTTCACCAACCTGAACCTCACCGACATGGAGACCTGCTACAAACTGGTGCGCTCCGATTTGCTCAAACGCCTGCCCCTTACGGCCGACCGCTTTGGCCTCGAGGTCGAGCTCACGGCGCGGCTCGCGCAGGCGCGCGCCCGCATCTGGGAGCTGCCGATCTCGTACAGCGGCCGCACCTACGCGGAGGGGAAGAAGATCACCTGGCGCGACGGCATGGCGGCGCTGATTCACGTCGTGCGCTACAACCTGCTGCCGCCCCGCAGCCGTGCCCGCTAGGCGCCTCACGCTCGCGCTCGTCTGCGTGGCGGGCACGGCGATTTATCTGCCGACCGCACAGTTCACATTCGTCCAGGACGACCGCGCAATCGTCGCGGCGAATCCTCGCGCCCACTCGGTGTCACAGGCCTTGCGCGCCTTCGACGAGCCGTACTGGCCCACCCCGTCCGGCGGGGAGTACTATCGGCCGCTCACGATCCTGAGCTACGCCGTCGACTGGACCCTGAGCGGCGGTCGGGCGGGCTGGCTCCACCTGATGAACGCGCTGTGGCACGGGCTCGCGTCCCTGCTGGTGGTTCTGGTCTTCGAGCGGTGGCTGTCACCGGCGGCCGCTGTCGCCGCGGGACTGATCTTCGCCCTGCACCCCGTACATGTGGAAGCCGTGGCAGGTCTCGTCGGCCGGGCGGAAGTGCTCGCAGCAGCCGGTATGCTCGGCGCGGTGCTGTGTGCCCGACGCGGCTGGTGGGTCGCCACCGTCGCGTGTGCGGCGGCCGCGATGCTGAGTAAGGAGCACGGTGTCGCGACTGGTGTCTTGATCGTGCTCGATCGCTGGCTCCGACCCACCGACGAGCCGCGGTATCCCGCCGGGCTGTATGCCGCCTTGGGAGGCGTGACGGCGGCCTTCGTGGTCGCCTGGTACCTGATCGGGCACCGCGCCACGTCCGACGTGGCTCCGGTGTTTCTGGGGGCCGGGACCGGGCAGCGTCTGGTCATCGCCCTTCCCGCCGTGCTTCGGGCCGCCGGATTGCTCGGGTGGCCGGTTGACCTCTCCGCCGATTACGGCCCGCAGGTCATCCCCGCCTACAGCGCCATCTCCCTGGCCGCGCTGGGCGGGACGGTGGTCGTCGGCGCGGCGGTCGCGACCGGGTGGTGGGCCAGACGAGCGGCTCCCGCGCTGAGCTTCGGCGCTTGGGCATCCGTGGCCACCTACTTGCCGACGTCCAATTTGGCGTTCCCGTCAGGCATCGTCCTCGCGGAGCGGAACCTCTATCTGCCGGTGCTGCTCGTCGCGGCGCTGACAGGTGTGGCGGTGCAGTGGGTGCAGGGCCGGTGGGGGGGGGCGGCGCCGCGGGGCATCGGAATCGTGACGGCCGCGCTCGCCGTCGCCCTCGGCTGGCGCACGCTCTCGCGGCTTCCCGTGTGGCGCGACAACCGCACGTTTCTCCTCACGCTCCTGACCGAGCACCCGGAGTCGTACCGCGGGCATTGGTCCGCGGCGGCGGTGCTGGCGGGCCTCGGCGACACGGCCGGGGCACGCCGGGAGTACGCAGGCGCCGATTCTCTGTTCCACGGCGACCCGCATCTCGATGCGACGCACGCCCTGTTTCTGCTCGGTCTGCGAGACACCGCCGGCGCGCGTCCCCTCATCGAACGCGCGCGGCAGCGGGTGGCCTACGAGCCCATCGCGCTGCGCGCGCAGGTTCTGCTGTTGCTGCTCCGCGGGCAGCGCGCTGGTGCCACGGCGCTCGCCGATACGGCCCGTATACGGGCGCCGTGGGACGCGTCCTGGTACGATGTCCAGTTGCGCTGAGCGGGTGGCCGCGGCGTGACGGTCCCGACCCTCTCCCACGCGGCGCGCGCCGGCCTCGCGGCCGGAGGCCTCGCCGTCCTCGCCGGCGCCCTCACGCTCAACCGCAACCTGGTCGGCGTCTTCTATGACGACGGCGTGTACGCAGGTTTAGGGTGGGCCCTCGGGCATGGACTCGGGTACGTCCACCCGAATCTGCCCGGCACGCCGGCCGCAGTGCACTTTCCGCCCCTTTACCCCCTGCTCCTCGCCCCGCTGTTTAGGGCCCTCCCGGTCGCCGCCGCCGCCCTCGCCGGGAAGGTGCTCAACGTGGGGCTCGCGGCCGTGGGGGCGGGGCTCATCGCGTGGCACGCCACGCGCCGCGACCTGCTCGGGCCTGACGCGCCGCGCTGGCTCGCCGCCGCCGTGGTCGCCGCTGCCAGCCTCGCGATACCGGTCCTCACAGTGCTCACCGCCCTCTTGTCCGAGCCGCTGTTCGGACTCCTCCTGGCCGGCGCGATCGTCTGCGCCGACGATCTGCCGGCGGGGTCGGGCGCGCCGTCCCGACGAGCTGTGCTCGCGGGGGTCGGTGCGGCGGCCGCGCTGCTCGCCCGCTCGATCGGCGTCGCGGCGGGGGTTGGCATCGTGGTCTTCCTGATGGTGGTGCGCCGCGTGGAGGCGAAGACCGCGCTGCTCACCGCGCTTCCAGTAGTGCTCGCGACGCTCGCGTGGGGCTGGTGGACGCTGAGTCACCGGGCGGGGATCGACCCGGCCATCGCCGCTGGCTACGGGACGTACGGCGACGTGATCCGGCAGGCGGGTCTGAGCGCGCTCGCCACGCGATCGCTCGACCTGCCGCGCCCGCTCGCCGTGCTCACGCTGGGGTGGGTGCCGTCCGTCCCCGTCTACTACCTGCTGGCAGTGCCGGCGCTCGTCGTCGGCCTGTATGGGCTCATCGTGCTGGTCTCGCGCTCGGCGATCGGCGCCACGCTCGTCGTCTACCTCGCGATCCTGGCGGTGTGGCCGGTGCGGGCCGATCGCTTCCTGTGGGCCGTCCTGCCGTGGATCGCGCTCGCCTGGGCCGCTGGAGCGCTCGCCTTGTGGCGGCATGCGCGACTGCGGTTGCCGCTCATGGTGCTGGCGACGGCTCTCACCCTGGGCTACGCCGTCTATGAGGCACGGGGCTTCGCGGGCCGCTGGTGGGCCGTCTCGGGGCAGCGGATCTCGGCGAACTTCGCCGAGCTACTGCCTTGGGTCGAGACGCTCCCGGCGGACGCCGTGCTGGCGACCGATGCCGACCCGTTGGTTTCCCTCTACACCGGACGGCGCACCGTCCCGCTGTACGTCTATGCGTACCGCGGCGCCGGCGACGCTGCGCTTCCGCCGTCCGAGCAGCTCGCTTTCTTCCAGCGGGCCGGCGTGACTCACGTGCTGCTGGGCGGCCCGGGCGAGTCGGCCGCGCAACTGGACGCGCTGCTCGGTGCCGTCCCGGGGAGGCTCAAGCTGGTCCATCGCTGGCCAGGCCAACGGCTGGCGTTTGAGATGACGGGTGAGCACTAAGCGCCTGTCGCTCGTCGTCGCGGGTTGCGCGGTGGCGGTGTACGCGGGCGCCCTGTGGAACCGCTTCGCGCTCGACGACAATCCCGTCGTGCACTTCAACGCACTGGTGCTCGGCTGGAGCGGCGTCTGGCGCGCGTTTCTCTCGCCCTACTGGCCTCCGGAGCTGGGCGGCGGGATGTACCGTCCGTTGACCCTCGCGACATACGCACTCGACTGGCGCGTGGGATGGACGGCGTGGTTTCACGCGACGAACGTGCTGTGGCACGCGGCGGCGAGCGTTGCGGTGGCGCTCGTCGCCCGCCGCTGGGCGGGCGATCGCGGCGCGCTCGCCGCCGGGCTCGTTTTCGCCGTGCATCCGGTGCACGTCGAAGCCGTCGCGAACCTCGTGGGCCGGGCGGAGCTGATGGCCGGGGCGTTCGCGGTGCTCGCCGTGTACGCCGCGCTGGCGCGCGACAGCGTCGGCTGGTCCGCCGCCGCGCTCGCGGCCGGGCTCCTCAGCAAAGAGAACGCCGCCGTTGTCCCCGCGCTGATCGCGTGGGCCTGGGTCGTAGGTCTGGAGCGCCCGTCGCGTCGCCGTATGGCGGTCTACGCCGCGAGCTGGGTCACCGTCGGCGCCGCGTATGTCGTGGTGCGCTGGGTGGTGCTGCGCCACGAGTCGACCTTCGTGAACGGCGCGCCGATCTTCATCGGCGCGTCGCCGTGGGCGATTCGGCTGACGGCGGTGGCGGCGTTCGCGGACTTCGCCCGCCTGCTCGTGTTCCCGCTCAAGCTCCGGGTGGACTACTCGCCGGCGGAGCGAACGCTCGTGCCGTCGCCCTTGGATGGGCGCTTCCTGCTCGGCCTGTGGTGCCTGGCGGTGTGGGTGGGGCTGCTGGTGCTGGCGTGGCGCCGGGGTCGCAAACTCGAGGCGTTCGGCCTGGGATGGATCGGGTTGGCGCTGCTTCCAGTGGCGAACCTGTTGTATCCGGCGGGGGTGTTGGTGGCGGAGCGGACGTTGTACCTGCCGTCGGTGGGGCTGGCGTTGGCGGCGGGCGCGCTGCTGGAGCCGCTCGCCGCATTCGACACGCGGCGGTTGGCGTGGGTGCTGGGCGTGGTGGTGATGGCGGGCGGGGCCCGCACCGCGCTCCGCGTTCCCGTCTGGCGCGACGAGCTGTCGGTGGTGCTGAGCGAGCTCGAGGATTCGCCCCGCTCGTACGCAGGGCCGGCCCACATGGTGGTGCTGTACCTGAACGCGCACCAGCCGGCCAAAGCGCTCGAGGCGTTCCGCCGCTCCATCGACATCTACGACGCCACGCTGCCGTGGGTGTACGTCACGGGCGCGGAAGCGGCGATCAGTGCAGGGCTCCCGCTCACCGCCGATTCACTGCTCGAGCGGCTGGAGCGGTTGTGCGCGCGCTGTGATCACTATTATCGCTACGAGGCGGGAGCGGCCCTGGCGCGCGGCAACACGGCGGCGGCCGAGCTGTTCGCTGCCCGTCTCCGAAAGCCGGGGGCGTCGGGCCCGTGACTCCCAAGCGGGTATTTCTCGTGGTCGCCGTGTGCGCAGCGGTCGTATACCTCGGCGCTCTGTGGAATCGCTTCGCGTTCGACGATCTCCCCATCGTTCTCTGGAACTCGCTCTTCCGGCAACCGGGCGCCTGGCGGCGCGCGTTCGCGTCCTCCTACTGGCCCCCCGAGATGGGGGGCGGGATGTACCGCCCCCTCACGGTGGCGAGCTACGCCATCGATTGGCTCGTGGCGCGCGCCGCGTGGTTCCACGCGGTGAACCTCTTGTGGCATGCCGGGACGAGCGTCGCGGTGGCCGCGCTCGCGCGGCGCTGGGCGGGTGACAATGCGGCGCTTGCGGCCGGGTTGGTCTTCGCGGTGCATCCGGTCCACGTCGAGGCCGTGGCCAACATCGCCGGCCGCGCCGAGCTGATGGCCGCACTGTTCGCCGTGCTCGCCGTGTATGCCGCGCTGGCGCGCGATCGCATCGCCTGGAGCGCCCTGGCGGGCGCGCTGGCCCTGTTGTGCAAGGAGAACGGGGCGGTGGTCCCGGCACTCATCGCCTGGGGCTGGATTGTCGGCTTGGCGCGACCGTCGCGCCGGCGTGTAACGCTCTACGCGGTGAGCTGGATCGGCGTGGGGGTACTGTATGCGATCGTCCGGGAGTCGGTGCTTCGACCTTACGCGGGCGTCTTCAACGTCGCGGCCCAGTTCGTCGGCGCGTCGCCGCTCCAGATTCGGCTGACCGCGGTGTCGGCGTTCGCCGATTTCGCGCGGCTGCTGGTCTTCCCGCTCCACCTGCGGGTCGACTACTCCCCCGCCGAGCGGACCCTCGTCGCCACTCCGCTCGACTGGCGGTTTGCGTTGGGGGTGTTGTGCCTGCTCGCGTGGGCAGCGCTGCTGGTACTGGCGTGGCGGCGCGGGCGCAGGGTCGAGGCGTTCGGACTGGGGTGGATCGGGGTGGCGTTGTTGCCCGTGGCGAACCTGTTGTATCCGGCCGGAGTGTTGGTCGCGGAGCGGACGTTGTACCTGCCGTCGGTAGGGTTGGCGCTGGCGGCGGGGGCGGCGCTCGGGGCGTGGGTGGAGCGGGGAGCGGCGCCGCGGCGACTCGCGTGGGTGCTCGGTCTCGTGGTGGTGACCGGGGGCGTGCGCACCGCGCTGCGGGTACCCGTATGGCGTGACCAGCTGACGGTGGTGCTGAGCGAGCTCGAGGACTCGCCCCGCTCGTTCGACGGACCCGCCCGCATGGTGGGTATCTACTTGAGCCAGCACAAACCGCAGCAGGCGTTCGAGGCCTTTTCGATCGCCGAGCGGATCTACAACCAGCTGCCGTGGCTTTTCATGGCGGGCGCGGACGTGGCGTTCAACCTCGGCCGCTCGGGTCTCGCGGACTCGATGCTGGCGCGGCTCGAGCAGCTGTGCAGCCGGTGCGAGTTTTATTATCGGTTTGAGGCGGCGGCGGCTCGAGCGCGGGGAGATAGCGCCGTCGCGGACTCGTTACTCGGGCGACTTGCTCGGTCCACGCGGGGGACGGCGCGGCCGTGAAGCCGTGCTGGGAGCGCTGGCTGAACGGGCGGAGCGCCGTTGCGCTCAGCCCGGGTGCCTTGCAAAGAGCCCGACTTGACTACGCCTCAAGGGGCCCAGTAAGACGGGTGTTCCCGGTGTAACACGTTGCAACAAAATATGTTAGATCGGCACGGTGACGAAGGGCACGAGGTTTGCTTTCACCACCGGTGGTATACACGGCTTCACGTGATTTTAAGGCTGTCTATAGATGGACTCCAACGGGGGTAAAGTCAGATGAACCGCAAGGGTTTCACGCTCATTGAGCTGCTGATCGTGGTGGTGATCATCGGCATTTTGGCCGCTATCGCGATCCCCAAGTTTGCCAACACGAAGGAAAAGGCGTACCTCGCCTCGATGAAGTCGGACCTCCGTAACCTGGTTACGGCGGAAGAGGCGTACTTCGCCGACTCGATCAAGTACACCACCGCCAAGGCCTGCACCAATCCGGCCCCGGCGGGCTCGATCGCGTTCTGTAACACCACCGGGAACACGCTCGGCGCCATCACGACGGGCACCGGGACGCAGGCGGGCTGGACGGCGACCGTTACCAACGCCAACACCGCCAAGAGCTGCGAGATCTTCGTCGGGGCGACGTCGCCGGCCCTCAACATCGCGACCGCGGAAGGCGCACCGGCCTGCAAGTAAGCTGCTGGATCAGTAGGAGCGACACCGAGCGGCGGGGATCTTCCCCGCCGCTTGTTTTCGTGGCAGGACCGTTGCGGTCAGCCCGGTGCCTTGCAAAACACCCGATGCGACCCAGGAGCCGGGGGCAATCACACGGAATCAGTCTCTTGGTGTAAAAAGCTGTCATACAACACATTAGTGGCCTGCGGTGATGGGGGGCACGAGCCTTGCTTTATCCCCCAATGGGAAAATTCGGGTTTCACAAGGGTCTATCGCCCATAGTCGCACTCCAACGGGAGCAAGTCAGATGAACCGCAAGGGTTTTACGCTCATTGAGCTGCTGATCGTGGTGGTGATCATCGGCATTTTGGCCGCTATCGCGATCCCAAAGTTTGCCAACACGAAGGAAAAGGCGTACCTCGCCTCGATGAAGTCGGATCTCCGTAACCTGGTTACGGCGGAAGAGGCGTACTTCGCCGACTCGATCAAGTACACGACTACCAAGACCTGCACCAACCCGGCCCCGGCGGGCTCGATCGCGTTCTGTGAGACCACGGGCAACACGCTCGGCGCCATCACGACGGGCACCGGGACGCAGGCGGGCTGGACGGCGACCGTTACCAACGCCAACACCGCCAAGAGCTGCGAGATCTTCGTCGGGGCGACCTCGCCGGCCCTCAACATCGCGACCGCGGAAGGCGCGCCGGCCTGCAAGTAAGGTGCTGGATCAGTAGGAGCCACACCGAGCGGCGGGGACTTCCCCGCCGCTTTGTTATCGTGCCTATTCCAGCGCAATGCCGGCCAAGCCCGCGCTCCGGACCGAGCTGCTGTTCTACCTGTCGTTCCTCGCCGCCGCCGCCCTGCTGATTGGCGTGGCGACCATGCTGGTGGCCACCAGCTTTGCTCCCGAGCAAACGTTCGCACTGGTGATGCTCCTGGTCGCCCTGGAAGTCGCCGTGTTCGTCGTGTTCGGGCGCTATCTCGTGAACCGGTTGGTCCTGTGGCCGCTGGAGCGCCTGGTCGCCACCGCCGACGCGGTGGCAGACGGCGATCTCGGGCGACGCGCGCCGGACGCGGAGACGCGCGACTTCGCCACGCTCGCAGAGCGGCTCAACCGCATGACCGATCACCTGCTCGACGCGCAGGGTCAGCTCGTGCGCTCGGAGAAGCTCGCCAGCATCGGCCGGCTCGCGGCCGGGATCGCCCACGAGGTGGGGAACCCGCTGGGCGCCATCGGGACCTACGTAGAGGTGCTGCGACGTCGCGGTGCCGACCCGGAGGTGGTCACCGGCGTGTCCCGCGAGGTCGAGCGCCTCGACCGCATCGTGCGCGGGCTGCTCGACTACGCGCGACCCCACGAAGAGGCGCTCGCGCCGCTCGATGCCGGCGCCGTGGCGCGTGGCGCGTACGGGCTGCTCGAGGCACAGGGCGCCCTGAAACCGGTGCAGGCGAGACTCGAGATCGCCCCGGACGTACCGCGCATGCTCGGCCGGGCGCATCTGCTGGAGCAGGCCATCGTCAACCTGGTTCTGAATGCGCTGGACGCGGCACCCGGCGGCGTGGTGGTAGTGGGGGTGAGGGCGTGGACCTACGAATCGCGGCGCGCGGTGCTCAAGCGCTCGAGCGATCCCGAGCAGGCGAGCTTCCCGCGCGGTCCCGCAAGCCGCCCCGCGCGGACCGAGTTCGTGGCCGGCCAGCCGGGCGTGCTCGCCTACGTCGCGGACTCCGGGCCGGGCGTGCCGTCCGAAGACCGGGAGCGGATCTTCGAGCCGTTCTTCACCACCAAAGAGCCGGGCCGGGGCACCGGACTCGGCCTCGCCATCGTCGCCCGCGCCGTGCACGACATGGGGGGCGTGGTGTGGGTGGATACAGCGCGGGAGGGCGGGGCGGCGTTTAAAATGTTCTTCCCGGCGGCGGTGTAGAGATGTCAACGAATGCGGAATGCGAAGTGCGGAATGCGGAATTGAAAGGCCAGGGTCGATCGCAGCTGCCGAACTCGCGGTTCGACGGCAGTCCGACCCATTCCGCATTCCGCATTCCCCATTCCGCACTTCTCACCGCGGATTGGTCATGACGCGAGTGCTCGTGGTTGATGATGAACCGGGCCTGCGCCAATCAATCGGGCTGCTGCTGGCCGACGCGGGCTACGACGTGGCGGCCGAGGGCAACGGGACCCGCGCGCTCGAGCGGGCGCGCGCCGAATCGTTCGACGTCGTGTTGTGCGACGTGCGGATGCCGGACATGGACGGGCTGGCGTTCCTGCGCGCCTACAAGGCGGGCGGGGGTACCGCCCTGGTCATCATGATGAGCGCCTACGGCGGCGAAGAGGCGGCGCTCGCCGCCATGAAGGAGGGTGCGTACGACTACGTGCCCAAGCCGTTCCGCCCGGACGAGGTGGTGCTCACCCTTCGCAAGGCGGAAGAGCGCGAACGCCTCGCTCACACCATCGCGACACTAAAGGCGCAGTTGGACAGCAGTCCCGCGTCGCGGGCGCTGATCGCGGAGAGCCCGGCGATGCGACAGACCCTCGAGATCGTGGCGCGCGTGGCGGGACACCCCACCACCGTGCTGATCACCGGCGAGCGCGGCACCGGCAAAGAGGTCATCGCCCAGGCGATCCATCGGGCCAGTCCACGCGCGGCCGGCCCGTTCGTGGCGGTCAACTGCGCGGCGATCCCCGACACGCTGCTCGAGTCGGAGCTGTTCGGCTACGTGAAAGGCGCGTTCACCGGCGCCGCGGGCGATCGTCCCGGACTGTTCGAGCAGGCCGAGGGCGGCACGCTGCTGCTGGACGAAGTCGGGGAGCTGCCGCTCGCGCTCCAGGCGAAGCTGTTGCGCGTGCTGCAGGAGAACGAGGTCCGGCGCGTGGGAGATCAGAAGACGCGGCGGGTGGACGTGCGCCTGCTCGCGGCGACCGCGAAGGATCTCGCCGCCGAGGCGGCAGCGGGTCGGTTTCGACACGATCTGTTCGATCGGTTGAACGTCGTGGCGATTCAACTGCGGCCACTGTCCGAGCGGCGCGCCGACATCGCGCCCCTGGCGGGGCATTTTGCGGCCCGGCTGGCCGGTCGGCTCGGCCGCCGCGTGGCCTTGAGCGAAGCGGCGCTCGGGTGGCTCGGTGAGCAGCCGTGGCCGGGCAATGTACGGTCGCTCGAGCACGCCATCGAACGGGCGGCCGTGCTGTCGGACAAAGACATCCTCGAGCCGGCGGATTTTCGGAAGGAACCGCTCCCCGCTCCCCGCTCCCACGGGGGGGAGCAGGGAGCGGGGAGCGGTACCCTCC
>WNGD01000786.1_pt1 | contig 58187 bp, 52 predicted proteins | sample 5400671 | NCBI WGS metagenome assembly WNGD01 (sample SAMN13153369, study PRJNA577476) | soil metagenome | isolation source: 40 cm soil or saprolite under grassland replicate 2 | place: USA:California | collected 2016-06-15 | reverse complement strand
GCCCGTCAGAAGTCAACTGGATGTCACGGCCACCGGGCGTTAGTTGTTTGACATAAATTTCGAAACTCCCGCTTTGATTAGAACAGTAGGCGATAGAGTTCCCATCTGGTGACAACGAAGGAAACTGGTCAAGAGCGGTAGAGAAGGTGAGCTGAGTAGTTTTAAGCACTTGCGGCTTCTCGCTCGCCTGGGGAGCAGACCGGCTTCGATTCACGAGTTTGTAGAGCCCGAATACACCAGCAATCATTGCCACCACGACCACCGTAACAGCGAGAATAGCTCCAGCCTTGTGACGTTTGATCTCGACGCTTAGAGAATGCGTGATTGTTGAAACCGCTGTCTTGATTTCATCTGTACTGGTGGGTGTCTTTTCCGTCGTCAAACGTTGGGGCGGAGTGGCTGCGGCAGCCGCTTCATTACTCTTGCCCGGCGCGACGGAGCGATCCAGCTTGGCCTGAAACTCCAACTCTTCCTTCAGACTCTTTAGATGGAGCTTCCGGCGTGAAGTGCGAAAGCAGCGGCGGTTCGGTCTTGAGTATCGCGGCGAGAACGTCGCTGGGCGTTTCACCCTCGAATGGTTTCTGGCCCGCAACCATCTCGTAAATCACCGCACCCAGATTGAATACGTCCGAGCGCGCGTCGACCGTTTGCCCGCGCGCTTGTTCGGGCGACATGTAGCCGACTGTGCCTATGATCGTGCCGGAGCCGGTTTTCACTTGCTTTGTCGGCGCTTCGGCAGCCGCCATTGGCGACGCGTGCTCGATCAGTTTAGCCAAGCCGAAATCGAGCACCTTCACATAACCATCGGGCCGAATCATTATGTTTTCCGGCTTGATATCCCGATGGATGATTCCGGCCTGATGAGCGGCCGCCAGCGCGTCGGCAATTTGAATCGCGATGTGCAGGGCCTGCTGGAGGTCGAGGGTGTCGTAACTCAGGCGTTGGCGCAAGGTTTCGCCTTCGACAAACTCGGTGGCGATCATGAGCGTTGCGGCGGCCTCGCGGATCTCGTAGATGGTGATGATGTTCGGATGATTAAGGGCCGATGCCGCGCGCGCCTCCTGCTCGAAGCGGTGCAAACGGTTGGCATCTTTCGTTACTGAGGAAGGCAGAAGCTTCAGCGCCACTTTGCGACCGAGCCGTTTGTCCTGGGCAAGATAAACTTCACCCATCCCGCCGCGGCTGAGGAAAGCGATGATCTCGTAGGAGCCGATCACCTGGCCCGGCTTCAATTCGGCTTTCTCGTCCACTATCTGTGTGGCTGCCGCTTCATAGGCAGGCGAATCAATAAAGCTTCCATCCTTTGCATGCGACGCGATCAGCGATTCCACTTCCTGGCGCAAAGATTCATCGCCGCCGCACGCGTTTGCCAGAAAAGCGGATCGGTCGCGCGGAGCGTGATCCAGGGCCGACTGAAATATCTCCTTAATCTGTTGCCAGCGTTCGGGCGTCATGATCTGTTTGTCCGGTAAACTGTAGCTTCGTAGTTATTGGTTTAGAAGCGGGCTACCGCCCGCTGGGTCGGGCATTAGCCCGACTCTAAACATGCGGGCGTGTCCCCACGACAACGTGTAAAGTTTGTCGGATTCCTATCTATCAACGCGAAGGCAGCACCCCTCGTCCCTCAATAAAAGAGTCTCTATTCCAACTTCCGCCGCAGCCAGGCGCGCGCCATCTTCCAATCGCGCTCCACCGTGGCGTGTCCAAGTCGCATCACTTCGGCGGTCTCTTCGATCGAGAGTCCGCCGAAGAACTTCAACTCGACGATGCGGCTTTGTTGCGGGTCGATGGTGGCAAGCTCTTCCAGCGCCTCATGGAGCGCCAGCACGTCGAGATCCGGTTTGACGGCCAGGTCAGCGGCGCTGGTTATGGAAAGCCTTTGTTGTTCGGCGCCACCGCGTTTCTCGGCATGCCTGAGACGTGCATGGTCCACCAGAATTCTTCGCATCAACTGGGCGGCGATGCCATAGAACTGGGCCCGGTTCTGCCACCGAGTGTTCTTTTGACCGACAAGTTTGAGATAGGCCTCGTTAACCAGCGCCGTCGGCTGGAGCGTATGTCCCGGGCGTTCTCTGCGCAGATAGTTGTTAGCGAGCCGTCTCAGCTCGTTGTAAACCAGCGGCATCAGGTCTTCAAGCGCCGCTTCATCGCCGTCACTCCATTTGACCAATAGCTGGCTTATGCCTTCAGGGGGTTGCATTGGAGTCCTTCCCCAATTTTGTCCGTTTAGAGGCGGATGGTTATTTGTTTTCCGGAGCTGAGCGGCCAACGAGCCGAGATTCTACCCCAGGAACTTTTGCTGACGTGAGGGAATTTCGGCGAAACCTGCGCGTTAGTAGATGGAGACAGTTTGGGGACGAAGCGAAGGCCCACAGATTTGGCTTCCCCAGTAATACCGCATGGACTCGGCTTCAGCCCCAGCTTATCGAAATGATTGAAGGAGAACACCATGAAAAAACAACTTTACACAATGACCGCCATGATGATCCTGGCAGGCTTCGTGGCAATGTCGTCAGCCAAAGCGCAGACCAGCACCAGCCGCCAGTTGATCGCCAACATTCCATTCGAGTTCACCGTTGGTAACAAGGCGATGCCTGCCGGCGACTACACGGTTCGACAGATCAATCCTGCTTCCGATCGCCCTGTCCTGCAACTCAGAAGCAAGGATGGCAGCGCTAGTGCGATAGTGCAGATGACATCAGTACTCGGTAAGACGCAGCAAAGCGCGAGGCTGGTGTTCCATCGCTATGGAGACCGCTACTTCTTCGCTCAGGCCTGGACCACTGGCGACGGCGAAGGACTCGAAGCTCCCAGGTCGCGTGCCGAGCGCGGTATGGTTGAGAGGCTCGCGGGTATCGCGCCAACGACCGAATCGATCACGCTGGCGTCACGAAAGTAGTTCCTCTGTTCCCTCCAAACGAGCCTGATAACAGCAGGAGATTCAGCGAGCAGAGATTAGGGAACTCCCTGCGAGCTGAACCCGAGCAGCAACCCGAAGTCTTTCAAGCTTCGGGTTGTCGCTTTTTTGTTTAGAGTTTCCGTTGGAAGTGCTGAGTTTGATGTTTGTCCTCAGGCACAACAAGCGGGTCCATGAGGTCAGTACCACCATGCGGTAGCAGGTGGGTCCGCATAGCAAATACTCATGTTGTGGTCCCATGAGATGGATGGTGGGTCGTGGCATGAGTGGCCCCTAGTGAAACCCACCTGCTACCGCATGGTGGTACTGACCTCATTGGACCGCAGCACTAGTGTGGGTGTCGATACAGAAGCCACCCGCTACCGCGTTGTGGTACTGACCTCACCGGTCCGCAGCTATCGCACTTCAGCCGGGCAAGCTGCATCAGCACCAGCTTTGCTAATCAACCCGTCTGGATTTGCAGCCGACAGACTGGAAAGTCGGTCCTACTATCTCGTTGTCGCGCCCGGCGGTATTGTGATACACCAGCGTTGAAATTACATATCGGCTCGCAAGGAAACCATCAGAAAATGGCAACCACGAATATTGAATCCGTGATGCACGAGGCGCGGGTTTTCCCGCCGCCGAAGGATTTTGCGGCAAAGGCCCATATCGGCTCGATGGAAGAGCTGGAGCGACTGCGCAGCGAAGCGACCACCGACCCGGAAGGCTTCTGGGCGCGTATGGCGGAAGAGCTGCACTGGTTCAAGCGTTGGGAAAGTGTTTTGACCTGGACCCCGCCGCATGCCGAATGGTTCGCCGGCGGCAAGATTAATATCTCTTATAACTGTCTCGATCGTCATTTGCAGACGTGGCGACGAAACAAAGCTGCGATCATCTGGGAGGGCGAACCTGGCGATCAGCGCACATTTACCTACCAGCAACTGCACATCGAAGTTTGCCGCTTCGCAAATGTGCTGAAGCGGCTGCACGTCAAGAGCGGCGACCGCGTGGCACTCTACATGCCCCTGATTCCCGAGCTGGCCATCGCCATGCTCGCCTGCGCGCGAATCGGCGCCACCCATTCGGTCATCTTCGGCGGATTCTCCAGCAGCGCCCTTATCGATCGCATTAACGATGCCAGCTGCAAAGTAGTGGTTACTGCGGATGGTGGCTGGCGCCGCGGCAATGAAGTGAAACTCAAGCCCGCCGTTGACGAAGCACTCAAGGAAACCCCTTCCGTCACAGCCTGCGTCGTGGTGCAGCGCACCGGCTCAAAAATCACAATGGAAACCGGACGCGATCACTGGTGGCACGAGTTGATGAAGACTGTGGACATTCCCTGCGCTGCCACAGAACTCGATAGCGAGCATCCATTGTTCATTCTGTACACCTCGGGAACGACGGGGAAGCCTAAAGGAATCCTGCACACGACGGCCGGTTATTTGTTGCAGGCGCATCTGACCACGAAATGGATCTTCGATCTCAAAGACGAGGATACGTTCTGGTGCACCGCGGACATTGGCTGGGTGACCGGCCATAGCTATGTCGTTTATGGACCACTTTCAAATGGCGCCACTTCGTTCATGTACGAAGGCGCGCCGAATCATCCAGAGCCCGATCGCTTCTGGCAGATCATTGAGCGCCATCGCATCAATATCCTTTATACGGCCCCCACCGCTATTCGCGCCTTCATCAAATGGGGCGAACAGTGGCCGCTGAAGCATGATCTTTCCAGCTTGCGTTTGCTCGGCACCGTGGGCGAACCAATCAATCCGGAAGCCTGGATGTGGTACCACAAAATCATCGGGCGCGGGGTTTGTCCGATCGTTGACACATGGTGGCAGACAGAGACAGGCGCAATCATGATCACGCCTTTGCCGGGCGCCACACCCACCAAGCCCGGCTCCGCCACCAAACCTTTTCCCGGCATCGAAGCTGACGTGATGACGCGCGAGGGCAAGCCCGTCGGCGCTAATGAAGGCGGCTACCTGGTAATAAAGCGGCCCTGGCCTTCTATGCTGCGAACCATCTGGGGAGACGATGAGCGCTATCGCGAACAGTACTGGTCGCAGATCGAGGGAATCTATTTTGCCGGCGACGGCGCGCGTCGTGACGCGGACGGTTATTACTGGATCATGGGCCGCATTGACGATGTGATCAATGTCAGCGGCCATCGCCTGGGCACAGCGGAGATCGAAAGCGCACTGGTTTCTCACCCGGCAGTTGCCGAAGCCGCGGTCGTTGCCCGTCCTGACGATTTGAAGGGCTCCGCGATCGTTGCGTTCGTGACGCTCGAGGGTGGACGAGCTACTTCTAATGATCTGAAGGAGGAGCTGCGGCGGCACGTGGCGAAAGAGATTGGCGCCCTGGCCCGTCCGGACGAAATTCGTTTCAGCGATATGTTGCCAAAGACCCGTTCCGGCAAAATCATGCGCCGCCTTTTGCGCGAGCTGGCCACCAGCGGCAGCGTTGCCGGCGACACGACCACGCTGGAAGATTTTTCAGTCCTGGAAAAGCTGAGGGCAGAAGAGGAGTAGAAAATCCGGGTTGATGTTGTCACTCCACCCGCTACCGCAAAGAGTGCCTAATTTGCGTTCGCTCTTCTCGCGTACTCCCTCCCTCTGGGAGGGTTCGGGAGGGCCTCGGCTTCGTCACAAGAAATACGAGCGCCTCGATGGGCGCGGGTAGTTTCGATGAGGTCGCTCTTACCCGCAGTAGAATTATCGCGCCCATATCATTAGTAATAGGATTGGGTGTGCCGAGTGCGGCATTCAAAAACAGCGCGCGGCCATCGAGGCCGCGCGTTAATGAAATTTTTGATTGATTCGCCGCAGGCCCTCCCCTAACCCCTCCCAGAAGGGAGGGGAATAGAAACAAAGAAATTGAAATTAGTGCACTACCCCATCCCAGGCGGTACTGACAAAACACAATACTGCACCCAAAGCGCCGTCGCCCCTTGGCTCTGCCGGCGCACTCCAAAGTAATTCCCCGAAAATTCTCTGCGAATTGGTCTTTTACGTATATCATACGCCGTTGACTCTTTGTGGCTGTCTAGAAACAGGAGAACTAAGCTATGCCCCGCAATACAACTACGGACACTCGATCCGGACCGCGCTATATGGCCGCGGTAGAAATCCGGGCTGAGTGGGACACAAAAGAAGGCGCGCACATAATCGCCGAAGGCGAGACCGAGAACATCGGTCCCGAAGGAGCGCTGGTCCATTTGCCGCGCGGGCTTCCCGAAGTAGGCGATCGCGTGCGCCTGCTGGTGCTGGGTGAAGGCGCTGAGAAGCTGCAGGTCGTGGCCGAGGTTTTGCGCATCGAGCGCAATCCGGGACACCCGCTGGCTGCGCTGCAATTGCTTGATGCTACCGACGAATGGCGCGGGCTGGTCTGGGAACCCGCAGCTCCACAACTTGCTGTTCGCGCTACAGAAGCTGAAGAGGACGACGAAGACGAGGAAGACGATCTAGCTCATTAACCACCCTTGAAAAGGAGATTCGACGCATGCTCGATACATCCCCAACTCCTTCATCCTTTCACGAGCGGCGAAGGTATCCGCGGTTTTCCGTAAGCGAGCGATTGACTCTGGCAGTCGAAGACGAAAGCCAGGGAGAATCCATAGGCCTGGGCGAGCCCGGCGATATCAGCATTGGCGGCATACGCGTGCGCAATCTTCCCGCGAGCCCGAATGTTCACGTCGGCGATCGGCTTGGCCTCCTGCTGATCGACGACGAAGATGCCTTGTCACTGCGTGGTGAAGTAGTTCATCACGGAACAGAAGACACGTTTGGGGTCGAGTTTCAGAAGTTGTCAACGATAGAGCAGCAGGATGTCACGGACTTGATCAGGCGATTGCATAGAAAGGCTCTGCATTGAGCTCCAGGCGGGAAGCAAAAGAAGCGGAAGCGGCCGCGCCGGCTGCTCTTCCGGCATGGACGCAAACCCGTGTCGTGCTTCGAGTGATGCTGATCGTCCTGGCGCTGGGGGCCACGCTATGGATTATTTATAAGCTCACCGCCGTAATACTGCTGATTGTTCTCTCCATTTTCTTTGCCTACCTGGTTGCCCCCCTGGTTGAATTTGTGCACCGGCCAATTCGCATCGGCGGGCGCGAGCGTTTGATGCCCCGGGGCATAGCCATCGGCATTGTTTACCTGTTCCTCTTTTTCTCGGTCGGGCTGGTCATCTATTTACTGGTGCCGCGACTGGGCTCTCAGTTTCCCGAGTTTGCCGAACAGGCCAAAGCCTATTCGAAAACCGTTGGGGCCAGCATCGAGCGTTTGAACGAATATCTGCGGCAGCACAATGTGCCGCAGAATTTTGTCGATGCTATCAACAGCAATGTTCCGAAGATTGCCGAAAGGATCGGCGAGTTTGTAAGCGTCGTCGCCACCAGTGTGGTGGGATGGATGCTGGCTTTCATACCCTGGCTGATTCTGATTCCAATTTTTAGTTTCTTTCTTTTGAAAGATGCTGAGAGTTTTCGCCGTTCGGCGTTGCAGATGTTGCCGCGGGGACGCTGGCGCTGGCGTGGAGATGAGTTTTTCCAGGACATAAACAGTACCCTTGCAGCTTATGTGCGGGCGCAACTGACAGCCTCGGTGCTGGTAGGGATCATCTGCGGAATTGGATTCGCTGTGCTGGGATTGCCCAACGCGTTAGTGCTGGGTGTGCTGGCCGCCGTGTTTGAATTTGTGCCGCTGGTGGGCCCTTTGTTGATAGCTCTGATCGCAGTAACGCTGGCGATGGTGCATTCCGGTTTAGGTACCGCGCTGGTGGTAATCCTTTTTCTCGGCGTGCTGCGCATCCTGCAGGACTACGTGATTTATCCGCGGCTCATCGGCCAGGGTATACATCTGCACCCGATGGCGGTGATTCTCGCGATCCTTTGTGGCGCCGAGCTTGCGGGTGTGGCCGGAATCTTTCTGGCGATTCCTGTGATTGCACTACTGACCGTAGCTTACCGTCATTGGCTGGAGCATCGCGGCAGTGAAGGCCTGGTCGCCGATCTTTTGCAGCCGGCCGAACAACTTCTTACCGAGCCGCCCACCGGGACTGCTAAGCCGCTTCCTGCCACGCCTGATCTGTCACCTACAACTACTCCGGAGGAAATGGCCCGCGCACGTCCGGACCTGACTACTGGTGAATTGCGAATGCCGGTGGAAGACTAGGTTGAGAATATTCGCGCGTTAGGTTCCAATCCTTCTGAGAAAGCCCGATTCATCGGGCTTGCCCGCAGGTTTGATAGACCAGCGCTTTTAGCGCTGGTTAAGCGCGCTAGGTACCAGATTAGCGTGCTTCAGCGCGCTTACCCGAAGAGGTTTTAGCCACTGCGTTAGAATGGAAGCCCGCTGAAGCAGGCTGTTATTTACTTCGCGTCGCGAAGCCAGCCGTAAAACGGCTGGCCTAATAACCCTGCGGGGAAAGCCGCGTGAACGCGGCTGGCGCAAGAAATCGGTCTTTCTCAGAATCGTGCTGCCGCAAGGCGACCCTTGTGCTCCATCAATTCAATGAACCTTTGGAAGTGATGCTCGGCATCGTGCGGGCCCGGTGCGGCTTCAGGATGGTACTGCACTGAAATGATAGGCAACTCTTTATGGCGCATCCCTTCAACGCATTGGTCGTTGAGATTAATGTGCGTTACTTCGACTTCGGCCGGAAGGCTACCAGCCACCACCGCGAACCCGTGATTGTGCGAAGTGATCTCGACGCCGCCTGCCTCCAGATCCTTAACTGGCTGGTTACCACCTCGATGTCCAAAAACTAATTTAAAAGTTTTGCCGCCCAGCGCGCGTCCCAGCAGTTGATGTCCGAAACAGATGCCAAACGTGGGCGTGCCTGACTGCGCGATACGCCGGACTTCTTCAACTTCCTTCGTCATCGAAGCCGGGTCGCCCGGGCCATTCGAAAGAAAGATGCCGTCAGGCTTCAACGCCAGAACCTGCGCCGCCGGCGTAGCAGAAGGAACAACCGTGATGCGGCAACCGGCGCGCGCCAGCTCGCGCAGCGAATTCGTCTTCACACCATAGTCGTAACAGACCACGTGGAAGCGTTCCTCGCCCTGCGCGGGGACCTGGTAAATCTCCTTCGTGGTAACGACGCTGGCCAGCTCGCGATTCTCCATCCCAGGTGAATTGCGTGCTTTCGCAATCACACTTGCTTCATCCGCGTCGAGCGTGGAAAGGCAGGTGCGCATCGCTCCCTTATCGCGAATGTGGCGCACCAGCGCGCGCGTGTCGATGCCTTCGATGGCCACGATATTCCAGCGCTTCAGATAAGCTTCTAGTGTCTCTTCGGCGCGCCAATTGGATGCCATGCGGCTGGCTTCGCGCACTACGAACCCTTCGACCCAGGGCCGGGCTGATTCGGCATCGGCGGCATTAACTCCGTAGTTGCCAATCAGCGGATAGGTCATGCAGACGATCTGTCCGGCGTAGGAGGGATCGGTCAGGACTTCCTGATAGCCGGTCATCGAGGTGTTGAAAACCATCTCGCCACAGGCTTCGCCCTCGGCCGCCCACGAACGGCCACGAAACACGCGGCCGTCTTCGAGAGCCAGGATTGCGGGTTTCGTTCGATCAGTCATTGCCTGGTGCCTACTGCCTCCTGTCTGCTGTTCTTAATGAATTGCTGCGCTTCGTTCAGCCAGCGCTTCTCGGTGCGATACTTGTAGGCCGGCGCAGTCTTCACGGCTTCAATGCACGCTTGCATCGAGCTGGTGGCCTCGCGGCGATGGCCCAGTCCGGCATGCGCGCGACCCATCAGATAAAGCCCTTCCGGATCCATTTGTCGTCGATCGAGAAAGCGCTCAAGCGCGTCACGCGCATCACTGAACTGGCCGGCAGCGATGTAGGTGGCGCCAATCTCGCGCCAGATTTCATGTTGGGCGTGACTGTTATCGCGCGACACAACCTGCTCGAAATGGCCGATCGCATCCGCCCAGCGGTTCTGCGCGCGCGCGATTCGGCCCAGTTGGTAATGCGCGTCAATTTCATCGGAGTCGATATGCACCGCGCGCTCGAAGCGCTCGCGCGCCTGGTCCAACTCGCCGCGTTGCTGGTGGATCAGTCCCAGGTTGTAATGCGCCGATGCGTCGGCGGGGTTAAGCGTGGCTGCTTCCAGGTTCTGCTTAAAGGCCGCACGCGCCTTGTGTGTTCTAGTCACTTCCCCCAGGTACCCGCGCAGTAACAAAAAGAGCATTAGCAGGAGGAATGGCGAGACCAGAATTCTGCTAAAAAGCACGGCCCAGACGGGCGACGTCAATAATGCCGCGATGAAACTACCAAGGACGATAGCGATTGATCGCGACACGCCCAGGCGAAACGCTTCGCGCACTCCCGCTACGGTTCCGACGGCAAAGAGTGCCAGCTTCACGGTTCGAAACATGCTGCCGGCTACTGCCTGTGGATCAGTGAGCTGCGCCAGCAGCTGTGTTTGAAGCTCCGGCGGCAATTTGACCAGCGAGGCGATTTGCGGCGCCGATTGAATTGAGCTGGCCACGTACGCAGCCTGAATACCGGAGAAATGAAAGAACGCAGCCACCAAAATCCCGAAGACGTCAGCCGCTATTACCACGTAGAGAATCACTGACGCCAGCGGCGCGTACTCCTGCTGCATGACAACACTGAAACTGCCGCGGCGCTCCAGGAGGTTCGCCACCAGCGCGACGATGGGCACGAGCACAATACTCACTTGCAAAAGTGATACGGCCGATTGGAACAAGGCCGCAAAGAGAGCGCTCGGAGGATTTCGGATTAGTGAGTGATTGCCCCCCAGCCACTGGGTCAAAAGAACGTAGGATACCTGCGTGACAAATGCCGCAAGCATCATCGGGGCCAACGATCCATGGTCGCGCACTTCGCGCATTCCGCGCAGCGGCGCGTAAAAGATCATCGAAAGTAGCCGCAGCCAACTAGCCATAATCATCCAGCGTTCATGGCCCTCCAGCAGAAGTGGAGGTCTGTGCCGCTCTGGATCCTCGCCTTACCTCGTCCTACTGGGGCACATCCATTAACTCTGAAGGCGTGGACTCCGGCCGGGCACCGGAAGCCGGGGGCACGGCGGCGTAATGCGCATCGTGGGAAATCATGCTCAAGGCGTTCAAGGGCCAGTAACGAAACAGCGCTTTACCATAAATGTACTTCTTGGGAACCAGGCCCCAGCTACGCGAATCGCTGGAGTTGTCGCGATTGTCGCCCAGCACAAAATAATAATTAGGCCTGATGTAAACCGGCGGCCTGCTGCCGTGCGAAACGTTTAACTGAGGATCGAGGTAGCTTTCGTCAAGCTCTATTCCGTTTACTCGCACGCGTCCTTCGTACATTTCCACGGTATCGCCGGGCAAGCCAATCACTCGTTTGATATAACTCTTCGAGGGGTCGTCCGGATACCAAAAGACTACGACGTCTCCGCGATAGACTCTGGGCATCCAGCGATATTCGTCGTAATAGATTAGCTTGTTGACAAATATTCTCTCGCCGTCGTGCAGGTGCGGCAGCATCGAGGTTCCTTCGACTTTTACCGGCTGAACAATAAAGACCACGGCCAGCGCGGCTACCATTAGCGCGAAAATCAGATCGCGGATTAGCAATCTGCCTTCAGTCCAGAGGTGACGGCGCGCCACTTCGCGCGGCCGATGAACGTCGATGTCCGTATCGTCATCTACGTGGATGCCGCCAAAGGGTGGTACATGTTTGCTTCTATTTCCAAACATAGCTTTAAGAACTACCCTACTAACTATAAAGATGACAACCCCACTGCCAACTGATCAATTGCGCCTGTCCTGATGCATGATCGTCCTTCCTCTGACGTCCATCGTCTCTCGCGCCGTTACGCTTTGTCAAACGTAGGATTTGCCGCCCTTCAACAGGATGTGCTTGACAGTCTGAAGTCTGCTTTCTATCATCGCATCCACTGAAAAATACCGCCCAAAGAAGCAAGCCTATTTCACAAAGATAAGCGGATGGAGGCCCGAAGCCGTGATCAAACTTGATATTATTAACCGTGTAGCCGATCGAACCGGCGTTCCCAAGATGAAGGCGGAACAAGCCGTCGATGCTCTTTTCCATTCAATGAAAGAGGCCCTGACCCGAGGCGAACGGATTGAGCTGCGCGGCTTCGGGGTGTTTGTCGTCAAGCCGCGGAAACGCGGCGTGGGTCGCAATCCGCGGACCGGCGAAGAGGTTGCGATCCCTTCGGGCAAAACTATCCGCTTCAAACCAGGCAAAGAACTGCAGGCGCATGAAGACGATGGAGCACCCGAAAGCGATACAAAACCTCGTCCTCCCGATTCCAGTTACTGAATTGACTTGCCATCGCTTTGAAGTAACATCCAGCCTGAACGTTTCTTCGGATCCGTTGTCTTAACCTCTGGCACTCGTTCTCCGCCGTATGTCACAAGTTACCGAGACAGTTCCGCCATTCATTGAGATTGTAAAGCCCTTGCGCGTCCGGCATGCGGCCCGCCCCACTACCGGCGAGTGGATCAGGCACTTAGGGCTTTTTGGGCTGACGGCAATCACTACCACCATCGCCGGCGTAATGCTAATTAGTCCTGACGTCGATCCCGGTATGCGACCGCCTTCCGGCATCATTGGCTCCCTGCTGTTTCTGCCACAATATTATTTCCGCGCGGTAGGTGCACTGATCTTCCATGCGTTCGCAAATCCGGCCATCCTGATGCAGGGGATTACTTTTTCCGCCGCGTTACTTTCCATACTGGCGGCGCATGAGGCCGGCCACTACGTTGCTTGCCGGCGGTACGGCGTTGATGCAACCCTGCCATTCTTTATTCCCGCTCCACCACTTTTTCTGGCCGGAACGTTCGGGGCGTTCATAAAGATCAAATCGCCGATTCCTTCACGACGCGCATTGTTCGACATCGGGCTGGCGGGACCGCTGGCTGGATTTGTGGTGGCGCTGCCAATTGCGATAGCAGGCATCGTGAATTTGCACTCCATCCCGATCACTGCCGGTGAGGGAATTATCTTTAACGATCCTTTGCTCTTTCGTTTGATCGGCCGGGCGTTCCGCGTGAACCTCGACAACACGGAGCTGAATCCTTTTTACATGGCGGCGTGGATCGGTTTGCTGGTTACAAGTTTGAATTTAATGCCGGTAAGTCAGCTCGACGGCGGTCATGGCATCTTCGCCTTGTTCGGAGCACGCGCGCACCGGACAATAGGCCGCACGGCCTTCGTCATGATGGCTGTAATTGCGGTGCTCGGCTGGTTATGGCATGGAAGTCCGAGCGGATTTCTTTATGCCCTGCTTCTGGGGATCATGCTGCGTGTGCGCCACCCTCAGCCACAAGAGATGGAGCCACTCGGGCGCGCGCGCGTGGTCATAGCCGTGATCACCCTGGTCGTCTTCATACTTTCGTTCTGGCCCTTTCCAATTACGATTACGTGAAAGACAGATGGCTATGAAATTGATTCAACATGGACAAAGGCTGGCCCTGCCCGCACTGATAGTCTTTGCGATGACCAGTTGCCAAATCTTTGAACCGAAGGTGATTAAGAGTGGGGATGGCAGGTTCCAGCTAACGGTTCCGGCAAGTTGGCGTGAAGATCCCTCCCTGCACGAAAGGGCGGGCATAAGAGCATCGAACGGGCGCCAGGAGTTGTATGTCATCGTCCTCAGCGAAAGCAAGGAGCGATTCGCGGAGAACATGACGCTTGAGGGATTCACCACAATAACCAGGGACAACATGCTGAAGAAAGTTGGCTCGCCGCAAGCGACTCCGCCCCACTTGGTCACGGTCTCCGACGCATATCCGGGTATGCAATACGGGATGCAAGGCGTAGTCGACAATGTCCCAGTGGCCTATCTCATCACTGACGTGGAAACCCCGAAAGACTTTCATCAGATCATAACCTGGACGCTACGCTCTCGCATCGACCAGAACGAAGCTGCGCTGCGAAAGGTAACCAATACCTTCCAGGCAAACTACTGAACGCGTATCCCTTCGACGCCACCCTTTGCTCTTCCGGCATTAAGTATGGAGTGCGCCGGCAAAGCGCAGCGGCGACGGCGCTTTGGATTCGCAGGGAAGCTGGCCCCGTGACGCTCAAATGAAGACCATTCTTATTACTGGCGGCGCGGGATTCATCGGTTCGCATCTTGTAGATCGGTTGCTGGCGGAAGGCAAATGGCAGGTTACCGTCGTTGATGACTTCAATGACTTCTACGAGCCGGCGATAAAGCGCGCCAACCTTAGCGCTAATCTTTCGAATCCTGCTTTCCGTTTGGTTGAAGCGGACATACGCGACCGCGCCGCTCTGGAGCAGGCATTCAACAGCGCGGCCTTTGATTGCATCGTTCATCTGGCGGCCCGCGCGGGAGTGCGACCGTCCCTGCAGCAGCCTGGACTCTACGCAGAAACGAATATCAATGGCACGCTGAACCTCCTTGAACTGGCCCGGGCGCATAACATCAAACAGTTCATCTTCGGTTCGTCATCGTCCGTTTACGGCATCAATGCAAAAGTTCCGTTCAGCGAGGACGATCCTGTTCGCCGGCCAATCTCGCCCTACGCGGCCACCAAAGCCGCCGGCGAACTTCTCGGTCACACTTATTCACATCTTTATGGCATGCGCTGCATTTGCCTGCGCTTCTTTACTGTTTATGGAGCTCGCCAACGCCCGGATCTCGCCATACACAAGTTTTCAAAGCTGATCAGTGAAGGCCGGCCTATTCCCATCTTCGGCGACGGCACAACTCGCCGCGATTACACCTATATTGACGACATCATCGCCGGAGTGCGCGCGGCCATAGATTACGAAGCGAGCGATTACGAAGTAATCAATCTCGGCGAATCACGTACGGTGGAACTGCGGGAGCTGATTGCGCTTCTGGAAAAGGAACTGGGCAAGACAGCCGTCATCGATCGCCAACCGCTTCAGCCGGGAGACGTGCCCCAGACCTTTGCCGATGTAACGAAGGCCCGGGCGCTGCTGGGCTATAATCCAGGGACGCCAATCGAGGGCGGCATCAAGCGATTTGTGGCGTGGTTTCAGCAAATCGCGCCTTCCTAACCTGGCTCGGATTGTAGTCTGCAACATTGGCCCAATTGTTCTACAATGCGTAACACAAAGCGGCTTTGCCGTTCGATGTGCGGAAAGGCTCTGCCTTTCCGCCAATCGCATTTTCTAAGGAGGCTATGCCTCCGACATAAGGCAGAGCCTTGCGAATTCTAAGATGAAAGAACGGTAAGGCAAAGCCTTACCGCACATCAGGCGGCAGAGCCGCACTGCTTGCATCATCTTAATAAAGCGTTCGGCACTTCCTTGTTTGCGGTGCAGCTGGTTACCATTGAAGATTGATCATGAAAGTTCTGGAAGAGCAAACCGCGACTGACATCGACAGAACCGCCCAGCGTGGTGGCGATGCCCCGGAAGTCTCGGTTTTTCTTCCAGTCTTTAATGAAGAGCCAAACCTGCGCCCGCTGCATGCAAAACTGATGGCCGCGCTCGCATCGCTGCATCGCACCACAGAAATCATTTACGTGGACGATGGCTCCACTGACGACAGCCTCAAAGCGCTACGGGAGATCGCCCAGGCCGACCCACGCGTTCATGTTGTTGCCCTGCGACGGAATTACGGGCAGACGGCGGCGATGGCCGCGGGCATCGACGCGGCGCGGGGTCAGGTGCTGATTCCCATGGATGCGGATATGCAAAACGATCCGGCAGACATCGTTCGCTTGCTCGAAAAGATCGACGAAGGCTACGACGTTGTTTCGGGCTGGCGAAAAAATCGCCAGGATAAGCTGGTGACGCGCAAAATTCCTTCAATGCTCGCCAATCGTTTGATCTCCTGGATCGGGGGCGTGCCCCTGCACGACTACGGCTGCTCTTTGAAAGCATATCGCCGGGAATCGCTCCAGGACGTGCAACTCTACGGCGAAATGCATCGCTTCATTCCGATTTACGCCTCATGGTCGGGCGCGCGCGTCACGGAGATCCCGGTGGAGCATCATGCGCGCACCATGGGCGAATCAAAGTACGGCCTGTCACGCACCATGAAAGTCATCTTCGACCTGATGACGATCAAGTTTATGGCTTCGTACCAGACGAAGCCGATCTACATCTTTGGGTCGTTTGGCATGGTGGCCATTGCCCTATCGGTGATTGCCGGATTGTGGGCGACGGTTCTGAAGTTTTGGAAGGGAACTTCCTTCATCCTGACTCCGTTGCCGGTGATCACGGTGGTGATGCTGGCCATCGGGTTCCAATTCCTGTTGATGGGACTGCTGGCTGAGATGCTGGTGCGCACTTATCACGAGTCGCAGGCAAAGCCGATCTACACGGTGCGCGAAAGAATCGGGTTGAAGTAGGACAGACATTCTTGTCTGTCGGCCGTGATATTAGGACAAGCAACAATGACAGGCAGGAATGCCTGTCCTACCTATGTGTGGAATAACCGGTTGGGCCAATCTTGATCCACGCACGCCGCCTCCCGAGGGCGCGAAGGGCCTTCTGCATTCGATGTGCGAGCGCATGGTGCACCGCGGGCCCGATGCGGAAGGATTGCTGGTGCGCGAAGGGGTGGCGCTCGGCATGCGCCGCCTGGCGATTATAGATCTCGTCACCGGGGAACAGCCGGTCTTTAACGAGGACAAAACTGTCGCCGTAATCCTCAACGGAGAAATCTACAACTATCGCGAACTGCGCACGCGTCTGGAAAAACTTGGCCACATGTTCCGCAGCACTTCAGATACTGAAGTGCTGCCTCATCTCTACGAAGAATATGAGACAGAGATGGTCCAGCACCTCAACGGCATGTTTGCCTTCGCGCTCTGGGATGCGCAACATCGCCGGCTGTTCGTTGCCCGCGACCGTTTCGGGGAGAAGCCACTCTACTGGGGTATCTTTGAAGGGACGCTGCTTTTTGCTTCCGAACCTAAGGTGCTGCTGGCGCACCCTTCGGTTCATCCCGGTCTGAATCTCGACGCGCTGCGCCAGTATCTATCTTTTGATTACATTCCCGCCCCGCTCTCGATCTACGAAGGCATTCAGAAGCTACCGGCTGCGCACACTCTGACGCTGGAAAACGGACAGGTTGATATTCAGTGCTACTGGCGTCTGAGCTACAAAACACAGACGCCGGTTCCCACCGAGCGGGAGGCCGCGGAACACCTCGAAGGTCTGCTTGCCGATTCCGTAAGCATGCGGCTGGTTTCTGACGTGCCGCTGGGCGTGTTGCTTTCAGGGGGCGTTGATTCTTCCACCGTGGCGGCAATGGCCGTGCGCGCTTCGTCGGAAGCAGTAAAGACTTTCTCGATTTCATTTGCCGAGTCGTCGTTTGACGAGTCGTCCTACGCGCGCGCGGTGGCGAAGTTTTTAGGAACTGACCATCACGAAGAGCGCCTGAGCGCAAACCTGGCCGCGAACCTGGTGGGTGAAATTGGTTCGTGGATGGACGAGCCTTTTAGCGATCCTTCGCTGGTGCCGACGTATTTGCTTTCACGCTTTACGCGCAAACACGTCACGGTAGCCCTTGGCGGCGACGGCGGCGACGAACTGTTCGCCGGCTATCCGACCTACTGGGGCCATCGCTGGACTGGATTTTATAAAGGCATTCCGCGTTTCTTGCGCCGGGGGCTGATTGAGCCAATCGTCAATTCGTTGCCGGTGAAGACAAAGAACCTGTCCTTCGATTATCGCGCGCGCCGATTTGTGCTCGGGGCCGAATATGATCAGGTGGCCCGTCATCACATCTGGTTTGGTTCGTTTACTCCGGAACAGCAAACAGCCCTGTTGACGAATGAGGTGAAGCGAACCAGCGAAGCCGATATTTACGGCCAGGCGCGAAGCCTGATGGCAGCGTGTGATTCGGATGATGTGGTGGAGTGCATGCAAAGCCTGGACACGCAGCTGTATCTGGCGGAGGACATCCTCACGAAAGTGGATCGCGCCAGCATGGCCGTCTCGCTTGAAGTGCGGGCGCCGTTTCTTGATCCCCGTATCGCTGAGTATGCTGCCTCATTGCCCTCCAGTTACAAACTCCATGGCCGCAAGACAAAATATATTTTAAAGCGGTCGGTGGCCGGACTGCTGCCGCCATTTGTGTTGCAGCGAGGCAAGAAAGGTTTTGGCGTTCCCGTGGCCGAATGGTTGAAGGGGAAACTGCGGCCGTTGGCGCGCGACCTTTTGTCGCCGGAGCGCCTGCGACGCAGCGGCCTTTTCGACCCAATCTACGTGGCACGGCTGCAAAGCGAACATGAGCGCGGCGTAGCAAATCATCGCAAGCTGCTTTGGACCCTTCTGATGTTCGAGCTTTGGCATGAAAGCTTTGTGGAAACTCCGCGGCGCATCGAGACTTCAGTTAGAGCCAGGCAGTTGAGCGACAGCGACAACTTGTGAAACCCGCAGTCAGGAAGGGGGCATGCGCCCGCTCAACACGGTATTCTTCCAACCACAGGCGGGGGCATGCCCCCTTCCTGACTGTTCTGCCACCACTTATCGCGGACACCGGTAGCTAGTCTCCTCAGAACGGCATGACTCAGGTTGATCTTGAAAATGCGCACCAGGAACTTTGGGACTGGTGCCGCGAACACAACTTCGCCGGATACGATCCCTTCGATGCGCTGAACAGCAAATTTTTTCAAGCCACCCCCCTTAAATATTCAAGAGCAGCCCGAATCGCCTGGACGCAACTCTTCAAACGGTCGCCCTTCAATTTGCGCTCGCCGGCACTGGTTCCGTCAGGGAAAAACTCAAAAGGCACCGCGCTGTTTGCCCTGGCAGCGCTGGCGGATTTTCGCCGCCTAAGCGCTACCGGGGTCGCTACACAGGTCATTAAAGCCGCCGAAGACAATGCGCGCTCGTTGCTCGGTGAACTTCTTCAAGAGCGTCTCGAATCAAAGAGTGGGGCGGCGTGTTGGGGTTACAACTTCGATTGGCAGGGTCGCGCCTTCTTTGCACCGCGCGGCACGCCCACTATCGTGCCGACGGCCTTTGCCGCCCGCGCCCTGGTTGAAGCTGCGAACGTGTTCGGCGACGAAAGGTATCTGGACATCGCGCGCAGCGCCTGTGACTTCATCTTGCGCGACCTCAATCGCAGCGATGAAGCGAACGATACCGTTTGCTTCAGCTATTCACCGCTGGATCGTACGCGAATCTTTAATGCTAGTTTGCTGGCAGCTGAAACGTTGGCTGCCACTGCTGCGCTGACAGGGGAAAAGGATCTCTGGGACGTGGCCATCCGCGCCGCCCGTTACGCGTTGGACCATCAGCGGGCGGATGGCTCATGGGCCTATGGGGCGGACGATTACCAATCGTGGGCTGATAACTTTCATACTGCATTCATATTAACGAGTTTATCGCGCATCATTCGACTTTGCACTTCCAACTCTGAAGAAGGTGACATTCAACGGGAGTTCACCGCGGCGACGCAGAGAACACAAAGAAGGCACAGAGAATTCGTTGTAGCAGCCGAGGCTGCATTGCGCCTCGGTTACGAGTTCTGGCGCGAGCGCTTCTTTCTTGCGCACGGCTGGCCCAAGTACTACGCTGACAAGCTCTATCCGGCGGACACGCATGCGGCCGGCGCCGCGATCTCGACTCTGGTTGACTTGCATTGGCTCGATCCGGGCGCGCTCGACCTGGCCTCTCGGGTAGCTCGCTGGACTATCGAGAACCTTCGCGACCGGCGCGGCTTCTTCTACTATCAGCGTCGTCGCTTTCATATCGTGCGCACACCGTACATGCGCTGGTCGGAGGGTTGGATGATGTACGGACTCTCGCGACTCTTAGAAGGAAAAGGTAAAAGGTAAAAGGAAAAAAGGCGGAGGAATAACTCAAATGAAGGACATTAGGGAAAGAACTTTTGAGTTCGCAGTTCGCATAGTTCGGTTATGCCATGAACTCGACAAGAAACCAGGCGTAGGTCGAAACGTAAGCCGACAGTTATTGAAATCTGGCACATCCGTAGGCGCAAACACAGAGGAAGCTCAAGCCGCACAAAGCAAGCCGGACTTTATCAGCAAGAATTCCATAGCTTTGAAGGAAGCGCGCGAAACTCACTATTGGTTGCGACTTCTTATTGCAGCCGGAATCATGCCAGAGAAGAAGCTCGCTGAACTAAGAGACGAGTCAGAAGAACTCAAGCTAATCCTGGGATCGATTGTCGTCTCCGCTAAACGGGGTCAACAAATTCTGTAGAAACTTTTTACCTTTTTCCTTTTTCCTTGGATTCATGCGCATCTGGATTGATCTCGCAAACTCGCCGCACGTTCCCTTCTTTCGCGCGCTGGTGCCGGAGTTGGTGGAACGCGGGCATCAAGTGGAGGTGACCGCGCGCGACTTTGCTCAGACCGTTGAGCTGGCCATAACTGCGGGCATGATGCCGGTAGTAATTGGCGGGCACGGTGGCAAGAGATTGAGTGGTAAGGCGGGAAACCTGGTGGGACGCGCCGCGGCGTTGCTCAAGTGGGCGCGGGGACGCGGAATCGATCTGGCGCTGAGCCACAATTCTTATGGGCAGATCGCCGCCGCCGCTGCCATGGGAATCAAGAGTGTGACGCTGATGGATTACGAGCACCAGCCGGCAAATCACATGGCCTTCCGGCTGGCCTCGCGGGTGATCGTACCGCGCGCTTTTCCGGCTGCTGAGTTAAAGCGCTATGGCGCGACCGCCAGAAAGGTCAGGCGCTACGATGGAACCAAGGAGGATGTGTACCTGGCAGAGTTCGTGGCCGATCCACTTTTTGCGGACACGCTGCGCTCGCTTGACGTCAACGCGGATGATGTTCTGGTAATCGCCCGCCCGCCCGCGCACGAGGCGTTATATCATCGTTTTGAGAATGAGCTGTTTGACGAGTTGTTAACACGACTGAGTACGAGCGCTGGTGTTAAAGTCATACTTCTGGCGAGGACTGATGCTGATCGCGGCGAATACGAGGCGCGCGGTTGGCCGAACTTCATTCTGCCGCGAACAGCTTTGGATGGCGCTAATCTGATCGCAGCCTCGGATCTGGTAATCAGCGCCGGTGGCACAATGAATCGCGAAGCGGCCGCGCTCGGCGTGCCTGCGGCCAGCATCTATGCCGGCAAGTGGGCCGCAATCGACAAAGAGCTGGTGCGTGAAGGCCGTTTGCAGCGCATTAGTTCGCGCGAAGAGGTTGAGTCTTTTACCGTTCATAAGAAGCAAGGAACCAAACCTCGGAAGGCGATCGGCGTGCGCACAGAAGTGATCAAGTTGATCCTGGAGTGACGGAACTCCGGCACGGCTCCGCCGCCTGATGTGCGGAAGGCCTACGGCCTTCCGTTCCGACTGATCTAATATCCCGCCGGCAAGGCTGCGCCTATACTGAGGCATAGCCTCTAGAGGACAGCCGTGGCCCGGAAGGGCAGAGCCCTTCCGCACATCAAGCGGCACAGCCGCCACTAAGATTGAATGAAAGCAGAGCAGGTCAAAGATCTCTTACCCAATGCCAGTGCCGTGCGTGTGCCGGCGCGGGTACCCGCGTGGGTCGTGCCGCTGGTTAAGACTCTGCTGGCCTTTACTGACGTGGCGCTCGCGCTTTTTTCATTCCTGGCCGCTTTTCACTTTCGTCACCATGCAGCAATTCTTTTTCGCGCGGCGGATGGCAGCCTCAGCTTCACCGATGCATTTAGTCCTTACGCCGCGTTGCTGCCGTTCATCCTGCCCATTCGAGTTCTGCTGCTCCGTTACTACGATTTGTACCGGCTCCGTGGCGAATTCTCTTTCGTCGAAGACGCCGTGCGTGTCTTTAAAGCGACGGCCATTGCATCGCTGCTGATTGTGGCCACGGCGTTCATGTATCGCGGTATCGTTACCTATCGAACCTTCTCGTATTCACGCGGTGTTTTCTTTCTCGACTTTGTTCTGGCGCTGGTCAGCATCGGCCTCGTTCGGGTGATCGTACGCGCGGCGCAAATCTTCGCGCGGAAGCGCGAGGTCAACCTGATCCCCACCCTGGTAGTAGGCCGGGGCCCGCAAGCAGCACTTTGCATCAAGGAAATGCGCGAGCGACCAGAACTCGGCTATCGCGTTATCGGTCTGGTGGAAAATGCAGCCATTAATTCTGTGGAGAGCTCCACTTTCGAAGGGGTTCCCATTATAGGCGACATCAGAGGGCTCCCGGACGCAATACGCGAATCCGGGGCGAATGAGGTCATCATTACCGACCCCAGCGTTCCGGGCGAGCTGCTCTTCGACGTGATGATGCAGTCGGGGCGCGGGCGCGGCATTGAGTTTCGCATCGCCCCGACGCTTTTCAACTGTCTCCCCAGCAAAACCGAGATTGATCAAATAGGCGCCCTGCCGATGATCAGTTTGTTTCGTTCGCCGCTCTCCCGCGTGGCGCGTGTGACAAAACGGATGTTCGACCTGGTGCTCGCTGTTTTTGCCATTACGATTCTATCGCCGCTCTGGCTGATCATTTCCGCGCTAATCAAGCTGGACTCTCCCGGACCAATCTTCTACAAGCAGGAACGTGTCGGCATGGATGGCCGGGTTTTTCTCTTCTACAAGTTTCGCACCATGCGCCCAGGCGCGGACGATGCCGCCCACCGCGAGTTTCAGCGCCTCTACATCAAGGGCCGGCCGGAAACAAATCAGGGCGACCCGGAACGTCCTGCGTACAAGCTGCTGGCGGATTCACGAATCACCAGCGTGGGGCGCGCTTTGAGAAGGACCAGCCTTGACGAGTTGCCCCAGCTATTCAATGTGCTGCGCGGCGATATGAGCGTGGTCGGCCCGCGGCCGCCAATTCCCTACGAAGTTGAAGCCTACGAGCTGTGGCATCGCAAACGTCTTGATTTGAAGCCGGGCGTGACCGGACTGTGGCAAGTGTCCGGGCGCAATCGCCTGCCGTTTGAAGAAATGGTGCGGCTTGACTTGTACTACATCGAAAACTGGTCGCTGCTGCTGGATCTGAAGATCATTCTGCGCACGTTGCCCGTGATGCTGCGGGGCGACGACGCCTACTGATCTTCAAGATGCCGAGATCAATGGTCATGTCAGGATTACAGGAGCAGTTACCTGGATTTACATAAGCAATTTCCTGGAAAACTTGCAGTCAGGAAGGGGGCATGCCCCCACTCTTGCCTTGAGGTTTTGAGTCAGAAGAACATCAGATAAGAAGCGGGGGCATGCCCCCTTCCTGACTGCGGTGTTTGAAGTTGAGCGGTTCTTCTACAGAGAGAGTAGTAGTAATGAACAATCCGGATACGAAACGTCAGATGCTGCGCCACACGTTGGCAACCCTGGCTTACCGGGGTACGAAAGCAGTACGTGATGCTCCCGATTCATTTGCTTCGTTCCAGATTGCTGAAACAAGCCGCACTCCCGCGCAGATTCTGGCGCACATCGGCGACCTGCTTGATTGGGCCCTATCGATCGCGAAGGGAACTGAGTCCTGGCATGATTCGAAGCCGCAGCAATGGAACCAGGAGGTCGAACGATTCCACGCGGCGCTTGCTCGCTTCGACGACTACCTCGCCTCAGACGCCAAACTGGCCGGCACCTGTGAACGCCTCTTTCAGGGAGCGATTGCGGATTCATTGACACATGTCGGCCAGATCGCAATGCTGCGGCGCATCGCCGGAGCGCCAATCAAAGGCGAGAACTATTCAAAGGCAAAGATCGAAGCCGGCCGAGTCGGATCGGAACAAGCAAAGGCGATACAGGAATTTGAATGATGGCCCGTTCAGTAGCCAGACGTTAGGCGTGGCTTAAGCGCATGAAAGACTTCTCGAAACGAAAGGAGCAATTCCTTGCCACTGCTCGAACGGGCCAGGGTCGAAGGGTACGTCCCTGACCTGCCGGAACCTCACTGCTGCAACTTACTTCCATCTTTCGACAAAGAGTTCACTCCACACCAGCCAGCGCAATCTCGAGCAACAGCACCTTCTTAATCCCCCTATAAAGCGGCTCGATTTCGCAGTTCTCGGCAAGGCTGTGCGCGCCGTCGCATGGCCCGGCGCCGGTCGAGATTGAAGAGATGCCTTCGCGCAGAGCGGCGCTCGAGTTGTTCGAGCCGGCATTCGTGATGGGCGGATCGAAACCCATCACCCGATGCACAGCTTCAGACATACGCACCAGATAAGATTCGCGATGGCCGGGAATCACCGCCGCCGGTGCTGCCGAGATAATTTCCGTCTTCAGCTCCATCTTTTCGCGCGCCGCCTCTTCAGTCAGAATCGTCTGAATCTTCTTCTCCAGATCCGCAATCACTTCGTTGCTGGTCGAGCGCAGATCCACGGTAAACCAGGCATCAGAGGCCTTCGCATTCACAACTTCCGAGCCACCCAACATGCCGATGTTCAAGTTCGATGACGGAGTTGCCGGTACTGTCAAAGTGTAGATGCGTTCAATGGCGCGGGCTAGCGGCAGCGTCGCCGAATAAGGTGGCGTGCGCGACCGCGTGTGGCCACCAGGACCAATGAAGTGATGACGGTACCAGTTGATACCAATGCCCGCGTAGGTGAATCCCTCGTAACCACCGTCAAGCGCGATGTATTGATCGACTTTTCCTTTGTTCGCTGCGGCAAACTCTTTCGCGCCTCTCATCGTGGTCTCTTCTTCAACCGTGAACACGAACACCAGATCGCCTTTGGTCTTCGCCCGCGCGGAGTTCAGGGCGCGAATAGTTGCCAGTAGAGCTTCAATGTTGCGCGTGTCGTCGCCAATGCCTGGCGCATAGATCTTTCCCTCGCGGATCGTGGTTTTGATCTTCAAGCCGGGTTGAAACACCGTGTCCAGGTGCGCGTCAAAAACGATGACCGGCCCACCGCCCGTGCCTTTGCGCACGGCGATCAAATTGCCGGTCGTGTCGTAATGGACGTCCAGACCATATCCCCGCAGGAGTTTCTCAACATAAGCGGCGCGCTCTTTCTCCTGCCCGGAAGGCGCGTTGATTTCCGTGATAACGCGCCACTCCTGGAGAATGCTGTCGTGGTTTTGATCGATGTAATTGTTCGCAGCTTTTACCTCGGGCCTGTTCGTCAGCGTCGTCACCTGGTCGGTGTACTGCTGGACAGTTTGTACTTGCGCCGGAACCGCAATGGCTGTTAACGCAAGCATGCCGGAAAAGATGCAGAGTAGTATTCGCATGTAGGTTTTCTCGGGTGCTCGAATATAATGAACGGCAAGTGATTCTAAACGCTTCCAGCCACGATGCGAAAGGCCGTAATTCAGAAATCGGCCCAGCCGGCGCGCTCCTTCACGGTTCGAATCGTCAAAAGCAGACCAGCATCATCGCCACGATAAACCTGTGGCTCGACCGGGGAATCCTGCTCTGGATATTCGCGATCGCGGTTTTTGCGCCGCATTCGATTGCCGCGACGCAGATTGCCTGGTTGTGCGGAATGCTTTTCTGGGTGGTGCGGTTAATCTTTCGGCCGCGGCCACTGCTCTTTCGCACTCCGGTTGATTACGCTCTGTTCGGCTTCTTCATTCTCACCGGCTTGTCGGCGTTTCTCTCTTACGAGCCCGCCGTTTCAGTTGGGAAACTGCGCGCAGCCAGTCTTTTCACGATCGTTTACCTGGTCGCTGAAAACGTCCCCTCCGTGCGAATTGTGCGGGCGCTGGCCCTGGTGCTGGTGGCGTCATCGATGATCAATGTCCTCTACACCTTCGGCGAGCGCGCTGTCGGACGGGGCGTAAAGGTCACTGGCGTTTCGCAAACCAGTCCACTTTTTGCCGCGGGCATTCGCGATGGCGACACTTTGCTGGAGGTTGACGGACAGAAGTTGCGTACTCCGGAGCAATTGATTGCCGCACTCGAAATGTCATCAGAGAATGGTGCGCCACCCGCCAGAGTAAAGATCTATCGCTATGAATGGATGCCGATTTTCACGGTAGCGCGCGGAAACCTGCTTCCTGGCAAAACGGCGCTGGAGCAGTTGGGCATTGCCAGTTGGTCACGGGGCCGCGATTGGCGGGCGATGGGTTTCTACGGTCATTACGTTACCTACGCCGAAGCCCTGCAGCTGATTACTTCATTGGCGCTGGGCTTGTTTATATGTCTGCCACGGAAGCGCAGTCTCAATGGCCTGCTATTGGCCATCGCGATTGCCGGTCTGGGTATCGCACTACTATTGACGGTGACGCGCGCTACCTGGTTGGCACTTCTCGTTTCCGCTTTCATCATGCTGTTGTTAGGCGCCAGCAGGCGCGCAATACTGATCGTAACCGCCTGCGCGCTGCCATTAATTCTGGGCGGCCTGTTCGTGTTGCATCAAAAACGAAACGTTGGCTTCTTTGATCAAAAAGACGACTCGATCCGGTGGCGCCAAACAGTGCAGCGCGAAGGTCTTCATTTGCTCCTCAGCAAACCGCGCCATTTGTTGATTGGTGTGGGCATGGATTCAATCAAGAAGCACTGGCGCCAGTGGGGTTTGTTCGACAATGGCCGCTTGCCCATGGGTCACATGCATTCGAACCTATTGCAGTTAGCGCTCGAACGTGGTGTGCCGGCGCTGCTGCTGTGGTTGGTGCTGCTGCTCATATACGCGCGCATGCTCTGGCGAACTCTTCGCAGGCTGGGAAGAAGTATTCACGGAGGCCCGGACAACCGCCTATGGATTGACCGCGGAATCCTGCTCGGCGCGTTGGGTGGACTTGCAGGCTTCTTCACCAGCGGCGTGGTTCATTACAACTGGGGGGACTCCGAAGTCGTGATGATCTTTTATTTCATCATGGGACTGAGCCTGGTAGTGGAAAGACAAAGCAGGCTCGGACTTCAGAAAGCAAAATAGACTGCTTGCGTATTAGTGCAGTTTGCCTGACTGAGTTGCGATAGGATCGGTCCCGATGAGGTCAGTACCACCACGCGGTAGCGGGTGGGTCGAACCATTGCCGATCGCCAATTGCCAAATGCCGATTGCCTGTTTCGTCAAGCGCCAATTGGCAATCGGAAATCGACAATTGGCAATGTAAAGGCCCACCCGCTACCGCGTGGTGGTACTGACCTCATGGGACCGGTCGTTGTACTAAGCGCAAGCGCTCAGACTTAATCAGTGCCTACTTGCGAGGCTTGATGCGGTCGTCGAGCCAGTTGGTAGCTTCTGACAGCGGCGCGATGTGATGAGGCTCTCCCCGCCAGACGCGAATCATCGAAATCACCAGGAACACAGTGGCGGCAAGAGAAAAGAGGTTCGATCCAATCGAGCTGTCGGTAAGCAAACGCAGCATGGAGAAAAGAAACCCGATCACAATAATTGCCAGGTGCAGCGCCAGACCCTGCGCCGCATGAAAGCGCGCGCGCACCTCGTTGCGCGGGATAAGAAAAAGCTCTACCACCGCGGCGACCGCGCCGATGTAAAAAGGGCAGTACGGCAAAATCATGGCCCACTTCTCTGGTAAGCCTATGCCTGAAACAGTTCGATCACCGGGTTTTTGCGCGATCGGCGGCGGCGCATAAATATTCTGCGCCGGTTGATACGGCGTTGGTGGTGGCTGATACGTGCGCGGGGTCGGGTACGCAGGAGGAATGAAAACTGAAGGATAGGAACCTTGCGGATCCTCGAACCTGCGCGTGGGAGCGTCCGCTGCGGAGTCCTGGCGCGCTGCTTCGTTTGCGGTCCGGCCAATGTCGCGGGTCGCGCCCTTTACCTCTTCGGTAGGCGCTCCCGAACGCACGCCGCCCCAATCGTTATCTGCGCGCTTCGCAACGTCGCCATCGAGCGGATTTGTATCGTACTTGGTTCGTTTGGTTTCCATTTCAAAATGGAGGGCGATTGCTGCGCTGCAATCGTTCAATCTTACTCGCCCACAATCTCATACTCAACCTCCTGCCAGTGCTGTTCGCGCTCGGAAATGCGGAACGCACGCATTACCGGCGTTGTACTGCCCAGGCCGATAATCAAATAGATCGCTGCCGGGTAGTAAGCGAGCCGAACATCCGTTTCGGACGGCAAGGGATCGGAGGCGCGGGGATGTGAATGGTAAATGGCCAGTAGCTCTTCACCACGCGCGCGCATTTCGCGTTGGGCGGCAAACAAGTCTTCGGGCGCCGCTTCGTATCCAACCAAGGGATCGGCGGCAACATTGCGAAGTCGATAAACTGCCTGTGCGCGGCCTTCGCCCGCGCCCGAGACCAGCCCGCAGCATTCAGCCGGACTCTCTGCCCGCGCATGCTCAATAATCTCGTTAATGAGAGATCGCTTTAGAACAATGGTCATGTTTGGCAGGGAAAGTTGGCTTCGCCATCTGATGTGCGGAATGGCTCTGCCTTTCCGAGACTGGCCTTGTCAGGATCTTCCGGGTGAGGCTGCGCCTCGCCTCAGGCGGAGCCTCAAAAACTTTCAAGCTTTTGCCGGAAAGGCAAAGCCTTCCCGCACATCCGGCGGCACAGCCGAAAAACCGTGCGAAGCCCTAAGGCTAAAGAGATCACCTAGTCTCTAAGGATCTTCAGCCTTAGTTCATCCAACTGTTTCTGATCGACTTCACCGGGCGCGTCGATCATTAAGTCCGCCGCCGAAGCCGTCTTCGGAAATGCCATCACATCGCGAATGTTTTCCGTACCGGCCAGCACCATCATCAAACGTTCAATCCCCGGCGCAATGCCTCCGTGCGGCGGCGTGCCGAATTCGAGCGCATCGAGAAAGAAACCGAAACGCGAGCGCGCTTCCTCCGTAGTCATGCCCAGAGCTTTGAATACCAGCCGCTGCACGTCGCGCCGGTGAATACGAATTGATCCGCTGGCCAGCTCCACCCCATTGATAACGGGATCGTACGCTTTGGTTCGAATTCGCCCCAGCAGTTCAGTCTCGCCACCTTCAACCGCGCGCTCGAGCAGCGAAAGGTCTTCGTCCAGCGGCGAAGTGAACGGATGATGCATGGAATAGTAGCGGCCATCCTCTTCGTGGTACTCGAACATGGGAAACTCCGTAACCCACAGTGGCGCGTAGACATTCCCCGCGAGCAGCTTCTGGCTGCGCGTCACTTCATTACGTAAAGCGCCCAGACTTGCGGCAACGATTTTTGGTTTCCCTGCCACTATCAGTACCGCGTCACCCTTTTCAGCGCCTGCCAGTTGGGCCATGGCTGTGACTACATTCTGGCCCAAAGCTTTGAGCAGCGACGACAGGATTTCGTCACCGAGTTTTATCCACGCCAGCGCCCCGGCGCCATAGCGCTTCGCGAATTCCTGAAGTTCATCCAGCATTTTGCGCGATAGGCTCGCACCACCTCGAACAACGATTGCCTTCACTTCGCCGCCGGTGCCAAGCGCCGACGCGTATGGCGCGAAGGTGGTGCCGGCCAAGGCAGCGGAGAGGTCCTGAAGTTCCATCCCTTCGATTCGCAAGTCCGGCTTGTCCGATCCAAACCGCCGCATCGCTGCGGCATAACTGAACCGTGGAAACGGCACGGGCAAGTCCACGTCTATTAATCGAAACACGCGTGCGAATAACCCTTCCACCAGCGAATAGATCTGTTCGGTGGTGGCAAAACTCATCTCGAGGTCGAGTTGGGTAAACTCCGGCTGGCGATCGGCACGCAAGTCTTCGTCACGAAAACACCGGGCAATCTGAAAGTACTTATCCAGCCCCGCGATCATGCACAGTTGTTTGAAAAGTTGCGGCGACTGTGGCAGCGCAAAAAACTTTCCCGGCTGAATCCGCGCCGGCACGATGTAGTCTCGGGCGCCTTCAGGAGTGGACTTGATCAGAATGGGTGTTTCAATCTCAGTGAAACCCTGTTCGTCCATGTAGCGGCGAATCTCCGCCAGCACGCGATGCCGCAAACGGAGATTTGCCTGCAGCTGAGGCCGGCGCAAATCAAGATAACGATATTTCAAACGCAGATCTTCGCTGGCCAGGGCTTCCGAGCTTTGCGTTTCGAGTTGGAAAGGCAGAGTACGCGCGTCGTTCAGGACCAGCACCTCGCGCGCCTGGACTTCGATCTCGCCGGTACCGAGTTTTGGATTGCGCGCCGTATCGTCGCGCAACACGACCTCGCCGGTAACGGCGATGACATATTCGCCACGGACATCCTTCGCCTTCGCATGGGCCTCCGGCGCCTTCTCTTCGTTGGCGACAATCTGCGTGATGCCGTCGCGGTCGCGCAAATCAATGAAAGTGAGCGGCCCGAAATCGCGGCGACGCGCGACCCAACCCATCAGTGTGACGGTCTTGCCCACGTCTGCCACGCGCAATGCGCCGCAGGAATCTGTGCGCTGCAAGTTTCCCAGGTTATCCAGCATCTGTTGATTCTACGGAACGCCTTAATGAGTTCCCAACCACATTAACTAATATTGCGGCTCCGCCGCCGCACAGTGCGGTGTGGCTCGGCCTCACCGAGGATCATTAACTAATGGCCTCAGAGGCTACGCCTCGAATCAAGAATGGAGCCCCAAAGGAATTCAGCATCTGGCCGGAAAGGCACAGCCTTTCCGCACTGTGCTGCGGCAGAGCCGCTCTTGCAGTTACCACAGAAGAACTGCTATCCAACTTTTGCCTGGGCCTGGACAACCTCGATTCGATTTCCACCAGGGTCGCGCACGTAAAAGCGGTGTGTACCCGCTATGGGTAGGTCGTCCGGGATAATTTCCACGCCCGCGTCGCGAAGGCGTCTCTGCGTTTCATCAAGATCGGAAACCGCAAAGCAGATGTGACGGGCACTCAACAACCCATCCACTCCATCTTCGATCGACAAGTGCAACTGCGCCGTGCCGATCTGGTACCAGGCGCCACTCTTGCGCGTTCCCGCCGGCTTGGGTAATTCCTCCAGGCCCAGCACTGAGCCGTAGAATGTTTTCGTAGCCGCTTCGAGATCGCTGGGAACGGTAACGTTCACGTGATGGAGTTGCTTGATCATTTGACCATCAGACGATTAGACAGGCAGGAATGCCTGTCCTACTTAATCGCTCAGTTTGAAGTGGGGATTCTCGATTATGCCGAACACGTTTCCGAAAGGATCTTTTACTGATGCCACCTTGATTCCGCCACCGACGTCCTGAACGTCTTCATGCTTGCCTGCTCCCAGCTTGATCACCCGGTTCAAAGCCTCTTCGGCATTATTGACGCCCCAGTAGGCAACGACACCTTCAGCTTTCTCAGCGGAAATGCTGTCGCCCGGGTGCAAACCAAGCTCATAGCCACCGACATTAAAGCCGACGTAAAACGGCTCATCAAAATACGGCTTGATTCCCAGCACCGAACTGTACCAATTCTTAGCTTTCTCGATATCGTCGACGTGATAAATCGCCGTTCGCAATCCCTGAAACATTGTCACTTCTCCTCGCGTTGTTCCCGGCGCTCCTACATGAACTTTATTCTGTGAAAACTTGCAGTCAGGAAGGCGGGCTTGCCCCCGCTCTTAAACGCTAGTAACCCGTCCGGTCTATTCTTTCTTTTCCGCAGAGCCCTTCGCAAAACGCCCGACTTCATCGAAGCGCTCCGCGGCATTCGTCTCGCCTTGCGGTTTGGCGGCCAGGTACTTATTGAACGCCGCCGATCGATTTCGCGGGATGCTGAGTGATTGCCATTCCTCCGATCGAAAGTGCTTTGCCAGAAAGACTATCTGCCCAATGTGCTGAGCGTAATGCGTCAACTGCCGATTAATCGCCTGCACAATCGTGTGTGGTTCGCCACGGATTAGAACTTTTCTTTCGAAGTCCTCCGGCTGAAGCGGCTCCAGCGCATTGAAGAGACAGGCCCAACCTCGTTCCCAGTAATCGCGTACGTCGTCCTTCGTCGTTCCAGCGCCAATCACAAACTCCATATCGCGATTGCGGTCCGGCTTTTCGCCGTCGCTGGTAAGGAAATCCGTCCAACGGGAAAACATGTTGCCGGCAATGTGTTTCATAATCACGGCAATGCTGTTTGATTCCGCATCGAGCGTAACGAAGTATTCTTCGTCCTTGAGTTGATCCAGCGCTTTCTCAGCCAGCTTCTTATAGGTACGAAAGCTGGCGATCGCGTCGTCAAGATAGTGTTGGGCTAGTGATTCGTTCATAGTTTTGGAGGCGTAGCCTGCGAAGCAGGCGAAAGCATAAAGCATGGGGCGTCAGCGATTCCGTACGGCCAAATGTTCATTGGTTCTCCGCCAAATGGTAACTTGGCGATTCAGCAGCTAGCATTCCTTTGAATCTGTCTTCCAAACGATTCATTAGAGGATGGATATTCTCATTGATGATTTTTGTAGCACTGACTCTCATTTCTTCAGCGAATTCTGGAGCTGATTCGCGCAACGACTCGATAGAGCCTTGATTGTCTAATAACAACGTTACAGTAGACACTATCACTCTGACGCAGGTGCCGATGGGAACGTCAAAATAAATTCGCTTCTCATCGTAGAAGTCAATGAGATTTTGAAAGTCTTTACGCGTCTTGGTGTGCCATTCCAGCTTGGTTTCTTTCCTAGAAAGGGTTTCCCAAGCGGCCCACACCTGTAAGTCATTTTGCACTTTAGTTAACAGCGCAAAGAGTGTTTCTATGGCTTCGGCTCTCTTTTGGTGAAGCAACGAATATCTCGTTTGAAATTCGTGAAACCTCGTTTGAAATTCAGCCTGGAGTTGAATCCTGTAGCCATCAAGTTCTTTACTAATGACTTTCTTGTAGTCTTCAATCTCCTTACTCAAATCCTTCTTGTGCCTTTCTGTGACTCTTGAAAGCCAATAAGCCAAAAGGATTTGAACCAGGACGACAAACAAGCCTGTGATGAAACTAGGAGCCAGGACCGCAAACCAGTTAATGCTCTGAGAGTTCTGCATGACGGCTCAACCTTTCACTTTCCTTGCAACTTCCCCTCTCACGACTGTCTCTTGCTTGCCTGTCTGCATGTTCTTTAATGAGACAAAGCTCTTCGCACGCTCCTCCTCTCCGATAACCGCGACGAAGGGAACACCCCGTTTAGAAGCATAAGCCATTTGCGTCCCGAGCTTTACATTTCGTACTGGATAAACATCTACTCGAAGGCCTGAGTCTCTCAACTCCTGCGCCAACTGCAAAGAGTCCTTAGCAGCTTGCATCTTCTTGTCTTTATCCTTGTCGTACCAAACCAAAACCATGATGTCAGCCGGGGCAGAAACAATATCCGGAGGAAACATGTCCCGCTCAGCCATTACTAAAATGATTCGTTCCAGGCCAAACGAAAAACCAGACGCCGGAATGTCCTCCTTCCGAAACATGCCAACGAGATTGTCGTAGCGCCCACCGCCTCCAACGCTACCAGCCAATCCCGGGACAGTGACTTCCATAATTGCGCCAGTGTAGTAAGACAGTCCGCGCGCTAGTGCTGGATCAATCTTGATATGTCTTGCTGCTGAAGTAGCCTGAGATAGTTCTACGATTTTGTCTAGATTTCCAATCGCCTCGTGAGCTGCGTTCTTTCCCTCGTCGTCATAAGGAAAGTCTTTGAAGTATCGAAAAAGAGACGCCAACCATTCGCTGTTCGCTTGGTACGGATCTTCGGAAAACTCCTGTGGCGCTAACTTCCCTTCTAATGACAGAAAGCTCGTGTTAGTCATCAAGTACAGTATTGTGTCAATACTTCTCCCGGGAATGTTTAGCATGGCCAATTGATTCCTCACGCTATTGACACCAATCTTGTCCAATTTATCAACTATGACCAAAACACTTGAACGCTTATCTTTTTCAATCATTGCTGATGACATCATCGCATCCAATAACAGACGATGGTTCAAGCGAATCGTGAAATCATTGAACCCTAACCGCACCAAAACATCGCTTACCGATGCGCACAATTCCGTTTCTACGATTGGCGACCGCGAGCCCAGCACGTCCACATCGCACTGGTAGAACTCGCGAAACCTGCCTCGCGCCGGTCGATCCGCTCGCCAGACGGGCTGAATCTGATAGCGTTTGAAAAACCTTGGCAGCCTGTCGCGATACTCTGCGACCACGCGCGCGAGGGGCACGGTTAGGTCGTAGCGTAGTGCCAGATCCGCTTCGCCGGTCTTCTCATGCACACCTCGCTTGAGGATTTTGAAGATGAGCTGGTTACCTTCTTCGCCATACTTGCCCATTAGCGTTTCAATGTTCTCCACCGCCGGCGTTTCCAGCGGTTCAAAGCCATAGCGCTCGTACACTTCCTTTATGATGCCGATGACGTATTCACGCCGCCGCACATCCGCGGGCAGAAAATCGCGCATGCCGCGCGGTGGCTGGGTATTTTGCGCCATAGTGTTAGTAAGCAGTGAGCAGTAAGCAGTGAGCAGTAAACAGCCGCCAATTCTCGCGCGATGTTCTAGATCTCATGTCCATCGGTTCAAATCATTTGCAAGTTCAGTTTGCCGCTCACTGCTTACCGCTCACTGCTTACCGCTCACTGCTTACCGCTCACTGCTTACTGCTCACTGCTTACCGCTCACTGCTTACTGCTTACTGCTCACTGCGGTACATCTTTGAATACTCGACATAGTTCTGCCAGAACAGGTTGAGACTGACGACCTCTTCATCGCTTAGGGTCCGCTTCACTTTTGCCGGCAGGCCCATTACCAGCGAGCGCGGCGGGATGATCGTCCCCGGAGAGATCAATGAGCCGGCAGCAACCAGCGATTGCGCGCCCACCTGCACATCGTCCAGCACAATCGACCCGATGCCAATCAACGAGCCGCGCTCCACGTAACAGCCGTGCAATGTGACGCTGTGGCCCACGGTTACTTCATCTTCGAGGATCGTTGGATACTCCCCGGTGCGCGTGTGAATCACGGAGTTGTCCTGGACGTTCGTGCGATTGCCGATGCGAATGTAGTACATGTCGCCGCGCAGGACTGTGTTGCACCACACGGACGACTGCTCGCCGAGGTGCACGTCGCCGATAATCTGGGCACTCTGATCGACGTATGCCGTGTCATGGATCTGCGGATGGACCCCGCGAAATGGTCGAATCATATTTCGGGCAATAGTAGCACAGCATAATGCGGTTCAGATTTATACCGCGAAGCGGTTACGACCTCCAGCCCAACGTTGCCGCTCGGCGGCTACGTTGGGTAGAGACGCATGAAGAGGGCGCAACCCCATCGGCGTTGAGGCGATTGGAATTCAAGACTGTGGCGCACCACGAATCCGCGGCAGAGAGGATCGCACATTCCTTAGCCGCGTTCAGGCGGCTTTCCCGCAGGGTTACCAGCGAGGCTGCGCCTCAGACCTACGAGTCATGCTGTTGTATTTAACTTATCCTGGTCCGACTAAGGGCGAACAGGAAGACGTTGTAGTGTGCCCAAGCTTGGTCCTGACCCAAAAACTTGACTCATTCCCATCAAGTTTTGGCGGAAAAGAATTCTAGACCGGGCGTTTTACGCCCGGGTATGAACGCGTCCAGAAATCCAAAGCCCGTTTCAATGAGCTTAGTGACTGAGGCTTTAGCCATGATGCTGGAGCTGGTGATTGTAAGCACGCTGAAAGCGCGCTAATGATCAGCGTGCGTGACCGAACCCAGCGCTAAAAAGCGCTGGGCTATCAACCCTTCGGGAAAGCCATCTGAAGACGGCTGGAGGACAGGAAGCATCAACGCCGTTTCAACCTGAACAGATATTCGCGGCTTGACGTTCATCACTGGCCGTGCCAGATTTCGCTTCGTGGTAAATTCCGCATACCGAAAATCGCTTTGGGCAATCTGCTTGCTTCTGGCCACATCCGCCTGCAGCAATTCCCTCTACAAGGTAAAGCCGGTTGTTGAATTGCCGCCGATGCCGGCAAGCACGCAGTCCGCTAATCTCGGCGGCTTAACCTTGCGCGCGGCACCCCTTTTGCTTGACGAAGAGAGCCAGGAGCTGTTTGAAGCCAACCTGCCCTTAAGCGGCTTGTTGCCTTTGCGGGTAGAGATGGTTCACAACAGTGGCGAGACTATCGAACTTAAGAAAGTTCGCTTTCGCTTGCATGATGGCGATGGCAACGAATGGAAAATGATTTCCGCCAAACAAGCTATTGGGCATATTTTGAAAGCGAACCAAATCTATGCGTACAATCCGCAGTCGCGCAAAACATTTGAAAAAGAGTTTCGCGCCTACGAGCTCGATTTGAAGTCCCCGCTGACACATGCGGAACGCCGGCGCAGTGGCTTTATTATTTTTCAGACGCAAAAAAAATTGCCGGTGGCGACGCCGCACGGCCTCGTGCTCTCAATCGAGGGTTTTCCGCAACCAGCAACGTTAACCCTCAGCAATCACTAATTATCTTTCGAAAGGAAATAAAACTATGAGCCCGGAAGCACAACCGCAAGGACAGCCAACCCCAGCTCTTTTATTCGACACCCTCAACGCCCATCAGCGAACCGCAGCGATCAAGACGGCGATCGAACTGGGTTTGTTTACCGCAATTGCGGAAGGCAAGACGACGGTTGCCCAGATCGCCGCCGCCTGCGACGCTTCCGAACGCGGTACGCGCATACTTTGCGACTACCTGGTCATCATTGGTTTTCTAACAAAAGAGGACGGCCGTTACGGTCTGACCCAGGATTCAGCCGTGTTCCTGGACAAGCATTCGCCGGCCTACATGGGTGGCGTGATTGACTTCATACTCTCGCCGATGATAACCGATAATTTCAAGCAACTTACGACCGCGGTTAAGAAGGGCGGCTCGGCTGCCGATCAAGATACCGTTGTTGAGCCCGATCATCCGGTCTGGGTGAAGTTCGCGCGCGCCATGGCGCCCATGATGGCGATGCCGGCACAACTCCTGGCGCCGCTGGCGGATCCCGAGGCCAACCGGAAGCTGAAGATCCTGGACATCGCCGCGGGGCATGGCCTGTATGGTATCGCCTTCGCCCAGAGAAATCCGCAGGCCGAAGTTACGGCGGTCGATTGGGCCAACGTGCTCGAAGTCGCAAAGGAAAACGCGCAAGCCGCGGGCGTGTCTGATCGTTATCACACTAAGTTAGGGAGCGCCTTCGACGTTGACTACGGCACTGGTTATGACGTCGTTCTGCTGACGAACTTCCTGCATCACTTCGACGTGGCAACCTGCGAAACGTTGTTGCGCAAGGTCCATGCCGCTTTGAAAGATGGCGGCCGCGCCGCGACTCTTGAATTTGTTCCCAATCCCGATCGCGTATCACCACCACAGGCCGCGGCCTTTAGCATGATGATGCTCGGGCTCACGCCGGGCGGCGACGCATATACGTTTGCCGAACTCGAGAGCATGTTTCGCAACGCCGGCTTTGCCCGCAACGAATTACACGAGCTGCCACCGACGATTCAGCGAGTAGTCATCAGTCATAAATGATCGACACGCGGATGAGTAGCACCCTTCATGGTTAGGGCACATGAGAAATCCGGATAGAAGAATAATCTTCGCCTCAGTTGTTGTCGCGGCCCTCGCGCTGGTTTCTTTCGCACAGACCGAGGTTCGTTACCCGGAGCTGCCAAACTTTCACCAGGTGAATCCTCAGCTCTATCGGGGCGCGCAACCTAAGACCGGAGGCATAAACAAACTTGCCGCACTGGGCATCAAGACAATTGTGAATCTTCGCGGTGAAGACGATCACACGCGGGCCGAAGCCGTTGCCGCGCAGGCGGCAGGCTTGCGTTATTTCAACGTCCCAATGCCCCGCACATCCAAACCAACTGATGAACAGATCAACCGCGCGCTGGCCATTATCAATTCGCCTGCTAACCAGCCGGTATTCGTGCATTGCCAACGCGGGGCCGATCGCACCGGCACTGTCATCGCGTGTTATCGCATACTGAAGGACGGCTGGACGGCCCGCCAGGCCAAGAAAGAAGCCGAGCATTACGGCATGTACTGGACGGAGCTTGGCATGAAGGACTACATCCAGGATTTTTATGAGCGGCGACAGAAGAGCGGCAGTGATTAAGAGTACATGGTGGCCAGGTCATCGCCTGTTATTGTTGATACTCAGCGCCAACACGTCATCCAGGGCGCAGAGTGCCGCACGCTTTGCCGGGCCGGGTAACTTCACATCTCTTAAATCCACTGAAGAATTTCCGACGACTGTCGCTGAGCCCAGGCGGATCCAACCCTTTCCGAGATCAACATATACCGGTACCAGCATGCGAAAATTTTCCGACACGCCGGACTGTGTGATCCGGCCAGAGAGGGTGTCGCCCGTGATTTGATACTCAAACTTGTATGAGGGTATTTCGGTTCCGTAGACCCACTGGTTGAAAAACCAGTCCATTCGTCCGTTCTGGTCCAGATCCATCTGCTTAGTCATGTGCTTTTCGACGGTGCGCTTCAGATCCTCAGTCGAAACGTCTTCGTTGTAGTGCGACTTTATGAAGTCCTGCATCATTACCATGAAACGCTTATCAGCGTCTTTGCGCGAGTCATACATCAGTTGGCGCAGCATGTGCAGAATATAAGCGCCTTTCGGATACACCAGGAACTGGTAAGCAGCCAGTGTCTTGCCGCTGCTTAACCGATACCCCTGCGTGACTGGCCCGACCGTGTATGGCTTGATGTCATTCGTCTGGGGCCGCGCCTGGATGATACGATCGCGTTGTGTATTCCAGAAATCCAGAAACTTTTTCTCGTCACGCAAGCTGTATTGGATGTAAAGCGAGACCGAGAACTCGGCGAAGCCTTCGCTCATCCATTGATCGCGGTAGGATTTCCAACCAACCATGTGGCCCCACCACTGGTGGGCGATCTCATGCGGCGCAACGTATTGAAAAAAATTATTGGTGGCAAAGCGGATGTTACCGCCGGTGGCCATGTAACGCTGTGTCGGATCCATGAAAGCTGTGAACGGCATATAAATGAGCGTGGGCCAGGCCTGACCGAAATTACCCGCGGGCTGCTGGGTTAGGGCTATTCGGGAAAACGGCAACTTACCGAAATAGAGGTTGTAAATCCGGGTGGCGTTTTGCGTATCGGCCAACATGGAACTCGCCATGCCACTGGTTGACATCGATGCGTGTTCCGCCGCCTGATTCATGAAATAAGGCAACGCCTCGTTCGAATAGAACTCGATCTTGTAACCAGTCTCAGGATCGATTACCTCTTTCTTCTTAAAGCTCCCGTAATTAAATCCCGCCACCGCCAGAGCGGTTTCGCCGCTTGTCCATTTTGCCACCTTCAGATCGCCATCCAGCGTTTCCGGCGCGATGGGCGCGCCTGTGCCGATTAGAGTTTTCGTCTTCGGATAGCGGAAGGTAACGTTGAAAGTCGCGCGGTCGCCGAAGGCGGTGCCTTCGTTGTTTGGATACCAGGTGAGCCGGGCGCTCGGATTAACAAAGTAGTTGCTGCCCCCCACGTCGATAAGCGCGTCGCCTCCTCCATATTCAAAGTTGAGCTTATAGGTCTTGCCTGCTTCCAGTGGCGTCGGCCAAATTACTCCAAAGTCCGCGTCCTCATCCTTGTTCTCCTGCACAAACTGCAAGTCGTGTCCCTGTTCATCACGCACGCGGACCACACGCAGGGAACGGAAAAGGCTGAAGGGAAGGACGCGCGCGCCGGCGTCCAGCGCGCGGAAGGTGAGCGTGTCGTTGGCGACGAATTTTGTGCCCCGGATGCCACCATCAATTTCATGATGCGTGATGTCATAAATGCGATGATCTTCATCACTCGACGCTGTACCCCTGGCGTACTCCTCCGCGCGGTGGAAAGCTGTCCAGAGTCCACGATCAGTTTCACCATAGCTCGCCAGCAACACCTCCTCCGGCGACACGCTGGGAATACCCAGCACGTCGTATTGAAAAATGAGTTTGTTGTATTTCTTTCCATTAATGAATGCCGTGAAAAAACCGGGACGGTTTGGGTTGAAGAGGTCGACCAGGGTTCGCAGCTCTGCATTCCGGCGCAGTGTTTTGCGCAGTAGAGTCTGGTTTTCGTGATAAGTATCCCGGGCCCGAGACGCCTGTGTTCCATTCGTGCTCATCTTCGCCTGCATGGATGACTTTATCTCGTCGAAGGTGCTGTCGGTAAAACGCAGGACGAGCTTATCGAACGACTCGGCGAGTGTTGGCTTATCGGTATAGAGCGTCAGACTGTGCTTTTCGGCGTTTGTCGGCGGCGTCAGCGTGATTTCGCCATCGCCGAAAAAGACCGCGCCGATTGTGCGGTTCTGGACGGTGGGAGCGAAATAGATTTCGCCGCTGCGCAAGGTGAACGTGGCCGCATCACGCTTGAATACCAAATTATTCACGCTTGCGTACGCACCCTGAAAATCCTGCTGGCCTTTACCCATTTGCCGCAGTTCCTGGTAGACCGGATCAGAGTTGGGCTTCGGGCCGGCGGTAGTAATTGTAAGTGAGGCTTCAACTGGGGCAATTTCCAACTTGATGTCAACGGCAGCGACGGAGGCATCGTTAACTTTGACATCGTCGCGGCGCCCTTCGCTGAAGCCCTGCGCCGATACTGTGACGGAATATATTCCCGCCGGCAGGCCTTCAATCTTATATTGTCCCTGCTGGTCGGTTACGGCCGCGAAGGTCTGATTAGTCTCCAGATCCGTTACAGTGATGGCGGCCCCAACCACGACTGCATCTTTTGGGTCGGTCACTCTTCCCTTGATGCCTCCGCCGGCGCTGTGCGCCACCACAATGGGCAGGGCGAGCAAAACCAGACAAACCATCAATAGAAGCGTCCTAAGCTTTATTCGTTTCATTAATGCACCTCGGTACGGAATCAATCCAAAGAGAAGACTTGCTGAGTCCGGGGGTTTTTGATGCTTGCATTATTGGCTCCAGTGGCCAGCCGGTCAAGCACCTCCGCCGGTTGTTGTCACCATCGCGGGCCGTGTGGCATTCTGTGACAACCAATGCTCCTGGAAAGCAAAGTAAAAATCCGTTTGCTGCGCCGCATGGGCGAAGCGATTGCGGATTTTGACATGATCGCAGATGGCGATCGCATCATGGTCTGCCTCTCCGGAGGAAAGGACAGTTACGCGCTGCTGGATCTGCTTTTGGATTTGCAGCAGCGCGCGCCGGTGCGCTTTGACCTTCTGGCCGTGAACCTGGATCAGAAGCAACCAGGCTTTCCCGCCCACGTGCTGCCTGAATATCTCGTCAGACTGAACGTTCCTTTTCGCATTGTCGAGCGCGATACCTACTCGGTAGTGAAGCGGCTGGTTCCCGAAGGCAAGACTTACTGTGCCGTCTGTTCGCGCCAGCGACGAGGAATTCTTTATGATATCGCGGTCGAGGAAGGCTGCACGAAGATCGCGCTGGGCCATCATGCCGACGACATCACTACAACTTTTCTGCTGAATCTTTTTTACGTTGGTAAGATGAAAGCGATGCCGCCGGTGCTGCGCTCGATCGACGGCCGTAACACCATCATTCGACCGTTGGCCTACTGCCGCGAACGGGACGTGGCGCAGTTTGCGGCGGAGCAGCAGTTTCCGATAATTCCCTGCGATTTGTGCGGGTCGCAGCCGAATCTGAAACGCGTGCGCATCAACAACTTTATTACCGAGTTGGAGAAGGAGAGTCCTCATATTCGCGCCTCAATGCTGACCGCGCTGGCAAACGCTGTCCCTTCCCACTTGCTCGATCTACAACTTTTCGATTTCAGGAACCTCAATGCGGGCACAGGTGATGTGGAATCAGAACTCGACCTTGTGCTGGGCCACACTGACGCCGAACCCGCATTGGTAGCCATCGGTTAATCCGCAGATTACGCAGATTACAGGATTAAGAAACAAGGGCAGGTAAGTAAAGGACGAACTGAAGATTTTCCATATATCATTTTCCATTTCTCATTTCCCATTACTTTCGTGAATGGCCCCTGGATGGTTAACTTGCCCCCAAAATGGCGAATGAGAAATGACAAATGATATATGGAAAATCGTTCGCCCTGACCTCTGACCGCTGATCTCCGACCTCTGACTTCTGTTCTGTGTAATCTGCGTAATCTGCGGATTTCTGCTCCTTTGTGGTTAAATTGCCCGCATGACGGCAAAGAGTAAGGAACGTAACGCAACCTCAGACCAGTTCACCCGCAGGCGGATCGGGCGCGCCAAGTGCGAACTTTTCCGTCCAGCGAATGCGACCCGTAGCCTGCATCACTACAAACAACGTGACTATCGAGCCGATGGTGATCGCCAGGCCGGTGAATCCCTGCAGAAAGAAAGCGTACGAGAACATCACCAGATAAACGAACTGCGCAATGGCCGCTTCTCTCGTGGCAAAACGCAGTCCCACCACCAATCGCAGATAGCTGACCACCAGAAACACAGAGACAACCGAGGCCATCACAAAGGCCAGGTGTATCGACACGTGATCCACCAGATACGCCATCAATAGATGAAACGAAAAGAATGCCGCAGCCAGAAAGAAATAGTTCATCGGGTGCAGATCGATGCCGCGCATGGTCGTAATGATCAGCATCAGAAAGAAGAAGAAAAAGAGCGAGACCGGCGCAAAGAAACTGATCTTACCTGCTAACGGTCCTGGCTGAAGCTTCTCCGGCATGACCATCGCGATCTGGTACCCGGACATGAGATTCTTGTAAGACCAACTCAAGTTCCAGCCATTGCCGGTCTCATGTTTTTCCGAAGGCGATATCGTGTTGTCCGGGAAGTCAATGCCTTTAAAGTTGGTCTTCATATTGAGCGAAAAGTCCTTCACCTGGGCGACCTCTCCGCTGCCAAAGCTGTAACGCCACTCGTTAAGTCCTTGCGAACGGTACGCGACTTTCAGCGTTGTCGTGCTGCCTGGAGCTACGCGCGCCACGCCGCTGGCGGAGTTTTTCTCGTTCGTAGTCGGCACTGCCACATCATCAATGGCAAACACAAGGTCATCGTAAATTGCCTGCGAGGCAGGGAAATTGAACGTGAAGGTAACCTGCTGTTCTTTGTCAGTGGTGTTGCGAAAAGCATAGAGGCCCGCGAAACCAACTTTGTAAGTGCTGTACCAGAGCAAACCTTTCTGTCGATGCTCCAGATCGAGTCCGACATCGATGTGGCTGCTTTCCAGCGGCAGCGGCATGCTCACCTCCTGGTCAATCTTGCGAACAACCTTCTTGCCATTCTCGGTGCTCTCTTCGGTCCTGGGAAAGTGCTGAGTAAAGAAAGCGGATGGTGGCGATTGGTTCTGCGCCGATCCCCAGGTCGAGACGACGCTGTTTTCCGAAAGTGAACCAGAATCATAGGTGCGCGTAAAAATTGTCCCGCCCAGAATTGCCCAGGCGACCGAGGTGCATATGAAGATGAAACCGATCGCCACAATTCTCCTGATCATGGATACACTCCTTGTTCTTGAAAGTTCCTTCAGCGATTCGAAATGGTTGGATGGGTCAAACATTATGTACTCCTCTGATTCTCAAGCACTGTTTCCTGTCCCGTAACGTGGCTACCCACAGCCGCCGTGTGTAGCAAGCTACGGTTTCCCTGGTGGCACAGACTTTAGTCTGTGATTCAAGCACCCGGCATCACAGACTGAAGTCTGGGCCACGATTCAGATCGCCGGCTGTGGCGCCAGCTCCACATCCATATCGGGGAATGAACCGCGCCCAAAAAATACGTGCCAGGCAAAAGAGTTCAGCAATGGCAAACGGATCGCGGCGCATGCCAGCTCAAGCAGAAATGGTTGGCGGATAGTGGCCGCCATGCGCCGCATCCAGAGCCGCGAAACAAAACGGGCGCGAAACAAATCTCCCGAGTAGCCATCGAGAGCCGTGGCATCGCCGTGTTCCAGGTAGTTCGCGATTACTTTCGCAGCCATCGTTGAGAGACGCATACACGGATCCAATCCTCCTGCCGTCAGTGGCGAAACGGCGCCGGCTGCGTCGCCGATCAGCATTCCCTGTGCGTTGGCAATGCGGCGCAATACACCACCAACGGGAATGCGGCCCCCCCGGCGCTCGATCATTCGCGCGCGGCGCAGATCCACAACACCATCCAGGCTGGCACGAAAATCCTGCAGCGCCGGCAAGGGATCAAATCGCAACGGATACCCAGCCACACCCACATGGACCTCTTCACCATCGTGGACCACCCACGCCAGATAGCCGGGAGCCAACCTTGGATCGAGAAAGCAATGAAGGCGGGGCGGTCCTGTCAGGGGCACATCCGTGAACACCTCCTCGACGCCCACAATCCACTCCCGGTTCACGTCCAAGCCGAGATCCTTCCCCACTCGCGAGCTGGCTCCGTCGGCCGCGACGAGATACCTGGTCTGCACCCAGCGACAGAAGCCATTTCCATCCAACCGGACAATTGAGTCGCGTTTTAGCGCTGAGTGGCTTGCATATTTTGTCGCCGGCATCCACTCGACGCCCGCGCGCTGACAGCTATCTAGATACTTCTGGTACAACAGACCCATGCGCCCAACCCGAAACTCATCGTGCGGGCTGACCAGGTCCATTGATCGCCGCGACGGTGAATACAACCTGACGTGACGAACTGGCGGACCAAGACAATTCTCGGGAAAGTCGAAGTCTTCCAGCGTGCGGCGCACAAATATTCCGGTGGTATGAATCGAACGATCCAGTGCAGGCTTTTGATCGACGAGGAGAACGCGAAGACCGCTTCTACCCAGCAGGCGCGAACAATGCAAGCCCGCCAATCCCGCCCCTACCACAACTACATCAAAGCGTTCCATTGCGGTTCGTTGCTTTCTATGGAGTGCGGTGGCAGGTAATCGGAGAAATCAAAAGCGCCGTCGCCGCTTCGCTCTGCCAGAGCACTCCACATTCAAAAATACCGCCGCAGATTCATCTCCGAATACTTTGATTCAAAGTTGAAATCTCGTCGTCTTATGCAAGGCACTATTTTCGTGACGATGATCAAGTGTCTAACCCACTCGCCCTCATTCATCAAAAGTGTCGGATTCCTGATACCGGCGGGCAGGTCAAACACCAGCGTGGTTGTGTACGACTCACCAGGCCTCAGCGCCGTCGTGAACGGCTTGCCCGAAAGATTGGCTTGCTCGAGTAAGCTTTGGCCTGCTGTGGTGGTGTACATTCGAATTCCCCTAACATGGCAAAGCGCTCTGCCAGGCAAAGCGAGCGGACAAAAAAAGGGGGCGGCCTAACGATTGCGCGTCTGGTGAATCAGCGCTTCCATGTGCCCGATGTAGTTTTCCAGCGCCCGGCGGCCTGCCGCCGAAAGCTTGTACTCGGTCTTGGGCTGCCGGCCTTCAAAGTATTTTGCGCAGGTAATGTAGCCGGCCTCTTCAAGTTTGCGGGCGTGCACACTGAGGTTTCCATCCGTGGTGTGCAGCAGGTTCTTGAGATCGTTGAAAGTCAGTGATTCATTTGCCGCCAGGGCGCTGATGATCCCTAGTCGCAAGCGCTCGTGTATCAAGCGCTCCAATGATGGGGCCGGATGTTTAGCCTTGCTTGCGTGCACGTCGCGCAACTTGCCCGCGGCGGCGCTGGTCTTTCGTTGATGTGATTGTTTCAAAGCTGACTTACCCACCATACCTCCTTGCGATTATTACGCCGAACAAAATGTGCAAACCGCCGAAACCGGCTGCCATGAAAAGATTCCCCCAGGCGGCCGGACAAAAAAGCGCGACTGCGCCGAGCAACATGAAACAAAGGCCCATCACCGGAACCACCCTGACCGAGAACATGCCGCCCGTCACCACTCCGGTGCCGTAAAGCAGCAACCAGACGCCCGGGATTATTTCCGTCGAGCCCAGGCGATAAAGCACGACCGTCAGCAGGCCGCCGACAAAGATTGGCGGTGTCAGGCTGAACGCGACCTTTTGCCCGGGGCCTGAAAGCAACGGCACCTTTAAAGCCCGGGCTTTCCTGTCCATCGTCCAACCGGCAATCAGAAGGGAGATTATCGCCTCGACAATCCAGATTTCCAGCCAGACCGTGGGCGAGGTTTGGCGCCAGGCGAGATAAGCGGCCACCAGCGCTGTAGATCCGATCGCCACCTGGCCCCACCCGGGTACCGCCGTAAAAGCCGAGGCGCGCTCCATCGTCTCGCGTATGTAACGCAAGTTATCCATGGCGCGATCGTGCAACGCCGGCGGCTCTTCTGTGGGCGGTTGAATCAAGCGGATGGAAGTCACAGAGCAATCATACATCAAGTCTCTGCTGTGTCAAGTACTTTGCGCGCCAAAGCAAGTAGGACAGGCATTCCTGCCTGTCACTCACGCACCCTGCAATCCTTTTCAGATAACTTCAAACCGAAACTAAGACAGGCAGGAATGCCTGTCCTACTTGCCGCTTTGTTCGCGTTGAAGCAGCTGGCTCTTGCGCTCCGTTCCCCAGCGATAGCCGCCCAGCTTGCTGTCCTTACCGATCACCCGGTGGCAGGGAATCACCAGCGCCACTCTATTGCTGGCACAGGCGCGAGCTACGGCGCGCACCGCCCTGGGCCGGCCAATGCGACTCGCAATTTCGCTGTACGAACTGGTGCTGCCGTAGGGGATTTCTTTAAGCGCATGCCACACCTGCCACTGAAACGCAGTCGCCTGAATGTCCAGCGGCAGATCAAGGTGAGGTCGTTGGCCGTTGAGGTGTTCGAGAATCGCGCTGACTGAATTTTTCAGCAGGCTATCATCGCGTTCCGTGGCGGCTGCCGGATATTCATTCGCTAGCGCGCTTTCCAACTCCACATCAGATTCGCCCAGCGAGACCGAGCAAACGCCTTTCGGCGTCGCGGCAACCAGCAAACGGCCCAGCGGAGAATCGACAACCGTGTAGCTAATGTTCGTCCCGCGTCCACCGCGACGATACGTCGCGGGCGTCATCCCCATTCTTGTCGATGATTTCTCATAGAGGCCGCGGCTGGAACCGTAACCCGCGTCATAGAGCGCGCCAGTGACAGAAGCGCCTTCGCGAACGCGTGACTTGAACTGTCCCAGCCGGCCCGCTTCGGCATATTCGCGCGGCGAAATTCCCATCACCCGTTTGAAGGTGCGCTGCAGGTGATGCGGGCTGACTCCGGTCTGCGCGCCGAGTGCCGTTAAAGTCAAAGCGTCCTCCATCTGGCTATCGATCGCGCGACAAACCCGGCTGACCAGCTCGAGCGCCGGATCGACCACGCGAATTGTCTGCGGGCGACAGCGACGACAGGCGCGAAAGCCGGCACGTTCGGCGGCTTCCGGCAGCCGGAAGAATTGCACCTGGGCGCGGCGAGGCCTGCGCGCCGGACAAGATGGACGGCAGTAGATTCCGGTCGAACGGACCGCAAACACGAAGCGTCCATCATTGGCATTATCGCGCGCCATCACCGCGGTCCACATTTCCGAATCCTGCGCCAGAATTTGTTGCTGATTTGTCATGAAAGCACCTCAATACCGGTTGTCCGACAAACTTCAGTTTGTCGTTTTGCCATCTCCCCAGCTGGGGGAGAGTGGGGTGGGAGTTTTAACCCCATGCCCTCTCCCTAACCCCTCTCCCAGATGGGAGACGGGAAACCACTAATCGACAAACTGAAGTTTGTCGGACTCATGGGGCTCATAATAAACTCCGGTTGAGTACCAATCTATCCGAATCTTGCGGTCAAATTGTGAAGACCGCGCGCTACCGCAGGTGACCGAGTTACCCGGTCGTAAGCGCCTCTTTAACTAATTGGGCCTGCTCCAGAATATAGATTGAATACGAGCCGGTGGCGGGACTTGCCGAGGCAGTTCGTCCTATATAGCGTGGGCGGTCACAACGGGGCAGGAGGTTTTCCAGACGAGGCTCGACGAAAGTCCAGCCGCCCATGTTCTTCGGCTCCTCCTGAGCCCAGACTATCTCAGCGACGTTGGGAAAGCCGGCGCTGATCTCGCGCAGACGTTCTTGCGGAAACGGATAAAACTGTTCGAGTCGAATGATGGCGACGCGCTCTTCCCCAGACTTCTTTCGCGCTTCATTTAGATCGTAGAAAACTTTGCCGCTGCAGAAAACCAGGCGTGTGACTTTTTCCCTATTCTTCACTTCCGCATCGTCGAACAGAGGTTGAAATCCGCCACTTGTCAGGTCAGCTACAATGGAGCCCGCAGCGGGCAGGCGCAATAAACTCTTCGGGGTCATGACGATCAACGGGCGTTCGAACCCCGGACGCACCTGTCGTCGCAGCAGGTGGAAATACTGGGCGGGTGTGGAGGGATAGCAAACCTGCAAATTATTCTCCGCGCAGAGCTGCAGGTAGCGCTCTATGCGCGCGCTCGAATGCTCCGGGCCCTGGCCTTCGTAACTATGCGGCAGCAACATCACCAGCCGCGACGTCTGTTTCCATTTGTCTTCGCTCGCGGCGATATACTGATCGATGAGGACCTGCGCGCCATTCGCGAAGTCGCCAAATTGCGCTTCCCACATTACCAGCGCGTCCTTTGCGATAACTGTGTAGCCATACTCAAAGCCGAGCACGCCTTCCTCCGAAAGCGAGCTATCAAAAACTTCAAACCGTGCTTGCGGATTGTTTTCCGAAGACAGTTGGGAAAGCGGCGCCCACGCCTGACCCGTTTGCGTATCATAGAGGACGGCGTGGCGCTGGCTGAACGTCCCCCGGCCCGAATCCTGCCCACTCAAACGCACGCGTGTGCCTTCGAGCACCAGCGAGCCGAATGCGGTGGCTTCAGCAAAAGCCCAGTCGATCGGCGCCGAGCCTTCGCCCATTTTGGCGCGGCGCGCCAACTGCCCTACCATTTTCGGATTGATATTGAAGCCCTGGGGCACGATGGCAATCTGTTGCGCTATCTTCTTGATCATCGCCGCGTCAACGCCTGTTTCGATGGTTTCGGAACCATCACGATCTTCAACGGCCGGCGCCAACGTCAGTGCGGGCTTTTGCTGTGCCGCCACCGTTTTCGCGCGCGCTAATGCATCTTCGTATCGCTTCACGCGCTCTTCGATTAACTGCTGCACACCGGCTTCATCAACCACGCCTTCGCGAATCAAGCGCTGCGCGTACCTGGTGCGCACGCCCGGATGTGCCTTCACGCGGGCGTACATCAGCGGCTGGGTGTAGCTGGGCTCGTCGGTTTCGTTGTGGCCCAGCTTACGGAACCCCACCACGTCGAGCACCACGTCTTTGTTGAACTCCTGCCGGTAACTCAGCGCGATGCGCAGCGTGCGATAAGCGGCTTCGGGATCGTCTCCGTTGATGTGAAATATCGGCAACTGCGTCATGCGCGCAACATCCGTCGAATAGATCGTGGAGCGACCCGCTTCCGGCGACGTGGTAAAGCCAATCTGATTGTTGATGATGATGTGAATAGTGCCCCCGGTACGATAGCCTTTCAACTGGGCCAGGTTCAGGGTCTCCATCACAATGCCCTGACCGGCAAATGCCGCGTCACCGTGCAGCAGCACCGGCAGCGCGTGATCCATTGCCTCTTCGCGCGGTATACCTGGACCACACATCTCGTCCTGCTTCGCGCGCACCATGCCCTCCACCACCGGGTCAACGAACTCCAGATGGCTGGGATTCGGCGATAGAGTTAGTTTGACCTTGCGCCCATCAGCAGTCTCGCGCTCGCCCACTGCGCCCTGGTGGTATTTCACGTCGCCTTCATCGGCGGGGAATGACGGATGAACAGAGCCTTCGAACGAAGTGAAGATCCGCTCGCAGAAATTCCCGATAACATTTGCCAGTACATTCAAGCGGCCGCGATGGGCCATGCCGAGCGTGATGTCATCTACTCCCCGCGCCGCGGCGCCTACGATCAATTGATCGAGCAGGGGAATAATCGTTTCGCATCCCTCCAGCGAAAATCGCTTCTGGCCCAGGTATTTGGTGTGCAGAAATCGCTCGAACTGTTCCGCCGAAATCAATTTCCAAAGAATCTGCTTCTTGATTTCGACAGGTATCGGCTCAGGATTGACAAACTCGCGCCGGATCTGTTCGCGTATCCAGAGCTTTTCTGCCTTGCTCTGAATGTGGCGATACTCGGTGCCTACCTTCCCGCAATATGCCCGCTGAAGAATGTCCAGAATTTCGCGCAGAGTTGCGCTTTCAGTTCCTGCCAGACCGCCAGTTATGAAAATCCGATCCAGGTCCCAGATCGTCAGGTTGTAAGTTTCCATGTCCAGCTCCGGGTGGTAGAGCACCGGCATGGCATGCAACGGATCGACATCGGCGATCAAGTGTCCCCGCACGCGATAGGCATTGATCAATTCCATCACGCGCGCCTGTTTGATAGTTTGCTCGTGCGTCTGATCGGTTCCCAGGAAGAAAGGATTGCGATCGAGGTTCCAGCGCAGGGGCGTGTGGGCGATTCCGAGATCGGCAAAAATGTCGTCGTAAAACTTATGCTGGCCAATGATCAGCTGGTGAATCTGAGCCAGAAAAGCCCCCGACTCAGCGCCCTGAACGATGCGATGATCGTAGGTGCTGCTGATTGTAATCGCCTTGCTGATGCCGAGCTGCGACAGAGCTTCCGGGGCCATCGCCTGGTACTCCGCCGGATACTCAATGGCGCCGGTGGCGATAATCACTGACTGACCGGCCATCAGCCGGGGCGTTGACGCGACTGTGCCGATGGTGCCGGGATTGGTAAGCGAAATCGTCGTGCCCTGGAAGTCAGAAATTTGAAGTTTGCCTTCGCGCGCTCGTTGGACCACGTCATCGTAGGCTTTCAGGAATTCGGAAAAACGCAGGCGACCGGCGTCTTTAATATTCGGCACCAGCAAAGTTCGCGTGCCGTCTTTCTTTTCCAGATCGATGGCAATACCCAGGTTCACTGCTTCGCGGCGAAGGCGCGCGGGCTTGCCATCGCTGTCCTCGAACCCATCGTTGAGCTGCGGAAATTCGTCGAGCGCGCGCAGAATGGCCCAGGCAATCAAATGCGTATATGAAGCTTTGCCGCCGTCGTTCTCTTGCAGATGCTTGTTAATGATGCGACGGTTTTCATCCAGCAACTTCACGGGGATGCGCCGTTGCGACGTAGCAGTGGGAACGGAGAGGCTGGCCTCCATGTTCTCAACGATCTTAAGCGCGGCCCCGCGAATGGGAATGGCTTCGGCCGTTGTGATCTTTTGGGGCTCTGCAGTTTTTTGGTATGGCGCAGGTTTCGGCGCCGGGGCGGGCGCTTGAGTTTTCGCCGCCCCCACGCCAACAGCCGATTTGTGTCCATCGCCGCTCGACGCTGCTACCGCGCCGCTGCCATCGGCCTGCGGTAATGTCACGCCGCTCTCCTTTGCAGCTTGCGGCGCAGTCGACGCTCCTGATTCGCCAAGCAAGTCAGCAAAGTAGGCTCGCCACGATTCATCAACCGACGCCGGATCGTTGCGCCAACGGCTCAGCATTCCTTCCACGTAGGTTGCATTCGCGCCAAAGTTCTCGGCGATGATTTCGGAAAGATCGTTTGCGGCTTGCTGTGCCAACTCAATTACCTCGCTTGAATGAAAAGGCAGCGCGCTCTGGCGCCAGTTGAATACAACGGCTCTTATGAAGTTTGATTACATAATAGACTAACATCTTCCCCATCTGTTTGCATCCGGCCTGCCGGTGACCCGGAAGTGTGGCAAAACGGCTGAAAATCCTCGAATTCAGGGCGGTTGAGTGCTATCGTATGCGGCCCAATCGCAAACTAACAGTTCGCGTTACAAAACACATCTATGTCAGAAGAAAAGATCGAACCACGCGCGGGTATGAAGACCGCGCTGGTATTTCTAATGCTGTTCGCGTTGCTGGGGGCGGTCGTTGTCTTTGGCTACTTTTCCACTTTCAACCGGCCGCTGACTACTATCATTCTGATTCGGCACGCTGAAAAGAATATTGAGCCAAATAATCCCGATCCCGATTTGAGCCCGGCGGGACAAGCGCGGGCCCAGGAGATCGTCAGAATGTTCGGCGGCGCGGGCGTCTCGGCAATCTACGCCACGCAATACAAACGCACGCAACAAACCGTTAAGCCTTTGGCGGACAAGCTGGGGATACCGGTTACCCAGGTCAATTCAAAGAACTCCGCCGAAGTGGTGCGACAAATCCGTTCGCAGCACAACGGTGAAGTCGTTCTGGTTTCGGGACACAACAACACTGTGCCGGAGATCGTCGCGGCGCTCGGCGGCCCGCAGCTTCCCATAATTCCTGAGACTGAATTTGACAATCTTTACATCGTTACCATTTACCGGGTGGGAAAAGCGAAGCTGTTGAAACTGAAGTACAGTGACGCCATAAAGTGACTCAAGAAAGAGCACCCGCAGTCAGGAAGGGGGCATGCCCCCGCTCGCTTATCTACCTGGCCTCTGACTTAAGATAAAACTTTGCTATTCAAGAGCGGGGGCATGCCCCCTTCCTGACTGCAGGTTCTTCAACATGAAATCTTCCAGCCAAACTCAAGGACGCTATGAAGAAAAAAACTAAACGCGAAAAGGTTTCCGAGAACATCGACCGGCGCGCATTCGTGGCGCTTCTTCCCGCGCTGGGCGCTGCCGGAGTTGCGGCTGCAAATCTTCCGCTGAACACGGCGGCGCAAACGCCCTCGCCATCTCCATCGCCAACAGCAATGCCGTCGCCCTCGCCAACGCCTCTACGCGTCACGAAAGAGATGTTGCGGAACACCGAGAAGTTGATTGGTATCGAACTCACCGACGCCCAGGAAGCGATGGCGCTCAACAACGTCAACACCAACCTGGAAAGATACGAAACGCTGCGGAAGATCGATATCCCACTCGACACCGAGCCCGCCACTGCGTTTCATCCTGCGCTGCCGGGAAAGAAATTCAATTCACGCGCGATTAAGCTCAAGCTCAGCAAAGTACCGGCGCCGCAGTTCAACTCAGTCGCAGATCTCGCGTTCGCAACCGTGCCGCAGCTTGCTGAATTGATTCGCACGAAGAAGCTCTCGCCCGTCGAGCTGACGAAGATGTACCTGGCGCGGCTGAAATGCTATGGCCCAAAGCTGAACTGCATCGTCACGCTCACCGAAGATCTGGCACTGGCGCAGGCCACGGCCGCTGAACAGGAAATCAAACGCGGCAAGTATCGCGGGCCGCTGCACGGAATCCCCTGGGGCGCTAAAGATCTGTTTGCCACCAAAGGCATTCCCACCACCTGGGGCGCTGAGCCTTACCGCAACCAGATGATCGACTACGACGCCACAGTGATCGAGCGTCTGCGCGCTACCGGCGCAGTGCTGGTGGCGAAACTTTCCATGGGCGCATTGGCCCAGGGACCAAAATGGTTTGGCGGAGTGACGCGCAATCCCTGGCAGCCTGACGATACCCAAGCCGGCTCAAGCGGATCGTCCGCCGGCCCGGCATCAGCAACCGCCGCGGGTCTGGTTGGCTTTTCGATTGGCACGGAAACGTTGGGCTCGATCGTTTCACCTTCATCGCGCTGCGGCGTGGCCGGGCTCCGGCCCACGTACGGTCGTGTCAGCCGCTACGGCGCGATGGGACTAAGTTGGACCATGGACAAGATTGGGCCGATTTGTCGCGGCGTGGAAGACTGCGCCGCGGCGCTTGATGCCATCTACGGCCCGGACGATCGGGATATCACTGTCGGCAACGCGCCATTCAACTGGCTGCCGGACACTCCGCTGGACAAGCTGCGCATTGGCTATTTGAAGACTGAATTCGATGGTGCGGGCTTTCAACCAACGAACGATCAGCAGCGACAGCTAATGGTGCAACGGCGCGCGATGTACACAGAAGCTTTGGATGCTTTGCGAAAAGCAGGAGCAAACCTTCAACCGATTGAGTTGCCAAAGTTTTCCACTGCCAGTTTGCGCATCATTCTGGTGGCCGAGGCGGCGACTGCCTTTGATGATCTGACGCGCAGTGGTGGGGTCAATCAATTGTCCGGACAAGATCCCGGAGATTGGCCCAACATATTTCGTTCTTCCCGCTTCGTTCCCGCGGTGGAGTACCTGCGGGCCCAGCGTGCGCGCACCTTGCTGATGCGCGAAATGGACAAGCTGATGTCCAACTGGGATGTCTTCGTGTCGCCCGCGCCGGGCAGCGCCAGCCTGCTGGTAACGAATCTAACCGGCCATCCGGCGGTTTGCGTGCCTTGCGGCTTCATCAACAAACTACCGCAGTCGATCATGTTCACGGGAAGCCTTTACGATGAAGGTGCGCCGCTGCGGGTCGCGCTGGCTTTCGAGCGTGCAACCCAGTGGCACACGATGCACCCAAAAGTGGATTGGACTTAGTGGTGTGAAGTGGTCTTGGGAATCGAGCCGGGAAGGCTTTACGGACTCCTATGGCAAACCTCGCGGCAGCCTGTATGCGGCTGTTATACTTATAGCCCAGTTAGGAGAATGATCAGGAGCGTTCAATGACGGGCCCCATTGGGATAAGTTTGAATGGGATGAAGAAAACAAGAAGAACGGCAATATCCAGCATTTGCGCGATCATGATATCGAGCCAGATGAAGCTGAACAATGTTTTTTCCACGAGTACTTTTTCGCGCGTGATACGCGGCGATTTGATGATGTCTATGTTCTGGACGGAAGAACTGATCGAGGGAGACGACTGCGGCTCGTCTTTCAAAACAAGGGCAAGGGGCTCGCTCGAATCTTCACCGGTTGGGAGTTGAAGAAAAAGAGAAGGAAATGAAGAAACAGATTGCCAGACTCTCAAAGGCAGAGCAGAAAAAAATCGAATCGGACTACCATCATATGAAGCCCGGAGAATTCGATAAACTGATATCTCGGGCCACGCAACACAGTCCGAACGCTATCAGGTTACCAAAAGAATTGGTTGGGCCGCTTAAAACCATCGCCGAATTAGAGGGCGAGATGGAATATCAATCAATGGTGATGAGATGGGTAGAGGAACGTTTGCGACAAGAAGCGAAACTAGCAGTTAAATTATCCAAGCGATCCCGTCCAGGAAGAGCAGCCGCTTTGAAACGACAACAGGCAAAGTAACCCTCATCATCTAAAGCAGCTAGCGCGGTGCTTTGGTCCGACTAAGTCCGTCGCTATATTCTCGAGAAAACTTGGCGTGACGGGGTCAAATCCCGAACTACCACTCACTGTTCAACTGCCACTGCTTCCAGCAACTGCGCCAGATCGAGTACCAGGGCCACAGTTCCATCGCGCAATTCAGTCGCTCCCGCTACGCCTCGCCAGCGGGCCGCATGTCGACCGAGGCTGCGTACCAGGGCCTGGTGCTCGCCTTCAATACTATTCACTGCTACCGAGAGGTACTCGTTGGTTGCGTGGCCCTTCTTCCTTTTCTTCGGTAGGGCAAATTCATCCGGTGAAGGAAGATGAATAACCAGAAAACTCATTGGCGCAAGATCAATCGCGCCGTTCTCCTCGCCCAGCAATTCGGGCAGACTTACCAGCGGCACATCCTTCTCGCGCCACTTGATCTTTTCAACCGTTATCTTTCTGTCGCTCTTCAGCACCCCGGTATCCACCACGTACCGGGCATCGATGCAGTACATATTTATGCCCGCGCGCACCAGGACCGAAGTGACCAGCGCCAGTGTGGCCGGTAAGACCATCTGGAACGTACTTCCCTGGCCTGGCTCGGTGCGCACGTGCACTTCACCGCCCACTTCTTCCATTGCCCGATCGACTATTTCCAGCCCGATGCCTCGACCCGAAGTATGTGAAACCGCAGTGGTGGTAGAAAAGCCCGGCCGGAAAATCAAACGCAGGCATTGCTCCTTTGTCACCCCTGAGGGATCCGTGATTATCTCGCGCTCTGCGGCAGCGCGGGCGACTTCCGCGGAGTCAACGCCCCGGCCATCATCTTCGACGTAAAGTTCAATGCGGTTACTCTCGGCCATTGCGGACAAACGCACGCGCCCGCGATTGTTTTTCCCCGCCGCAATGCGTTGATCCGGCAGCTCGATTCCGTGATCGACAGCGTTGCGCACCAGATGCATCAGCGGATCAGCGACCGCATCGGCGAGCGACTTGTCGATCGAAACTTCGCCACCGGTTATCTCGAAGGTCACCAGTTTGCCGGTTGCCCGGGCGGCGACGCGACCCGCACGGGCGGCGCGCTCGAAGGTTTGGGCCAACGGCACCATGCGTAATTTGATCAGGCGATCTTCCAGTTCGATGAATTGCTGTTGAATGCGAGCCAGACCGGATCCAGCTTCGGTCATGGGTGCGCCGCTACCGGGTTTAGCGGCAGCCAACTCGAGCGCATTCGTTGTATCCCTGAACAGCTCATTCGCCCTGGCGATCAGATCGTCCAGCTCGGCAAGATTCACGCGCACGTTGCCGGCGGGTGACGGCGCCCTTTCCGCGGCGTCGGCAATGCGCGGCAAAGCTGTGGCAGATTGCTCCGCTAAACTGATGGCTTCGTCGCTGCGTTTAAAGGGCAGTTCTGCAATCGTAACGTCGTCTGTAGATCCCATTTGCGCCAGGATCCCTTTGGCGTTCAGGGTGGTCGCATACAGCACCCGAAAGTTAATCTTTCCCTGACCGGCGCTTTGCGTTGCGGGAATAGTCGCCAGAATTTCACCCCCGGCAGCTAACTGTTCGCTCAGGTCTCGAAATTCTTCGTCGAATGTGGGGATGGGAAAATCCGCAGAGACAATAAAGACGCGCGCGCCTTCTTCCACTGCTTCGCGCAGATGATGCTCGTCGTACACGCTGAGCGAGCGCGCCATGTCCGCAGGAAGAAGGGCGCGGGAATAGACCATTGACTGCGACGCTTCAGGCGCACCGGAATCCGCTATCCTTCGCAAGCGATCGAGCAATGCGGCCGATGCTGATGCCGACTCTTCGTCGTCGGGAGCGTGAAGCATTTCTGAGATTGCGTGCGCGGCATCTTCAAATGTGTCGAGCACACCGTCATCAATCCCAATCCGCCCCAGCCGCACTCCGTCGAGAACACTTTCAAACTCATGCGCCAGACGGCTAATCGATTCCTTCTCGGCGGCGCCGGCTGAGCCTTTTAGCGTGTGCACCTGGCGAAATATTTGTCCCGTCAGCTGGCGACGAATGCGCCCGACCGACTGGCGCACGCGCAGTTGTTGCAGAGCGCGAAAAAGGTTCTCGACCAGCTCTTCGGCATCGGTAACAAACTGGTGCTGCAAGTCGTTCATTTGAGAATCGGGCCCAAACGCGGTTTACGGTTCGGAAATAACCGGCTCCACGCTATCGTCGTCATCATCTTCCATCTCTTCAGCGGCGGTGACAGTATGCGTTTGCGGAAATTCTTCATCGAGATCGCGCTTGATGGCATCAAGGATGCCGTTGATGAATTGGGTTGCTTCGTAGGTGGAAAAGCGGCGGGCAATTTCCAGGGCCTCGTTGATGGTAACAGTGCGAGGAGTTGGCTCGTGCAGGAATTCGTAAACAGCCAGTCGCAGCACATTTCGATCGACGATGGCCATGCGCGCGATCCGCCAGTGCTCGGCACGGGAACGAATGCGCTCGTCCAGTTGGGCCAGGTTCGCCAGGGTACCGGTGGCCAAACGCGTGGCAAACTCGCGGGCCGAGTCTTCCATCTCGTTATCGCAAAGTTCAGCCCAGTAGGTGCGCACAAGTTCATCCGCACGCGCCTCCGAAACGTCAGCCGCAAAGAGCATTTGCAAGGCACATTCACGTGCCTTACGCCGCGAACCCATATCAAATCAAGGATGAAGGCGGAAGTGGCACAGACTTTAGTCTGTGATTCGCTTGACAGTAACACAGACTAAAGTCTGTGCCACTTCACGTCATCCTTTAAGACCTTCCCGGTAAAGATTTGCCAACTCGACGGCTGCGGTAGCAGCCTCGAAGCCTTTGTTTCCCAACTTTACTCCAGCCCGATCGATTGCCTGCTCCAGTGTGTCTGCAGTAACGATGCCGAATAACACCGGCACGCCCGTTTCCATTCCCGCCTGGGCAATTCCGCGGGCGACTTCGCTGGCGATGTATTCAAAGTGCGGAGTCTGGCCGCGAATGATAGTGCCCAGGCAGATGACCGCATCGAACTTGCCCGCGCGGGCAACTTTCATTGCCGCCAGCGGAATCTCGAAAGCGCCCGGCACACGATAAACTGCTACTGATTTTTCCGCGGTGCCCAGCCGTTCCAACGCGTCCAGCGCGCCTTCAACCAGCCGCGAGGTCAGAAAGTCATTCCAACGACTGGCGACTATGGCAAAGCGAAAGCCTTTGCCGTTCAACGCGCCTTGGTAATTTTTGGGCTGCACAGAGACACTGGACCACTGGAATCTGAAGTAAAGTTAGACCATCCGCAGTATAGGTGAACGCGATGAGCCGAGACAAGCAAGCGGGATGCTGGGTAGTGGTACAGTTTGACTCCCTCTCCCTTTGGGAGAGGGTTAGGGTGAGGGCCTGAGCGCAAATTGCAACCACAACTTTGCTGCGGGCTTCAGCCCGCAATCCGTTTAGGAATTCTTCGCAAACATGAACAGCGTTGAAGAATCGACTGGCGGCTCGCGGGCTAAAGCCCGGTGAATTATTCCGAGCCTGCCGTACTAAGCCCTCACTGTGCAAGCCGGACATAGTTTACGTTTTAGACCGGGGACATCGTTTACACTTTTGAGCACTTACCATGCCAGCCTTTAGCTGGGGTAATGCTTTTGTTTCTTTCATCGAGTACACCGAGCAGATGAAAACTGTAAC